>Ga0209230_10000591_pt1 | contig 14297 bp, 11 predicted proteins | sample LakOntMetagenome_FD_187467 | JGI IMG/M metagenome (GOLD analysis project Ga0209230, IMG submission 187467) | Freshwater and sediment microbial communities from Lake Ontario - Sta 18 epilimnion Metagenome (SPAdes) (version 2) | ecosystem: Environmental > Aquatic > Freshwater > Lentic | place... | reverse complement strand
TCTATGCTACGTGTCAACAGTATTGGAACATTTTCTGAAATCCATGCTTCTTTCAACGCATTAAATACATCAATGGGGATTGAAATGATTTCAATTGTAGTGGTTCCATGATGTAATCCTTCCATACACGTATGTATTTAAAAATTGGATGGATTATTAAATTACGAGCTGTCCGTTTTAAGTATATTATTCACAAATGTCATCCCCTGAGATGTCTTATAGATGGCATTCTGCGGACAAAGAAAGTATCTTTGAGATGCTCAATGATGTATTTGAAAGTGTCGTAATTCGTAAAAGCGTAATGCTTTGTATTTCACATGATCATTGTGTTGAAATAGCGCAGCAGTTACATGAGAACGAGTATACTGCACTTGTTCTTTGTATGGACGACATCCGTAGTGGCAAGCTCGAGACTCTAGAACGTTTCTTGACAGAATGCCACGTTGTTCTCATCACAACCTCTGAAGTACTTGAGCAAATGTCATCAAGTATGTTCATCGATTATATTATGGGCTCAAGCCACAACTTGTTTGTTTGTAACGATGTTCCGTCATACAAGGCTCGGCCCATGCTGAATAAGATTATGCAACACCATACCAATGGGTTTTGGGATGAGAAGAAAGAGCCTTACCATGTCCTTTGGTACCTTCAATAAAATTAATAGTTCCAATATATAGATTGTGTGAACCTTTGACCCAGTGAGCCATGAACCTACAAAAATCATCGTTGTACATCATGATCTTCATCTTATTCGCTTTCATTGCCATTCAAGCGTGGCTTATTTCGGTGGGGCGCTCCAACTTTTTCTCTATGATCTTCCCCGAGGTACAAATGTTCACTGGTAAGACCGTGAAAGTCGAATACTTCTCCATGGCCGGATGCCCGCATTGCGTAAAGTTCAACCCTGAATGGGAGTCTTTCGTCGAGCAAGCTGCAACCATGAAAGGTGCGGTAGAGACAAAGAAATTCGACGCAAGAGAAGACTCAGCTGATGTCCAAAAGGCCGGTGTGGATAGCTTTCCAACCGTCTTGATCTCTAAGAATGGAAAGGCAACACCCTACGAGGGCCCGCGCTCTGCCAAGGCTCTAGTGGCCGAGGTCACAAAGCTCATGTAAACAAAACAAAAATAAAAACAAAAAATGATATTAAAAAGGAAAGCATAATAGACCACTAGAAGATCGCCTTGCCGTGCCCAGACGTTATTTCTAATTTTTTCATTCATTTGAGAAGTTTGAGCCATGATCACTCAACGCCTCAATAACCTCCATAATAAAACACAAGAGCTTCCGTGTGGCGAGTTGCCGTACAACTGTGAGAACAAACTCATTCAAGACGCGGATTTGAAGGAGTTATTTGACAATGCGGGTCTTGCAGATGTGGCCTTTCGCAATATCAACTTGTATCGCAATGCATTCGTTCATCGTTCCTATTGTACGATGAAGAACGATGACTTTGAAACGGGAAACGGTCGTTGCCCACCGGACTGCTTGCCCTTACAAGAAATGTCATACGAACGTCTTGAGTTCCTCGGGGATGCCATTCTAGGAATGGTTGTTGCGCGCTATTTATGTGAGCGATACCCCGATCAACCGGAGGGGTTTCTTTCGAGGATGCGCACAAAGCTGGTGAATGGAAAGATGCTAGGATTCCTCGCTCAAAAAGTGGGCTTCCCAAAGTTTGCTATTCTGTCTAAACAAATTGAGGACTCGCAAGGTCGTAGTAACTACAAAATCATGGAGGACATCTTTGAAGCGTTCATTGGTGCTATCTACATTGACTTTAATGAAGATATGATGACGGACTTCCCATCCGGGGTCAGCAAGGCCCTTGTGCCGTTGTCCGGGATTGGCTATTACATGGCAGAGATTTGGATTATTTCTATTGTGGAGAAATACTTGGACTTCAGTGAGCTGATTTGTACAAAGACGAACTATAAAGACATGTTGGTGAGGTACATGCAACACACATTTCAAGATGCTCCGCGCTTCTTTGAGATGTCAAACGAAATGAAAAACAACCAGCGCGTCTTCAGATATTGCGTGAAAGACAAAAAAGGGGCCGTGCTTGGAACAGCGCACGGCGCATCAAAGAAAGAAGCCGAGAATAGCTCGTCCCGCGCAGCCTTGATTTACTATGGTCAGAGCCTTGACAACTAGCACGGCTTGCTTGCGACGCATGGAAACCATTTAGATACTTTTTGTCTATGAGATACAAGATAAGATGCCAAACTATGCACCGTGTATCCATATGCGCTCGATCGCTGATGTTTATTCGGCCAAGAACGACGAATCTTGCCCCCTCCAAATCTCATATGGCGGGTTCTGGGATTCATTTTATCAGCCTCCCGTTGAGAACAGTTTGAGGTGCCTATTTCGCGCTCTATTCTCGGGAATGGGGATAACGCGCCCTATTGTGATCGTTAGCGTGTTTCAAGGAACACCGTCGCTTGCAAACATACAAAAGACGGAGGGCACCATTTATGTAAGCTTCTCTGGTGAGCCCCACCATTTGAACCCTGATTGGTTTGATGTGAATCTCATTATGAAACCAACGGACATCAACAATCGAATTGTGAGCCTTCCAAACTTTGTTTGTAACTCGCACGAAATGGGGCTCTGGCCGTATTTGTCCATTCCACGCCCTCTTTTCCCGGTTGAAAAGAAAAAGTTTTGTGCGTTCATTGTTCGGAATGGCGCAGCGCACGTTCGCAAGACATTCATGGAAAGACTCAGCGCTTATAAAAAAGTCGATTGTGCGGGCTCGTTTAAGAATAATATTGGGTACACCGCCCCGGAAGACGAGCTTGTGTATGGTGACAAGTATTTCCCATTTCTCCAACAATATAAATTCATAATTTGCTTTGAGAATACGAAGAGTCCTACGTATGTGACCGAAAAACTACTGAACGCGTACGTAGGTGGTACGATTCCGATCTATTGGGGCACCCACGATGTTAAGAAGTGGTTCAATACGAAATCGTTTTTGTTTCTTGAAGACGAGAGTGATGAGTCCATGGACATTCTCATAGATAAAATAAAGAAACTTGATCAAAACGACCGCTTGTATGAGGAAATGTATGCTCAACCACTTCTGCGGCCTTCGCACATGCCAAAAGAGTGGACGATTCCATGTATCCGAGAGAACATCCAAAGTATTTTGAGGGCGCAAGGTTTATGTGCTTAAAGTTATCAAACGCATCAAGAGTCAATAGCATGTTCCTTTTGAAAAAAGGTGAGTTTGTAGGATCTCCGTCAAAGAGATTTCCGATCCCCGTCGTGGATGACGATGAGAACTTAGCGGAGAACTTAGCGGAGAAAGTGATTGTGCCGGATGTGAAGAAACCAGTCATAACGGTAAACCCATCAATCGCCAGAGCGGCGGCGGCGCAACCGCAACCGCAACCGCAACCACAACAATCGAGTCTGCCAGTGCCAATACCTTCCCCTGCCGTTGTTGATGTGACGAGCATGCTAAAGGGTGCGGATAATGGAACGAGTTCCAAATTACGTGTTCTTTTGTGCGGAACCTATCCAATTGGACAATCGAATGGGTACAGCCGTGTCGTTTACTACATATGTAAACACCTCGGACTCAAGGAGGACATAAAGCTGACCGTGTATGGATTCCAAAACTACAATCAAACTATTGGAGATCAACGGCGCGATGTTCCTCCATCTGTTACTTTGTACGATGCCCTTGCGAACGAGAACCCAAAGCGAAATGGGTTCGGGGAAAAGGAGATAGCCGATTTCATAAAGGCCAATCCTCAAGATATTGTTATGATATTTAACGATCCCGTCATCACCACATCACTCACGCAAAATATCATGGCCAACATGACGGCCGAGGAGCGAGGATCCTTCAAATTGATAAGTTACATGGATCAAGTATATCCCTATCAAAAGAAAGCTTACATTCAACTCTTGAATGATGTGTTCGACGGCATCATAACCTTCACTCCCTATTGGATGAAAACAGCACAATTCTTGGGAATCAAGAAAGACATGCCTCTCTACTTCTTTCCGCATGGATTTGACACGGAGACGTACTATCCCATTCCTCAACACATAGCAAGAGTGTACCATCAGATGGACATGACCGCATTTTACGTGTTGAACTTGAACCGCAATCAGCCAAGAAAACGATGGGATCATACGATCATGGCATTTGCGGACGTTGCAGCCCGCCACCAAAAACTCCTTGCAAACAAATCCAAGGTTGGGCCCGCACCCAAACCCATCCAACTCGTAATAGCAACTCAAGCACAGGGATTTTGGGATCTATTCGAAATCATGGAGCACGAGCTCAAATTGCGCAACCTTGATCCCGCTCTAGCAAAAACATACTTGAAAGTGATTCCCAACGCCCAACAACTCACAGATCGGGACATCAATATTCTGTATAACGCATGTGACATTGGTTTGAACACATGCGAAGGTGAAGGTTTTGGTCTTTGTCAATTCGAACATCTCGCACTAGGATGCCCACAGGTAGCTCCCAACATTGGTGGCTTTAAAGAGTTCTTGAATTCTCAAAACTCCATTGTAATTGAGCCCAAATGGTCGTATTATGTAGACAAGCAGCGAGATGGTATTGGAGGTTTGGCTGAGGTATCTAATCCAGTGGACTTTGCAGACGGTATATGGAAATACTATCAAAATCCGTCCCTTGTTAGCAAGCATGGCAAGCGTGGTCACATGGAGGTTCTTCAACACTACAGATGGGAATCCATGGTGGATGTCTTGTACGACGTTCTACAATGCATAAGAAAATAACAAATAACTGGTAACCTATGATTGATAGGGGCTACTTGGGGGACTTGATGAGCACACCTGCATTCACGTACGCATTATGGTCGTACAATGTAGAGGCATTTGGTACTTTCACGTACTTTTGATTTCTTTTATGAACAACTTTACCCTCAATGGTTGTTCTTTTAATAAGCCGTTCACGCTTATCTTGAAGTTGTTGATGTTGTTTGAGATCTGTCACGTACGACAACTCACCAACGTGTTCGTCGGCTGCGTCATGGGGTGCCACGTAGCATTGTAGCTTATCTTCAAGAATGCGATTGGGGCGCGCGTTGTTCAAGCAGTCAATTGACGAGCGCTTGAGAGAGTTCTCGAATTCCTCAATCATATGTCGTTTTGTGCTTGCGATGCGCAAAATGTGCTCGTCGCTGGTCATCTCATGATCCAAGTGCCTCATTGTATGGTCGCGCTCTATTTGAGATTTTGTAAAAGTACTGATATACATGAACACTTGAACATTTCGTTCTGTGGGCGGAAGCTCAACATGACTATTTGTACGCACCGCGCGCCCAATGACTTGATCAATGCGAACTTGGTTCCAAAAGGGCTCGAGAATGTAGACTTGACGAACGTGCTTTAATGATATACCCTCCGCACCGGATTGGGTGATCATCATTAGCTTGGCTAGGTTTCCTCTCAAGTTCTCGGTTATATTTGTGGTTTGGTTCAAAACCTTGAGAAGTTTTTGAGCCTCCTTAGGCATATCGGTCCATTCCCCATTGAACAATCTCAAGAGAATATCAGAGCGTGTTCTATCTTGGTTGAACACAATGAAACGCTTATTGTTGAACTCCGGCTTCAAGCATTCTGTATTTTTAAATTTATAACTACCATCTTCCTTCTTTGTTACGTCGAGCTCAACCCACCCTTGTGCTTTCAATGCAAGTGTAAAAATGCCAACACCCTCCATCTCACGGAATTGAGAGTAAAACAATCCTTTCCCGGGGTTCGTCATTAGATCTTCTAAAATCTGTCCCATTTTGGGGCTATATTTGGCTTTTAGTCCTTCTATTGACAGGAACTCCGCCTTGTTGTCCTCAAGTGCCGACATTGCGGCATGTCTTTCGGCCTCATATTTCTCGTCCACCTTTTTCTCAATGTCTTCCTTGTCGGTCATGGTCAATTCCATTTCCCTCATCGCTGCGCGAATCGTCATTGGGAACGAGCGCTTGATGTCCTTAGGGAACACAAAGTTACATGCCATGCGACTGAAAGTGCGATAAACAGTGTTATCATCGTTACTCGGTTGCCCACCCCGGCGCGCTTTGGATAGGCTTGACCGTTTCTCAAGCTTCTGCTCGTCGTGGCGGTTGTCTATGTATGAAACAAATTGATGTTCGGAAAGAGGCATTTTTCGCACGATCATAGGAAGTTTAGTGGGGAAATACTTGGGATCATTGCCCTTGAAGTAGGACGTGAGGCCCATCACACGTTGAATGAAGAGTGTGTCATTGATATGTTTAGGAACCTCGGGGTCGCTCTTATCAAGGAACAGCTTCTCGAACTCCGTTTTGTCAATGGGAAGTGCGGGAGTTTGTAACCAATCCGCACTACCTTTCACGACAGTACATGCTTTTAGGGTTAATCCTAACCTACATGCTTTTTCAATGGACAAATTAAAGGATTCTTTGAATTCGCTCATGGGATGGCTCTCTGGATCAAGAAGGTCATTCCATTCGACGTGATCACGTTTGTTTCTTCCATGCGCTCGCACGAATCCAGGCGGTAGTAGAGTGAATTCCACTGTTCGTTCCTTTGATCCCTTTGAAAGATTGAAGTAATCGACTAAGTTCGCCATGGGAATGCTCGTGTCCCCAAATGTCGTGTTCAAAAGGGCCGCTTCTATGTCCGAATCTAATGGCAACGCTATCTTTTCACCAAAGCTATATCGAACGGATGAAATGGGTCCGCGAATGAGGTTCATGAGGTAGGCGAGTTCAAACGGTTGATTGATCATGGGTGTACCTGTGAGCAACAAAAATCGCGTATTCTTCCCATTCATGAGGCGCGAATAGAGCTTTGAACTGATGTTCTCCTCCTTCATCGATTGAGCTATGAAGTTATGGGCCTCATCAATAATGACAAGCTTGTCATCAAAAAAGTTCGCCTTGTACTTTGTGGTCAAGTGTGTTTTCTTAAGACCATTGTAGTTGATGAACTCGTACGTGTGGTCGATTAGATGGTCGTGGCATTTTATGGCTTCCTTGAAGTCTTTCTCGTTGAGCTTTTGAAGATCTTTAGATTCTCCTAGAGCCATACGTGGAATCTCTACCCCTTCGGGAATGTATGGAATCCAAAGTGATGTCTCGTTTGATTTGGTGTTCTTTTTAATGAAGTTCTCGTCGAACGGGAACTCCTCTTGAATACTTAGAAGGGCTGCGACATGGGTCGGCTTTGTCGTGTCAATCTTGACATGATACCACTTTTTCCATCTGTATTGACCAACATCAGACGAGTTTAATAGTTCATTACGGAAGTTCTTTTGAAGCGAAGCGGGCAACATCACAACCACTTTCTTCCGCGACTTTATGAAGTCCTCGGCCGTAAGGATGGACGCTCTCGTTTTGCCAACTCCGAGACCATGGAATAATAGGAGGCCTCTATAAGGCGATTTGGAGTTCAAAAGATCCTTTATCAACTTCTGATGAGGAGATTGCTTCACGCCGCGGGCTCTCTCACTCGCATTCCCAGAGGTACTCTTGTACTTGCGGGGATGGAAGTTTTCGTAAATCCACTCGGGAAAATCAAGGCGGTTTGGAAGTACCCATGTCTGATTTTGGGTATTTTCTTCCATTATCCAGTTCCTTCTTAATGGTATCTTATTTTTTCTTTTTTTAGCAAAGTGCAATAGGTATAAACGTAACACTCTACACAATTGTATTCTACCATTGCCGTTGTTACACCTCAGGTCTTACCACCTCAAATCCCACCTCCGCCATAAAATCTTAATCTTGGTATAGCGTATGGTGTTGTGTCGCATTGTGAATATTTATGATCATTAGAGTAGATAATCGCGAAAAGAAATCTTGGGATATCTTGTCGGCACATGCGGAAAAGCTGACGGAGCAATCAATCCAACTCGTGTGCGAGCCGTTGGAAATTGGGGACTATATCATTGAATGTGACTCGTGTGAAAATACGAGTCCCTTAGCATTTGCCTTTGAACGTAAGCACTTCTGTGATTTAGCAAGCTCTATCAAGGATGGCCGGTACAGGGAGCAAAAGGCGCGTCTTCTAAGTGCATTTCCTTGTCATCGCATAACGTACATCCTTGAAGACTATCCCCAAAAGCAAATTCAAGGCGCGAACTCAAACCACGTCCTCCTTGGGCTCCAATGCTCGGTGTATGTTGGCTTCGTGGTCAATACATTATTCCGTGATGGTATTCATATTCATTATACGGAAACTACAGAGGAAACTTGCTCATGGCTTCTTCAAGTAGCTCAACGCATTCAAAAGAACAAAACCAAGTTCACGAACACCTCTGTCACCACATCCGAAATCCAACCAGTAGCGTACGAGGACACTTGTAAAATAAAAACAAAGAAAATAAGCAACATAACCCCTCGTGTGAGCTTCATTTTACAACTTGGACAAGTACCAGGAGTCTCGCAAAAAATAGCACAAGCTGTGGCCCTTGAGTTTCAATCAATGGCGCGTCTCATTCAAGAGCTTTCAAGCTTAGAAAGTACCGCACTACAAATGGAACGCCTATGTAAGCTTCCTCTTGTTGGCAACAAAAAAGCGCAGGCACTTTTAACATATTTAGGACTTGTGACATGTGGCAGTGGTTGATAACTTAAACAAAAAAACTCAACACATACATATGGAAAAACAGCTAGTTCCTGTTACTGCGATCCCATGTGGTCTTGTGAACTTGGGAAACACGTGTTGTGTGAACACACTTCTTCAATGTATTCTCCACAGCACGCCTATATGCACTTTCATCTTGAAAAACTTTGAAGCCTCTCCAGAGCTTGCTATGGGATCAATGCCACTCATTTCTTACGAGCTAGGTACCATTTTAACTCAACTAACACAAAATCATGAGACTCTTATACCAAAAAGGTTCATTTACATTCTCCAATATTTAGCGAGCTCTTCAATTGACATTGGAAGTCAAATAGACATAGGTGAGTTATGGTGCTGGATTGTTGATAAAATACATCGAGAGCTAAGAGTTGGTAATGGTGAGGGCCATACGAATGAGGGCTGGTCATTGAAGGCATTCAACATTCTAGATGCGTCTAGTTTCAACGAACGTGCCTTGCGGGCGTGGAGCGAGTTTCATAAAGGGGATTGTATCTCATGGATGAAATGTACCGAGGGTCTCTTAGTGTCTCAAATCGTTTGCTCCAAGTGTAAGCATGTTTATCACAATCACGAACCGCACTTGAGCATCGAACTTGACCTAGTTGGCGGTGATATAGCTAGCGATGGCATTCATCTATCACAATGCTTTGGAAAATACTTGGACACAGAGACCATAAATGGCAATCTCAAGCAAGAATGGAAATGTGACCATTGTAAAAGTTACGCGGAGGCCAATAAGCTCGTGCGGTTTTGGAAAACTCCAAAAGTCTTAACATTGACTCTCAAACGCTTTGAGCACTCAGATGCTAGATCAAGGAAAAATAATGTAAAAGTTATTATACCTTTAGATTTCAAACTGCTTCCCGGGACGGACTTAGTAGGAGACACGAAGAGCTACAAACTATGTGCCGTTGCAAATCACTATGGATCTCTTAATGGCGGGCATTACAATGCAATGTGTCGGACAAATGACATATGGTGGGAAATAGATGATGCTATTGTACGAAAAATAAACGTTAATTCATCAATAACAAGCTCGGCTGCATACATGTTGTTCTATGAGCTTAGTGACGAGGGACGAGGAGTGAGGGGCGGAGCCCAAGCCTAGGGCGATGTCTAGGGGGCGATGCCTATCACATTTTTCATATCATTTATTTCTTTTTGAAGACCGTCAATCTTATCATTCAATGATTTTATGCACTCAACAAACAAGCCCGCCATACTTCCGTACGCGATGGCATAGTATCCGTCGGGTGTTCGTGATACCACTTCGGGGAGAACCTTAACCACGTCTTGGGCAATTAGACCAGACTCCATCATGTCTATATCCGTGCGATGAAACGTATACCCTGTTAGTTTGTTTATTTTTGTTATTGGGTCATCTATGACCATAAGGTTTTCTTTGAGATTGCTATCCGAAGTCGTTAAAACGTGCGCTTTCGCAAAAATGGTTCCATTTACCGTTACGTTGTCCTTGAAAATAGAGGTAGATGTTACGGCCATAGTCCCATTTATGTCAAGAGTTGCTTGAGGATTGTCAGTTGAAATGCCAACATATGTCTTTGATGCTTCTCTTTTAATAATCATCATGGGTGTGCTATCCGTGCTATCGAATTTGATCGAGTTCCCAAATGAATATAACGAATGAGAGTTGTTTCTAAAATCATCACCTGAATTTAGTGCGTTTCCCCCAATATATAGTTTTGGCAATCGCACCATATCGTATCCATGGTTGTACGCAAAGGCAACATTTCGCTGTGTGCTTCCCTTTGCGATCGTAGATATAACGAAATTATTAATAGGGCCATCTTGGGTATATCCTTCAAACGATATTTTAGCATGAAGTACGCCGAGTGTAGCATCGGGTGATCCAAGTTCATAACATGCCCCACGCTTACCCTCTACCAAAATTGATGGAATGCTTACCGTGTTGGTTGAGTTTAAAAGGTTGCTCCCACTCACGACTAATCCTCTCGCAAAGTAATCGTGACTTCGAAACTTATTAAGAACTTGTAGATCAGTCACGATAGTCTCCGAAGTTTGCTTGTCCACAATAATGCGCATCTTCCCACTTTTGCTTATATCCACTATGTTGAGTGGCTTGAGATTCAAGTTATCCACACCAGTGCCTTGTAAACCCGTTAACGGGTTTGTTGCACCAATTTGCTGGAAGTATGTTTCATAATCCTTGTCCAATACAAACTGCTTTCCTGAGAAGACGAAATCTTCAAGCTCAATTTGAAGTTCTTGTGTGGCATTAAAAGAATTAAATGCGAAAAAGTCGTGGTTCGAAGCTGATATGAAGTCCGCAACAATGTTACTCGTAACTATAGACGTTATCATTGCTTGATCTGCGGTGATTTTGTTAATGCCAGTCAAATTTGATGACATCAGCGATACATCCGTACCAGTTATGGGGCGGAGAGCTTGTGTTCTTACGGTTTCAATCTCTGCTCCACCTCCAATAATAAGATGAGTGTCTTCATGTACAATTTCGGATGTATCTTGATTGAGTCCCATATTCCCAAGATTGTCTATCAAAACTACAGTTTGAGATGGATCTTTGAACTCAAGGAACGGTATGGATATAGTCTCATGATACTCAACGCGAATAGCACTTGTAAGTGGGCTTCCTGTGTACACAAGAGAGTCGTGCATGTTGATGTCCAGCCTTCCTTTCGGTGTAAGCGTTCCAATTCCAACGTGCCCTTCATGGTCAACTACAAAGCTTTCACTAGTTGAATCCCCACGGAAGATAACATGACCTGTTGAACTACCGCGATTTATTGGAAGAGAATGGATGTCAAGTGTGAACTCAGGTGTAGTCGTTCCAATACCTATGCGCCCAATGGGATCCATGTAGAGGACAGGGAGTGTGATAGGTACATCATCATCATCAATTACAGTCACATTTGTAGAAATGATGTTACTCATAACTTTATAATTCGTATAAAGCTCATTGCTATCGTAGATTCTTTCAATGTAAAGGGTTTCCGTCTTTGATGCGTTAGTAATTCGCACACTTCTCTCGGATATAACATCTTCCGTAAACGTTCCGGTCCCTGTCTCAATGGTTTCAAAAGTAAAACCACCTTTAGGGACTATCAGCTTTGTTCCTATAGAAAGTGTAACATCCGTATCAAATTTAACAGGAACATTTTTGAAGCGAGTTTCGTTCGCATCAAATGTCATAGAAACCTTAGAATCATCAGAGCCTATGGCTGCAATTGGTTGAATTGATGCTGTTTTGATTGTGCTTAATACGGATTGATGGTCCGAGAGAATACCACCTATGACATGGAGGGCCGCCCGCGCATTGTTCGTGCCAATTCCAACGTTTGTGTTCACGAAATACGACGACCCTTGGTCGCTTACGTTCAATATAGGAGTGTTTGGTCCCTGTACTTTGAATATAGAGGAACCCGTCCCTATCAAGGTTGCATTACTTGAGACGATCTTTTTGCTATGAAGATCATTTGTTATGTAAACGGAATCATCAAATGTACCCTTTCTAGCCAAGAGATCTCCGTGAAGAATGATGTTACTAGATGTTGGCTGAATTCTGAAAAGAGGGTTGATTATATGATTCGTTGAAGCATTAGACCTTCCGATAATGAAGTCAGTATTTGTTTGGCCGAACACGAAATCCTTAGCCTTGATCAAGACGTTTGAAGTTGGATGCGAGGTGTTCAAGAGAATGTTTGGCACATCTTTGGTGTTTGTATAGACAAGTCGTTCGGATTGGTTCCCAAACGATTGTATCGTTGAGCTTCCAATTTGTATTGACATGCCCAAAGCAAATCCAATCTACAAGATAAACAGAGAAAAATGACTATCTTTAAGCGTGTTCGAGGTTGATTATATAGTTTATTGTCACACTGTGGGCTTAGGTGGTACGGATGCTTCAATATCCACTTTAATATTGAAATCTCGTACCCATTCATTGGTTGCGCCTGTGAGTTGGCTTTTATTGGTTGCTTCAAATGCTTTTAATGCGTCCGCACTCGCCGCCGCCGTCGCATCTGACTGTGTTTTTGTTCTATATACATCCATTTCCTTCCCATATTCTAGTATTTTGCCTATCAAGTCATCAGTCGCTTTTATAAACTCAAGAGCCCATGCATCGTCAACTTGAACTTTGAATTTGTACTTGCCTAAGCTTGTTGCAACAAGTCCCTCTTTCTCAAGAATTGTCACGACATCTTGAACTATTGATGCGACCTTGAGGAGGCGTGATAATTTCTCATTTAGTGTTGCTTTTTGGGACTCTACTTCCCTCGCTTCGATTGGATTTGTGGACGTGCGCTCTTGAAAGCTCAAATGGCTCAAAAATGGTGACATTCGTAGAGCTTCATTTAGGGAGGCAATTTGCTCCTCGTTGCCACCACCTCTTTGCTTGCGATTTAGCTTTTGATGTTGCTTCTGGAGAATTGCATCAGAGAGCATATGGGCTACTTTCGCAACTTGTTTTGTTGCTTTCGGATTACAAACCATATTATTTTCTATGACGAGCAATCCTTGCGACTTGCTAAGTTGCTGCATGAATACACGTTGGAACATGTAGCAAGGTTCTTTTTTCATTTTCATGCCTTTCTTCTATTAGACACGTAGATTTTCATATTTGCGCCTTTTCATGAGCGTAAGATAGTTGCCTAAAGAGGTTCCCTTGAAATCCAAACCATCCGTAGTGCTTCAAAGAGATGTTGGTTGCTATATGAATTTCGCCCCCTATTTGCGTCCACAATCGACTGAATCCGTAGTCTTCACTTTCATATTTCTTAATGCTTTGGTTTATTTCTACGGGAAAAAGATCGTAAAAGAACTCTTTATTCGCTGACATGTAGCCATCAATATCGTTTTCGTACTGACGGGCCGGGTATGCGGTCATAAGTTTTTCTATGACATTCCTTTTGATCAATAGGAACCCCGTTGTACAGTACCGAGCAGTCATAACATCTGCAATCTCTTGGTTATTTGGGGCCAAGTGTACAGAGTGATTTGTACATAGTTCCAAAGGAGATTCAGGAACAGGCTCTTGACGGAAAACGTGCTCCATTTTGCTTTGATTGAGCCACTTTTGGGGATAGCCAGAAGACACAACGTCCTTGTTTGTTTGAATGAGTGCGAACACATCCGATGGCTTGAATTCAATGTCCGAATCAATGAATAAAATATGTGTATTGTCTTCACCGGACATAAAATGGGCGATGGCTGCATTCCGGCCTCTCGAAATCAAGCTTTCAAAGGTGATGGGGTAGAATGTCGCATCAATGTTCTCTTGACGCAAAGCGAGAATCAATTGAAAGAGTGACATCATGTATGACGTGTGGCAGGTATGATTATAGCAAATGATTGGAATGAAGAGTTTGATTGGCATTGTTGGAATTGTTGGATTTGATGTGATTGTGATATTCTTGTTAAGTCATTTTTCTAGTGGAGATACCAAATCTATGGCCACCTCCTCCAGCTACAACCCTTGATAGTCTAGACGGACTTTGGCGAAAGAGACTCGCTGATTTCGTGTTTGGACTCGGGCTCTGGCTCCGGTTCGGGCTCCGTTTGTTCATCTCCTTTCCCAACATCTTTTGATACAAGGCTTCCTTCGCGAGTGTTTTCGCTAGCTTTTCCTTATCTTGTAAATAATCTACGCTATTGATCGTAATGAAGCGCCC
>Ga0209230_10000587_pt1 | contig 14325 bp, 9 predicted proteins | sample LakOntMetagenome_FD_187467 | JGI IMG/M metagenome (GOLD analysis project Ga0209230, IMG submission 187467) | Freshwater and sediment microbial communities from Lake Ontario - Sta 18 epilimnion Metagenome (SPAdes) (version 2) | ecosystem: Environmental > Aquatic > Freshwater > Lentic | place... | reverse complement strand
TCCTCCTCCTCCTCCTCCTCCTCCTCATCCGCCGTTTCAATGATTCGCTAGCAACAATTAACATTGTCTACAGTGTCTCGAATTTTACTAAAAAAACAATAATATGTTTCCGATAAAATGCAGCATTAGACGCCAGTAGCTCTCTTGAAGGATTACTAAATCCATTGCAGGGAATGTTGATATTCTCGGACTGATCGGACAAGTGCCTGTTGTATTTTTCGTTAATGTCAAGCAGCAGGATACGCTATTCTTCTGATAGAGTTGATTTGTACCATATTTTCGATGCGTAAGAGTCATGAGAACGTCTTTAGGCTTAGGCCAAGCTAGTATTCGATAGAGCTTTCGAACTGAAGGCGAAAGAGTATATCTCACTCACTCACTTGCGTTTGAGAACCCTCATTGTGCGATTGCATCTGCCGCCCTCTAGTCTCACGCGGAACGATGCTGTACATTCAAAGCTTGGTAACATTTCTAGTAAATTAAGTGAGTGATGATGGCATGTAGCAATCGCGCACACTCTTTCGTTAGCTTCAGCGAGTCGATACCAATGCTTTCGTGTAACTAGTGGTATGGAATCGTCAAGGCTGTAAGCTAGAATACTGTGTGTACCTTCACTGCAAAGATCATCAAGGCTATGAAGGTCAGCGCCATCCATCCCCCAAAACAGAAAAGCTTGATTCGTCGGAATACCAGAAATTTCAAGCATTCTTTCTGCATGACGCTGGGCGATACACTCAGGTTTATACGAGCAAATCTCCACTCCGCCAACACTGTATGCTCCTAACTCTGCTGATAGAGCAAGCGCTAGCCCGTCGCCCATTCCGAGTACAACAGAGCTGTACACTTCGCCAGCACTGACATGCTTCTTTAGAGCACCAAGAACGCGAAGTTGTGACGATTTTGTCATGTTCAAAGGCATGCCGCATTCTATTCCAGAAATCAATGTATATCTATGTTTATAAATCCGATCAATTTGAGATGAAGTCATTTTTTCTTTTATTTATATTAATTTCTGTGTGTATTGAGTCGCGCTGCGCTGATTGGATGGAGGGATGATGTAAAAAAATTGTGCGATTTTTTGAGCTAAAATCATGCGACACAGGCAGCTTTTGGGAGATTGTAGCGCAAGGGGTGTGGCCAGAGCAGGCGAGTGGTCTATTCTTCTTTGCGCATTCTCCACTCACATTTCGATCAATAATAGGAACTGGTACTTCTCCAGACAACAGACATCAATATACTTAGGAAGTCCCGCTCCACATTGGACGAAAGTTAAAGAAAATTCGCCACGCTGATATGCGTGCCCTCACCTGTCTGCTCATGCATCTCGATCTAAATCTCCTCTGAAGATATCTTCCCTTTTCGATTCTACATCTATCGCAGTCAGGTTTGGGAGCTGCGGCTCTATTTTCCATAGAGCAGACGTTGCCCGCGAGAATTTTGGAAAATAAGTCACCTTAATTGCTTCGCAGAGTGCAGCATTTAAACGTTGCGAAATGATCGCAAAGGTGCGTGCATTGTCCATCGACCCGAAAGATCCAGAACAAACTAAGGGGTCTTCGTACACCTTGACCAGGAGGCAAAAAACAAAATCTGTTAGAGTAGGAACTCTTATACCCATGGACTTGATGACAGGAAAGGCGATTGAATAGTGCCTAACAGTCTCCGTAAAAGTAAACTGGTACATTCCAGCCAGAATTGGGCATACTATAAGCCATGCATCTGTTTCCTTCATAAGTACTTCACGATTCCAACTCTTGAGTCGCTGCGCAAGCACTTTCATACTAAGACCTCGCCTTTCGTCAACGAGTTTCTCTATTGAAATGATCTGCGCGCGTAGTATTTCGTGCAACTGTACAGCAAAAGACCAACAAACATGATGGCTAAAAACGCCTCCAGTGCGCGGAACGCTTAGAATACAGTCGTTTTCTTCCGGAAGTTTCTGCATGCTTTTTGTATATTGATTCATCTACTAACAGCAGTCGCAATATTTTTGCCGGTATACATGCGTATCAGATATGGGACTGCAATGACCGCACCGCCGCATATAGCTGCGAAAAAAAAGCATAACCTAACGTTTGCCTTTTTAGAGGCTGTACCCTTATCGTCTACAAAGTCACTACCAAAAAATGATGGCTTCGCTGTAAGCAGCAATACCAATAGTATAAGAAATGTCAACATTCCAAGCGCAATGGGTGTATTCGCCACACTAACTACAGCACGCAGTTTTTCTGTAAGCTCTAGCCTTTTAACTATCACTGCAGGAGACGGCGCAACTGCCGCAACAGCTGCTGCAGGCTGATGCGCTATAGCTACAACGACAGGCGACACACCTAGATTTTTCCTGAGGTCCTCCATCCGCTGTAAACTGAGCGCGTCTTCTGATGACATTGTGGTTTACTTTTTATATTTATTCCACATTTATAAACATCTCTTGATCGGACGTTAAAAGTGGAAACACGCCATGCTCGCCGCACGCTGCCGCAATGGTGAACCAGTTCCTGCTATTTGTGTCTCCTCTCTCGAGAATTAAATCGACTGCCTCTCGAAGAATGGCTTCAAAGAATGGATGACGTGCTGCTGCCGCCCACAAATGACACGTGACACCCATGCCCTTTCTGTATGTAACAACTGCTAATTCATTTGGTGGTAGTACCAGATCAAAGCATTTTGTGTGTAGACGTGTTTTATATATATCGTAATACACTCCACCGTGTGCTACTAAATAAAGAACAGCCCAAAATTCAGCGCGTGTACACCCATCATTCAGCGCATCGAAGGCACGCAACACGCGAGCGTCATTGAACTCAGCAACATCCATACGACGCTGCGCGTCTGTGGCAAAATAGCACCCCCAACCACTAGACAGATGTAATGCACGCATTTGCCGCATCGAATTCAGCTTGCCCGCTGACATGTACTCATCGCAAGAGAGGTCATCTAGAACACCAGACGCGCAGGTTTGTAGAAGCACTCGTGGTATTTTCTCGCCGAGCCTGTATGAACAGGTCGTACGCATGTACTCGTCCTCATACATTCTCTGTAAGAAAACATGTGCCCTCCCTCTTTTCCAGATGTCACAGAGACTCTTGCGACTCGTGACGCCGCGGGAACGGATAATCTTCAGGCCGCTTTCACTATCCTCGATCCATTGGTCGTTGTCGTTTTCTAGCACTCTAACTCGTAAATTCCCATACATACTCACCCCGAGCACATGCGCTGCAGATTCTGGTCGTTGTGCAAATCGGTTTAGAGATCTACCCACGCTACCACCACCTGCAATACTGAGTGCATCCCTTGTCATGTCCTCTTTGAGTACGCGCGTCACAATGTCCTGAATGGCCTCCTTCAGGAACGGTGACGAGGCTCTAGCAGCAAAGAAATCATTCTGCACATACGATAAGTCACGAAACGGTGAATCTCGCACCACGACTAAGTCAACCTCACTGAGAAGATAGTTTAACGGATGTAGGCACGTTAGATGCATGTCAGCAAAAATGCCACCCATGATGTATATTTCACACAAACGAAAGAGATCTCTTTTTAAAGCACCGCAACCGAGCTTGCAGAAGGCCTCAAGAGTTTCTTCACTGAAATGCTGTTTTACGAATAAATGCATCCGACGCATATCGTAGCAAAGCACGACAAGTTTCGGATTCTTTTCAAACATACTCATTCTTGCAAAGTGCTGCATCGAGCGTGTCTTTTTGAACTGGACGAGTCTCCACGGTATGTAGTCCATTTCGGGCGCGTCGGCATGTTCATAGTTCTTCTCGACCAACCGTGCAGCTAGGATTGGCGAAAATGCGAACATAATAGAGTCTACATATGGGCACTCCGCATCTTCAGGGAGCGCTTCCTGTCTGTGACCTTTGGGTACACTGACGTTAACCTCAAAGATACGTCTTGACACAGAACGATCCGCGCCCCAACACTCGACGTTTATAGCGAATTCGTGAGACTCTGCTGTCCTGTTTGCAAATACAACAATAACTGTACCCTTTGGAGGCCAGGAGGACGCTTTAGATTGTGAAATATTTGCCCATATATTCCCAAGAGAATCGTACCATGTTGAAGCCACAACACTCACTCCTTGCTGACGGCAGTTGTTGCTGTCAACGATGACGCCGCGCACGTCGAGTGTGTTCTTCTCTTCGAATGGTGTCAAGTATGCATTATTCTCCTCTAATAAGTCCTGCTTCTTGAACACGCGCAGCAATGCCAGCACTAAAGCTACTGTCAACGCAAGCACTAATACGGAGAGTGCCACTAGTGTACCACATATCCATGCTTGAACCATCACTGCTTTTTTTGTATAACCAATTTTATAAAAATTAATTAAACTTACAGTACCTACATGTACGCTCTTGTATCGCAGGTGCTGCGGAAACGCAAGAGCTGGAAAATTTCTACTTCTAAAACTAAAAATACTACTAATACGATTAATACTCATTTCCTGCATATCGATGTCGTCTTGGGCACGCACCATACTGTACATCAAACTAAAAGTGAAGTAAACCGCGACATCGACGATTAAAAACATCGGAAATATAAACAAAAATAAAACTAAGGATGGAAACTCGAAAAAAAAGCTGGGGCTCTGACTCTTCTGACGAAGATGTCGTCGAAAAACAATCTGAAAGTTTTTGCGCGCCCGTTGATACATCCCCAAAGTGGACACATGTACCGCGCAATACGGCACACAAAAAGTCACCAAAAACATCGCAAACAATCGTGAAGCCTCTAAACGTCTTTAAACGTGCTCCACACAACAAACCGGCTGAGACAACGGTCGTGAAGCCTCGAAACGTTTATAAACGTGCTCCACACAACAAACAGGCGGAGACTAAGGAAGCTTGCTTTGATAGGCGCTCAAAGCTCGTTCTCGACTACCTAGAATCAATTTCGATTTTTCTTTCAGTTTTGGAGGTGCATGCATGGCTCGCGGAAAAAGAAAAAGCTCACGCATTTTTACCATCCGTGCCCTACATCCATGCAGTGCTGTTTAGTCTGAAGGATGCTAAAAGCGTAAAAACAGTCTATGGTTTGGATTTGGGTAAAGTGCTTTGGGGCGCCGTTAGACACTGAACATGCAATCATTTGGTACAAAAAAACTAAAATAAACATTGTGTGTTTTTTCTTATTGCCCGTCGCGAGCATTCTGCTCTCAGCAGGCTTTTTATGTCTGCGAGTGCACGCCACCAATTTTTAGAAACACGTGCACCTCCCACACAAACGTTTCCAGACCAGACTGCGACAGCCGAGCCGACATTTATTCGTGTTGTGCTTTTCTGGCCACCCGCCTACAGCGAGTCGGCTCCTCTCTTCATCCTCACCCCCCCCGCTCCTCATCTTCCTTCACCTCCTCTTACTGCTTAGCCTCTTGAAAGAAAAGTGAAATTTTTGGTGTCTGTAACTTGGTAGAGTAGTTAATAATATCTTTTAAGCGCTTAACGATGAGAGATGTATATATTTCGCACGTTTTAATTATATTAGAGATGTATATATTTCGCGTACTACACGATGAGAGGTGTATATATTTCGCACGTTTTAGTTATATGAGAGATGTATATATTTCGCGTAAAAATCACATTACTAATTTATTTTTTTGACAGCCAGAAAGTAATAACACTCGATAACAGCGAAGAATATAACGATTGATAGTTACAATCTCTTAGCGTTACTAATTGATACGAACAAAGCGTTATAACTACCATTGAAACAGATAATTTGGCAAAGAATAAACTACTTTCAGAGTGAAGTTCAAAACAACAACTACGCCATCTTTTATCTTCTATTTCAAGGTCTAATTTTTTATCTTCTACTTGTATTGAATGTTTTTTTTCTTCATCGCAGATTTTATCAGGAGATGTTACGAATAATTCTGTATTAGTAAGGCAGTAATCTGGATTTTTTGTGTGCATAATGTTATATTTCTTTTATTATACATAAAAATTATGAAAATTGCCACCAGCGCATTTAACTCATACGTAATACTAATTTATTTTTTTGACAGCCAGAAAGTAATAACACTTGATAGCAACGAAGAATATAACGATTGATAGTTACACTCTCTTAGGGTTACTAATTGATACCCACAAAGGGTCATAATGAACATTGAAATTGATAATTTGGCAAAGAATAAACTGCTTTCAGAGTGAAGTTCAAAACAGCAACCACTCCATTTTTTATCTTCTATTTCAAGCTCTAATATTTTATCTTCTACTTGTATTGAGTGTTTTCTTTCTTCATTATAGGTCGCGTTAGAACATGTTACGGTCAGTCCTCTATTATTAAGGTGGTCATCCGTGTACATAAATGTAATGTGTATTTATTATTTAAAAAAATCAAACAAAACATGAATGTAAATAATAAAAGAAACTGTATAAAATCATGTCGTCAAATATTCTTATAACTGGCGGATGTGGATATATTGGCAGTCATACGATTATTGCATTATTAGAAGACGGATACACAATTCATATCATTGACAATTTGTCTAATTCATCTCCAAAAGTATTAGATCGTATTCGTATGATCGTAGATGAAAAAGCATTTTCACGTATTATATTTTATAAATGTGATCTGATGGACAAGAATTCCGTACAAAAAGTATTTGATAGTTTTGTTATTGATGCGGTCATTCATTTTGCAGGACTTAAATCTGTTAGTGAATCTGTAAAAAATCCATTATTATACTACAATACTAATCTTATTTCAACGCTTGTTCTTTTAGAGGTAATGACATTACATAAGTGTAAAAGTCTTGTTTTTTCATCTTCAGCCACGGTCTACGGTGACCCAGAATTCACCCCTGTAAATGAAGAATGTAAACTACATGTTACTAATCCATATGGCCGTACCAAACACATGATTGAAGAAATGCTTTTGGATTTGCAAAAATCAGATCCTGAATGGAATATTTGCATTTTAAGGTATTTTAATCCAATCGGTGCACATCCAAGTGGAATAATTGGCGAAGATCCAAAAGGAGTTCCAAGTAATATAATGCCGTATTTACAACAAGTTGCAGTAGGGAATAGACCTATTGTTACTATTTTTGGAAATGATTATCCAACTCCTGACGGAACCGGTGTTCGAGATTATCTTCATGTAGTAGATCTCGCAAATGGACATGTTCGTGCATTAATATATATTCAAAATGGACGATCTGGAACATTTAATTTGGGTACAGGGAAAGGATATTCGGTATTGGAACTTATTAGAGCTTTAGAAGAAGCCAGTGGTAAATCTATACCATATAAAATAGGAGAACGACGCCCAGGAGATATTGCAATTGTTTATGCTGATGTGTCAGAAGCATATAATGAATTAGGATGGAAAGCTAAAAAAACACTAAAAGATATGTGTGAAGATGCATGGAGATGGCAGATGAAAAATCCAAATGGTTTTTAATTAAAACTTACTTTTTTTACTTTTTTCTACACAATCCTCCGTTACTTGTAATCTGTATGATACTTCTACAGGATCCAAGAACCTCATAAAATTTTCGAGCTTGATATAGACGTGATGCAAATCCCGTTAGTACCAGCAATGGCTCGAGAGCATCGTGCTTACCTTCATCATCGCGCTACCGCATGCGATAAAGCTGGCTACTAGAACGCTTGTGTGAACACAGTATCTAAATCGGGGGGGAACGAATTTATGGTCACTGTTTTAGTGTACGGGGTAGCGTTTCCTGGTCTGACCACCTTGATGGTCACGGTGCTGTTGACTGGAGCAAACCACGTCACGCGCGTCGGCGAATACTCGTTTGTGAAGACGCCGATTTTCACCTCGTTTATGTGTGTTATGATGTCACCGTTCTTTACGTCCGCACTAGCCAATCCTGCAACTGCTTCCATCACCATTATGCCCGCAACGACGTCGAGTCCGGAGTTTTTAAAATTAGGGTACATGTTCCTCAGCTGGATCAAGAGTGTTCCGCCTACTACTCTACTGCCTTTGCAGCCCAAGAACCCTTTTTGGTTAGTGTGGTCAATCACGCGAGGCACAATAAGTTTCATCATGTACGAGTTGATTCCGCCGCCAAACGACTCGTAACCAGTAAAAATAAAATTCGATAAACCGATAACTTGCGCGTTACTGTCCAACACTGGTCCGCCGCTGTTGCCAGGCGCGATCGGCGCGCTGAAAGAGATGGACTCGATCGCGCCAGAATTTTGGCTGCTAACATACTTGTTGTCACGCAAGACGCCCGCTGAAATGCTCCTGAAGTCCGTCGCCAGCGGATCACCGATGCAGTAGATTTCTGACCCTATCATGGACAGCGAAGAGTCCGCCACGGCGAGCACGGCCTGCTTAGCCGTGAAGTAGAAGCCCGTCGACCCTGACTCTTCGATGGTCTTACTAATCAAAACAGCCACGTCTGCAGCTTTGTCGTATCCTACCACTTTGCAGTCGACCTGCACGTTGACATTGGCGTCGTTGTTCGCGCCGCCAACGACGACGCTCACTGTAGCGAAAGTACTCGAATTCGCTGAACAGCCTTCATCCTCAAGGATGACATGTGCGGCGGTGATCACCGTGATTCGGCCTTCGGCGACGCTAAAAATGAACCCCGAACCACTTCCACCGGGATTACCGTCATTGTTTGAAACGGCGACGGTTACAGTACCAGACGCGGCGGCAGCGTATACTAGAGCTCCTCCGTTAGGCACGTTTAACTGTGCCACTTTTAGCTTGTCGGTCACAGTCATCAACCCGTCCTGTTCGTTGGTGCACACCTGGTTCAACCGAGCGAGCGCATCCTGTACATTTGTCTCGGTCGTCAACGTCGGAGCCACGCATATGAACTCGGTGTCGCTGGCAATACGTGGCTTTTGGATATCGTGTCTGTTCATTGCCGCCAAAATAAGCGCAACAATGACAATTATAAAAATTATTACACATATAGCGATTAAAACTGCAGTGGACGAAAGCATTTTATTTCTTTTTGAAAAACAAATTTTCACAACAATCGCGAGCATGCTACTCTTAGTCAAGATTTTCAATTGGTCCAATCGCTAAAAGCAGGCTTTTGATGTCTGCGATATTAATGTGCTCTCCCGTTTCAGTCAGCACTGAGTCACGTTTAGGCATTATTGGCGATGTCGGGAAGAAAGCTAGAAGCTGCTGCATTCTCTCTCGCGTGACGGAAATCGCGCACTCATTATCGCTGGGTATCGTTGTCTGCGTTTGTTCACCGTATTTTCCCGAGAATTTCACGAGCTCGAGTGCGTTTTTCCTTGCATGTTTTGTGACTGCTAAAGAAGAAGAAGAAGAGGAAGAAGAAGGAGAGGCGGTGGAGCTACTGCTTGCAGCATTCTTCAATCGTTTCCACGGCATCATTTTGTAGCCAGTGCCACTTTCAAGGACCTCTACTTTGGCTCTCTGTCTCTTCCGATCAGTCTCAGAGTCACTAAGCAGTAATGCTGTGACGAATGAGATCCCGCCTTCATTGCAATTTTCAGCGGAAAATTCCGCTTGGGCAATTCTCTTGTCTTTAGCGTCCTGGCGAGACTTGCGGATGTACTCTTCGTCCATTATCAGACACACCGCACCCGTGCCAATTGGCGGACGTTTGCCCACAACGACTGAGTCTGCGAGTGAGCAGACCTTCGACCTCTCCGCGTATGCGCCGGCGTCGATGATGTGTGCGTTCTGTTGCTCGAAGGAAACTCGCACCACGGCGGACGTTTTACCGAGCCTCCCATCACCGAATCTGGAGAGCGGCATGACGTGCCCTGAGCACGTCATGATGCTCACGATAAGTGCGATATGTCGGTCTGCGATACTAGATCCTCCGGATCCGATGACCTCTCGAATTTCATGGAACAGGACGAGGGCAGCCGCGTCTACTCCGAGCTCGCGTTCAACCTCGTGAACGTCGTTGCTGATCGAACGCTGCCAGTCCATTTCCTCGAGTTTCCACGACTCGCGGAGTGCCGAACCCGCCGTCACTAAGCGCGGCTCCTCCTGCCATCGCGACATACGATCACTCGGCGCTATCAGCACGGCAGCTTGTACGGCGGGCATGCGTCCAATCTTAATATTGAAGAGAACTTGTCGGCGCAGCGAGTGTGTCATGAAGCGGAACAAGTCCAATCGTGAGCGCTTCAGGCGGCTGCTGCTCCAGTTTGGGTGCGCGCTTACCAGGTCAGCATGAGCGCTGTCGGCCACGTCTGAGCTGTTGGTGATTCGGACGCGAACAAATCGGTTGCGCATGCCAGGTGCCGACGTTTCTACCCAATAGCGTCGCCTCACTTTTTCCCCTTTCCCCAAAAAAGAGCGCACGAGATCTCCGGCCTGCGCAGCTGTCGGCCCTTGTGGGTCCTCGTCGTCGAGAATGAAAACGAAGACATAAGGCGAGTGGTGGTGCGGAATGTCGGCCCAGCCTTCGCGAACGAGGTGGCGCCGCAGGAGGGTTGTGGTGGCGACGACCAAAGCTTGCTCGTGCTCGAATGCGGGTGGAAGCTTTGGCGAGGCACTGGCTTCCTCGTGGAGCATCCCCACCGATGAGTACACACCACCAGGCTGTAGAAACACATGCGCCTCCCGCACAAACGCTTCCAGACCAGACTGCGGCAGCCTTGCCGACATGTCGTCATGGTGTGCTGCTCTGGCCACCCGCCGACATCTGAGTCGGCTCGTCTCCTCCTCCTCCTCCTCCTGCTTCTTCTCTTGTTCCTGCTCCTGCACGTCACCCCCCTTCACTTTCTCCTCCTCTTTCCCCTCCTCCTCCTCCTCCTCCTCCTTCGCCTCGTGAAAGAACAAGGACATTGTTGGTGTCTTGATTTTAGTAGAGCAGTCAATCAGCTCGTTGAGGCGCTGTATTCCTTGCGTCGACGCGACCTGCACGATACCAGCTGTGTGGAACACGTTGAGTACTAGCTGCGTCAGCGGCTCGCCAATGTTCTCGGCAGCCAGCAGCCCCACGGCTTCCCCAGCTTCCACGCACGCGCGAAAGTACAACTCCTCCAATTGCCGAAAGAGCTGGCGCACCATAGAAACCGAGCGCAAGCGTCGGGCGACCCGCCGCGGGGAGAGTTCGAGTCGCAGGTGCAGTCGCAGGAGCGACGTGCGATGCAGTAAGCGACGGCCTTCTTCATGTAGTAGCAATGAGCACAGACGCTCGAGCTCTTCAGTGGCGGCGGCTAGCACGACTGCAAGGGTATTTTCCGGGCATTTTCCGCGTACCGGTTTGGGAAACTGCGCAAGGCGCTGGTAGGCGGAGAATGGCAAGAACACAACTGGACTGGCAGCAGCGTCAATGATGCACTGTGCGCGTTGCTCGCGGCAGTGGCGGAGCAAGGAGACGGAGGCCGCATCGCCCGTTGCACGCCCGTCACCACCATCAAAGTCCATTGCCAGCTCAGGGATCGTAACGGGGTCCAGTTTACTGCCGTCCATACCGTCACAGCCGTACACAAAGTCAACAATCTTCCCATTTGAATGACGCACCGTACCGTCGTAGCGTACCGTGACGTCCTCCGCCGCCTTTGTCATTTTACGCTGCCCGTATCCACTCATGCACGTCCTGACGCTTGTATCCATCAGCGCGTCCCACGACGCCACGAAGTGAAAGAACATCTCGTCTGGTCGCAAGCCCTCTGCGAAGCAAGACGCCACAAAGCCACGCGCCCTCACAGAGTTTGGCCGCGCCGCCGTCGGCAGTGGAAAACACGACAGTGTGCGCTCAGTAGCTGTTCCGATTCTCTCACCCTGTGCGTTCTGTTGCCCCACACAGCACAGCACCTGTGCTAAGTTGACGATGGTTCCTTTTGCTCCTGAATCGACCGTGTCCTTGAACCCGTTGCGCGTCGGGCATGGTGCAGCGCGCAGGGCTATGGTCCCGGCCTGCGCCAGCACTTTTCGCAGGCGTGAAGACACGGCGGCGTCAATGCGAGCATGGGCGCGGATGTCATGCTCGCCGACCGGCGCAATGCCGTTCACGCCGCCGCCCACGCTAATCACATCAGCATCATAGATTGAATCGCGCACCAGTTGCTGCACCTCCTCTGTCGCCCGCGGCGAGATCAAGCACTCTCGCACCCCAATACTTAGCGCGTGCTGCGACAGCCACCAGCCAACCACACGTTGCGCGTCTCCCAAAAAATCCATGGTGGCTTCCTCGCCGCAGATGCGCACGAGAGCATGGACCAGACCCATGGAGGTTGCACCAACGGAGCGCTTGCAGAGACGGCCCTTCACGAGCTCTCCGTCGATAATCTGCACGACCTCCGAGCCAGTGTCTCGCTGCACCGTTTGGCAAAAACTGAAGCCGTTGGGAAGTAGTGTACTGAAAAGCTGCCGCCCACTAATGTCGCCTTTTGGATGGCGGCTCAGGAAGCGGTCGATTGGACCCGGTCGTACGGCCTGTGCCACGCACTGCATAGCCTCCTCGCGCTCCACTACGACACCGTCCGCAGTGAGACGGTAGACGGCCACCACTGTATCCTGTATCAGGCCAAACAGTGGCTTGTGAGACTGCGACGAGATGATCTGGCGCTCAACGGCCATCAGTACCTCCGCCTCGGCTCGCGCCTCCTGCGTCTGCGTCTTGATTGAGTTGAGAGAGTCACCGTCGAAGTCCGTGTTGGAGGCGCTCACGATGGCAGTGTTAACAGTCTCAACCTTCGACCCCTTTTGGTGCACAATCTTATGCGACATCATAGAGGCACGCCGCAGCGTTGGCTGGCGATTCTGAATGACACGCTCTCCGTTGTTCATCGGGTGCTCTACGCGCAAGCCTGGCACCAGCTCCACCGACAGCACCTCGCGTTGCAAGCTGTCCAGCACGGACAAAGCCAGTGTGGTACCATCTGGGAGCGTGACGCTTACAGCACCATCCAGGACCCCAACGCCCTTGCGCACTCGCGCGCGCATGCTCTGTATATTGTAGTCGCGGACCTCGCTCACCACCGTGATGACCTTGCTGAACAATTCAGGGAACCCAACTTCATGCGGATCGAGAGAGACCGTTGGGCAGGCTACCGTACGGGCCGAGAAGTCCACTCGCTTACCCTGCGTTTTATCTCGCCATTGACCGCGCTTGCCACTCTGCACGGTCATCAGAGACTGTCGGTTCTGTTGCGCGGCGCTGTGGCGCGTAGAGGCTGAAGATTTGGCAGCTGACGAGTCGCAATTAATGTAACCGCAGACTATACCCGTCATATCATCGAAGGCCTGCTGCCGCAGCTGCGAGCGGGACCGATTGTTCCGCAAATTGCGTGCAGTCTTTGTCGCTTGTCTGATACCGACCGTTCGACGACGCTTGTTCCCACTCGAGCCACTAACGTCTTCGGCCGCGAGAAGCTGCAGCGCTTCCTCATCCGACGTCATCAGTTTCTCCAGTCTCGTCTTCGCGCGGACAATCTCTTGGATCCACAGTGTAAAATCGTGCTCGGAACGATGCTTGGCGCTCTCCGAATAGCGCATAGCAGGCCGTACGCATGGCGGCGGGACGAGCAAGACCTCCATCACTGCGTTTGCAGGGTGTGCCAGCTGGGGGTCTAGGCCGAGCAAATAGTACTGCTCGTCATCGATGGACAGAAGCGTCGCGCGGATGAAGGCATTATCAATCGGAAGCTTTTGACGCTTCGATGGCTCATCGAGCAGCAATTTTGGCGGAACAAATGTTATTCTAGGTGCTTCACTCACCTGGGCACGCAACAGACTCACAGCCTTGACACTCCATATCCACGAAACAACCGCACCCTTGGATGTTATTTCTGGGCATACGGCATTGCACTGCAAACAGCGAGTCTTTTTTCGAAGCGCTTCTGAGATGTAAACCAGTCGGTGCCTGCCGCGCGCATCCCACACAGTACTCCCTTCCATCTCATCCACCAGCTTCTGAATAAATTCCGCCGGTGCACGAAGGCCAGCACAGCAAAAACAGACACAACGTAGGACCCGCACGACGAGCTGGACGAAACTGATATTGATCGTGGGAAGCGGGAGCTCAATGTAAAGCGAGTGACCTTGGCATTCAATACAGTCCTTCTCGCATGTTTGACACAAGCGATTTCTATTCATTGTGCCAGAGCGTAGATCGTTGGGCCCGCCAGATTTAGGGTACCCTCTTAATTCAAGCGTTGCCGTCTTCACTTCACATACAGAACGGCGGCGAATTTCAGCTGGACCTATCATACCAAATGCTATTTCGCCAACATCGGCGCGTGGAGGCCTGTTAGAAGTGTCATCATCATCCAAAAACTGCCAGAATTCACGAACTCGAAGAGAGTCTTCGAATGTGTTCATAGAATTGCTTTTTTTTCGACTCCGCTCTTTTTCTGTTTGCTTTTCCTGAAGAGTGGAGTGGAG
>Ga0209230_10000586_pt1 | contig 14328 bp, 12 predicted proteins | sample LakOntMetagenome_FD_187467 | JGI IMG/M metagenome (GOLD analysis project Ga0209230, IMG submission 187467) | Freshwater and sediment microbial communities from Lake Ontario - Sta 18 epilimnion Metagenome (SPAdes) (version 2) | ecosystem: Environmental > Aquatic > Freshwater > Lentic | place... | reverse complement strand
GAGCTCACCACTCTTTTCCCTAAATCTGAAGCAAAAATCGGCGAAGTAATTCTTGAGGTCAAAAACCTAAACCGCGGCCGGCAAGTTAGGGATGTTTCTTTCAACGTGAAGCGCGGCGAGATTTTGGGATTTGCCGGCTTGATGGGTTCTGGCCGAACCGAGGTGCTTGAAACTCTATTCGGAATCTATGGAGCCGAGTCTGGTTCAATCAAGATCAACGGTAAAGAAATAAAGATCCGCGAGCCGCACCAGGCAATTGCCGCTGGTATTGGGCTGCTGACTGAAGACCGAAAAAAGACCGGCATCATGGGCGTGCTTTCCGTTCGCGACAACATGTCCGTTGCGTCCCTTTCAAAATTCACAATTGGCGGCATCCTGCGAAAGCCATTGATTGAGAAGCAGTGTGAAGAGCAGCGCCAAGCACTATCCCTAAAAACACCATCGCTAAATCAGCAGATTCAAAACCTCTCTGGAGGAAACCAGCAGAAGGTTCTTTTGTCTCGCTGGTTGCTAACCGACCCAGACATTCTGATCATTGACGAACCCACCCGAGGAATCGACGTTGGTGCAAAGTCAGAAATCCACCGCTTGATGAGTGAACTTGCCAAGCAAGGCAAGGCCATCATCATGGTTTCGTCAGAAATGCCAGAAATTCTTGGCATGAGCGACCGTGTGGTCGTCATGTGTGAAGGTCGTCTAGTCGGCGAGGTTTCAAGGAAAGAAGCCACGCAAGAAAAAATCATGGAACTGGCAACCCAATTCAGCGACGAAGCTGTTGCTTAACAAATAGGAAAAGAAAAATGGCTAAAAAAGTAATGACAGAACCCCCAACGACTACAACTTTGATGACACTTTCGCAGAAATTCAACTGGCGTGAGTTCTTGCAGAAGTACATGATTGTCGGTGTTTTGATCCTTTTCGTGACCATTCTGGCGATCATGACAGATGGTAATTCGATTGAACCGGTGAACCTTGTGAATGTTATTCGTCAGGTATCAGCCATCGGTATCATCGCCGTTGGTATGACGTTTGTAATTATCACGCTTGGCATCGACCTTTCGGTGGGTTCCATTCTTGGACTCGCGGCCGTGGTTGCCGCCAGCTTGGCTCAGGTACCAACCGGTTCATTGGTCAAGTTCGAAGGTATTGATCTTCCGGTAATTGTGGGTGTACTTGCCGGCCTAGCAGTAGGAGCGCTGGCTGGTTTCACCAACGGAGTGCTGATTGCAAAGTTCCGACTTGCCCCGTTTATTGCAACTCTTGGCATGATGTCAATTGCGCGTGGACTTGCCTACATCTATACGGGTGACGGCCGTCCATTCTCTGACCTGAAGCCGGAGTACAACTTCATTGGCCAGGGCTACCTATTTGCCGATCCAAACCAGCCTCTTTCGGGCATTCCGGTTCCAGTTGTCTTGTTCCTAGTTGTGGCTGGTGTAGCGAGCTTCGTCTTGAACTACACCAAGTTTGGTCGCTACAACTTTGCTATCGGTGGAAACGAAACTGCAGCCCGAGTTTCGGGTATTCGCATTCCTCGCGTGACTATCGTGATTTACACCATCAGCGGCCTGCTCGCTGGTCTTGCCGGTGTGCTCTTGTCTGCGCGCATTGGTTCAGGTAACTCAACACTTGGTACAGGCATTGAACTCGATGCGATAACCGCGGTAATTATCGGGGGAACCAGCTTCAAGGGCGGTATCGGTACCATCTGGGGCACCATCGTGGGCGCAATCCTGATTGGCGTTATCAACAATGGACTTGACCTGTTGAACGTTTCTCCATTCATGCAAATCGTTGTCAAGGGTCTGATTATCATCGTTGCCATCATCATCGATGAGCGAAAGAACTCAAAGAAAATCTAATCTTTCGAGTTTTGAGTTTGGGCCCGGAGTGAATTCCGGGCCCAAACTTTTTTCTTCTCCAAATAACTGAATTTCTCGACATAGACTAATCGAGCTTGTGCTAATGTCATTACATCTTGTCAAAGTATGCTTACTGTAATAAGGAAACTTGAATGTCAATGAACCAAGTTGAGCAAATTCTTCCGATTGGGGTCTTCATTGACCTTGACCGATCTGGGCCTATCCCCCTTTATTATCAAATAGCACAGCGTATTGAGAAGGCTATCCTCAATGGCAATTTGCAGGCAGGTGCGCGCCTGGAAAATGAAGTTTCTCTTGCTGAACGCCTGGGGCTAAGTCGCCCAACCGTCAGACGAGCTATCCAGGACCTTGTAGATAAGGGCCTTCTTGTTCGTCGCCGTGGAATTGGAACACAGGTCGTTCATGGGCAGGTCACGCGTGGTGTTGAATTGACCTCTCTGTACGAAGATCTTTCTCGTAGCGGTCAGAAGCCCTCAACTAAAATCCTTGAATACAAAACAGTGAAGGCAGACAGTAAGGTTGCTGAAAAACTCGGCATCGAAATAGGCTCGGATGTGCTTTATTTGCGGCGTCTCAGATTTGCTGACAACGTAGCAGTTTCAATAATGGAAAACTGGCTACCTAACGAATTCCTCGACATTACCGAAGTTGAACTTAACCAACACGGTCTTTATCAGATACTTCGTTCCAGAGGGGTCACAATTCGGGTTGCAAAACAACGCATAGGAGCGCGAAAGGCAAGTCAAAGAGAGTCCGCGGATCTCGAAATTGAGAAACAGGCTTCGCTGCTCAGCATGGATCGCACGGCGTACGATAACTCAGGACGCGCAGTTGAGTTTGGTCACCACTGCTATCGACCTGACCTTTACTCGTTTGAAGTTACTCTCGTTGAAAAGTAATTCACGCTACGTGATTTCGCAGGCGATTCTAAATTTGTTGAAGTTGTGGCACAGTTAACTCTCCTGTTTGGTACTGAGCTACACCATAACCAAAAGACCAATCCTGTGGACCATTCTCGAAGTAGCCGATAAATACGTCTTCTCCAACAACATCCTGCTCGGCAAGCTTTTCCGCAATGCGCGCATAAAGCGCTTGCTTGATTTCTTCACTGCGACCACGCTGAGTAAAAATCTGAATCATGACCACTCCGCTGGTGCGTTCAAAACCCAGTCCGGCATCCTGCGCAAAAATATGCTGCGGTTGGTTGATGATTTGAAAACGATCTCGCACGGGAATTCCATAAACCTCAACAATTGCCTCGTGAATTGCATCGGCAATTTGTGCAACCTGTTTTGCGTCGCGCCCAGGGTTAAGATCAATTCGAACTAATGGCATTTTGCCCTCTTCTTGTTTTATACTTTGTAATGACATTATGACATAGATTTCCTGCCACTGCAAATCAAAAAACACCCGGAGTTTCCGGGTGCTTTCTAAAGAGTCTGGTTGTCTTATCGGTAGAACTCAGGTTTTGAGGCGTAGTCTACGGTCACTTTTTGACCGCTGTTGAGGGCCTTGATACCAGCCTCGACGGCAGCTGCAGCTAGGTAGCCGTCCCATGCCGATGGTCCATCAATTGTGCCGACCTTTGTTGCATTGACCCAGCGTTGAATTTGTGTGTCATAAGCGGCAGCAAATCGAGTCTTAAATGACATGTGTTCTGCGGTAGCAACTTGGCCATTGAACCAAGTTGTCATGCCGCTGGTACGACCGATCTCAGCAATGCCGTTCTCGAAAACAGCCTCGGTCTTTACTTCATAACCAAACTTGACCGAAACATTCATTTCAACGGTTGCAAGTACCTCTGAATTTGTCTTTAGTAACACAAGAATTGGATCACTGAAACCACTGTGGTTGTTTGAGTTTCGCTTCATGTGCTTCACTTCAACTGTCTCAATCGGCGAATCGGTCAAGAAACGCACAACGTCAATCTCGTGCACCACCGAGTCAAAGATCAACATGTCGTTGTGGTAAGTTTCTGGAACTGAAGGGTTGCGGTGTGCGCAGTGCAAACCAAGAAGTTCACCCTGAGCCTTTTCAGTTATAAGTCTCCTTAGGCTTTCGTACCCCTCGTCAAAACGGCGCATAAAGCCAACTTGAATTAGCTGCTTGCCTTTTGCAATTTCAGCCTCGACAATTCGAAGCGATGACGCTGCGTCTGGAGTTAGAGGTTTTTCACAAAGAATTGGCAGGCCAGCTTCCAGTGCTGGTAATAAAACTGGTTCGTGGAACTGGCCAGGGGTTGCAATCAAAACTGCATCCATTGCCTTGTCGGCAATTGCTGCTTCAACGCTTGGGTACCACTTGGCTGCCGGAGCGTGGTCCATTGCAGACTTTGCTCTGCCCTCATCTGGTTCAACTACCGCAGACACGATAGCTCCTGTGATGCGGTTCTGAATTCTGATGATGTGGTCAGCGCCCATGAGCCCTGCGCCAACAACACCAATTCTTAGTTCTGACATTTGATTCTCTCTATTGATTAGCGAACACGAGCTGCGTGAGTGCAGCCCATTATGTGCTTTAGTGTGCGGTCGGCAATCGGTGCCGGGAAATCTACGTCGCAGCCGTACATGTCCTGCTCGACAATGGCAAACATTTCCGGGTTTATCTGTGCGGCCTTCTCAATAATTGGAGCAAATTCTGGAACGCCTTCAAATCCAGGCTCTGTCATCACGCCCTTTGCAACAGCATCAACAAACGGCAAGTCATTCTTGAGTGCCTCGGCCAGGATGTCAGGGTGCACCTGCTTAAGGTGTAGGTAGCCGATTCTCTCTGGGTAGGCATTCATCAATTTAACGTTGTCACCTAGGTAGTACGCGAAGTGGCCAGTGTCTAGGCACAAGTTTGTGTATTCTTTACTGGTTTCCTGCAAGAAACGCTCAACCTCTGCATAGGTGCCTATGTGGCTGTCTGCGTGCGAGTGGAATTGCTGGTGAATTCCGTACTCTTCAAGAAGCGCCTTCCCTAACTTTTCGTGGCCAGCTGCAAGTTTCTTCCACTGGTCATTATCTAGAACGCGCGATTCTAAAACCTCTGCGGTGGAGTCCGAGCGCCACAGGTCTGGAATAACAACGAGGTGCTCGACACCTAACTTAGAGACAAGTCCGGCAACATCGAGCGCCTGATCCCACGCACGCTTCCATTGGTCATCGCCCTTGTGAAATCCAGTGAAAACAGTTCCAGCGGAAAGTTTAAGGTCGTGTTCGGCGAGCACATCTAACAATTGATTCGGATCGGTGGGTAGATAACCGAATGGGCCAAGCTCAATCCAGTGATATCCAGCTGCCTGAACTTCGTCAAGAAAGCGCTCCCATGGCACTTGCTTTGGGTCATTTGGGAACCAGACGCCCCAAGAATCTGGCGCAGTGCCAACGCGGATTTGATTTTTCATAGTCATAAACCTAACCCACTAAAACTCTGGAAAGCGCTGAATTGAGCAAAAAAAGATAACGCTTTTATAAACGATTTGCTCATACTACAGGTTTGAAAATACCGGAGTTCTTCTATTTATAAGGCCTTTAGGGCCATGTACCCGGGCGCTATTTACTTGCTCGTGCTAACTTTTGGCTTGCCCGTGCTAGTTCTAACAATCAGCGTTGAGCTGGTAAGAATCTCCTGCGAGAGATATTGTTCCCCCTTGATTCGAGCTAGCAAATCACCAATTGCCGCCTCGCCAATCTCGTCCGCGTCCTGGCGAACGGTGGTTAGATTCAAAAATGGAAGATTGGCGACAGTATCGTCATAACCCACTACAGATATATCCTCGGGGATTTGGATACCACTTTGAATTAGTCGATACGAGAGACCAAGGGCTGCTTGGTCGTTATTGCAGACTATCGCTGTTGGTAATCCTCGAGTAATGAACTTGTCAGCGGCCTTGGATCCGCCTGCTTCGGCAAAATCCCCCTCAATTTCAACGATCTGCGGGTCAAGCTTGTGTTTCTTCATTGCGTTCTGGTAACCAGCTAGGCGAAACTCCGAATCAAGCATATCTTTGGCGTAAACATACCCGATATTTTTGTGGCCCAAACCAACGAGATAATCTACAGCTTCCGCGACACCAACTTCACCCTCCGAGGAAACAATTCCGCAACGGACACCGTCCAGCCGTCTACCTACGCTGACAAGAGGGATGCTTCTGGCCAATTTCTGAATGGCAGTTTTACTCTGCTGTGAAGAAATTAGAACTAGACCTTCACAGCGATGGCCAAGTAACTCCTGTATTGAGTTTTCTTCTGCATGATTGGTTGAGACCGAGCTCAGGAAAAGACGATAGCCAGCTGCGTGGGCGTGCTTATAAAGCGCTGGGATTAGCTCGCCCACAGAAGACTCATTCGAGCGAAACATCACACCGATGTAATTTGAATTAACGCTTCGGAGAGAGCGAGCGGCAAGGTTCGGTTGGTAGCCCAACTTTTTTGCCGTGGCGCGAATCTTGGCCTCCGTGGATGCACCAACGCCTGACTCGCCGCGAAATACAAGCCCCACTAACTGGCGAGAAACGCCTACCTCGGCTGCAATGTCAGCCATAGTGGCGTGGCGTACTTCACTTTTGCTCTCTTTTTTGACCATGTGGTAATACTAGTAAAAAGCAATCCGCCAGCCATTGAATAGCCGAGGGATTTGCTGAAACTAGGAAGTGCTACTCGTGCTTGGCAACCAGTGCCTCTATTGCCTCGCGCTGCCATATTGACATTTCGCGGGCGTTCTCATTTTCGGCAAAAACGCTTGAGCAAAGAACACTGTTTGGGTTACTTAAGAAACCATTTGCATTCAAACCCTGAAACATCTTATCAAAATTAACGTCGCCTGCTCCAATGCGTAGGTGCTGATGAACGCGAACAGCGTTGCCCGGCGGGTTAGTGATGTAACGCAACCCGTGCGATGCAGTGTGGTCCATGGTGTCGCTCATATGTACGATTCCTACGCGACCCTTTGCCGCGTCAAGAATTTCAGCTGGCTGGTTGCCCATATGGAAAGTGTGTGAAGCCACGTAAACCATTCCAAAGTTCTTTGAATTGATTCCACGGATAACTCGCCATGCAGCCAGGCCATTCTCAACGAAGTCATCTGGGTGAGGGTCAATGAAAACCTTGATGCCCTCTTTTTCGATGATTGGAACAAGCTCTTCCATGGAACGGTAGAAAGCGCGTTCTGACTCTTCTGCGCGCTCAGGGCGGCCATTGAACTCGGTACCAATTGTGTCAACACCAAGGTCTGCGGTGATTCGAATCACTCGCTTCCAGTATCGAACTGCAGCTTCACGGGTGTCTTCATCTGGCCCTGACCAACGCAGCACCGGCAGTGTAGATGCAATCTCGATGCCAGCGTCTTTGACTGCTTTCTTGAGCTGCTTAACCAGATCGTCGTCACCCTTTGGGTGGTTAAAGAAAGGAATTAGATCAGGGTGCGGAGTCATCTGCAGATACTTGTAACCCAAGTCTGCAGCTAGTGCCGGAAATTCCAACAACGAGTGGGTGCTGTGGAATGGTGTTGGGTCGAGTGCGATTTTTACCATATTTACTCCTTTGTAATTTCTTATAGCGATTTAGGTGCGGTCAGCAGAACCATTTCCGAGCAACAACTTCTGCTTTTGCTTCGCCTTCTCGTAGCCAACGTAGGCCTGCTTGGTGCTGTCTAGCTCAGAAACTGGCATTACTGGAACATCCCACCAGCCTTCACCATCTGGCGCGTAAATTAGAGGATCGTTATTGATGTGAATCAATACTGGCCCCCCCTTGTGAGCCTTAGCCTGCTTAACCGCAGCTTTCAGATCAGAGATTGAGTTTGGCCCTGGCACAACGCGAATGACCTTGACTCCATAGCTCTCGGCATTAGCAGCCAAGTCAATCGGTAAGACCTCGCCGGTCTCGTGGCTGTTTCCGGCGTCATCGCGGTAGCGGTACTTGGTTCCATAGCGCTGCGAACCCACGTCCTCCGAAAGGTGACCAATCGAAGCGTAACCATGGTTCTGAATCAGAACTGTAATGAATTTCAAACGCTCTGCCACGGCAGTCACGAGTTCTGTGTGCATCATCAGGTAGGAGCCATCACCAACCATAACGATTGCATCGCGAGTCTTGTCGGCACGAGCAACCCCCAGGCCGGCGGCAATTTCGTAGCCCATGCAAGAGAACGCGTACTCAACGTGGTAGCCAAGGTCATCTCGCACACGCCACAATTTGTGCAAGTCACCCGGCAGCGAGCCAGCAGCGCAAATGACCACGTCACGAGGGTCTGATGCTTCTTGGACCGCACCGATAATTTCTGGTTGACCAGGAAGTTCACGCTTCCGATCTACAAATGACTCATCAACTGCAGCGTCCCAGATTGACTTTTGATTTGCGTACTCGTTTTCGTAACTCGCTGCCACTCGGTAGCCGATTAGTCCTTCAGAGAGTTCAATTAGTGACTCTCGAGCATCGGCAACTACAGGAATTGCCGAACCATGCTTGAACGCATCAAACGAAGCAACATTTATGTTGATGAATTTAACTTTTGGGTTTTGAAAAGCGGTGCGACTTGAAGTGGTGAAGTCACTGTAGCGGGTACCAATGCCAATAATTACATCCGCCTCGGCAGCCAGGCGGTTGGCTGCAGAAGTGCCGGTGGCACCAACAGCACCAAGGTTTTGCGCGTGATCCCAAACCAGTGACCCAACACCAGCCTGTGACATGCCAACGGGAATTCCAGTCAGTTCAACGAACTCGCGAAGCCGTTGGTTGGCGTCTGAGTAAATCACTCCACCACCTGCGATGATCATTGGGTTCTTTGCGCCGCGAATTGCCTTGGCAACTTCAGCGATAATGCCACGGTCTGGGCGTGGGCGGCGAATGTGCCATTCGCGGTCTGCCAAAAACTCTTCAGGAACATCTATCTCTTCTGCCTGAACATCCTCAGGAAGCGAAATTGTTACCGCACCGGTTTCAACCGGATCTGTAAGAACGCGCATCGCGCCAAGCAGTGCAGAGAAAATCTGTTCCGGCCGAGTGACGCGGTCAAAAAAGCGTGAAAGTGGTTTGAAGGCATCGTTCACGGTCAGGCTGGCATCGTTTGGCTGCTCAAGTTGCTGCAAAACCGGATCGGCAACTCGGTTCGCAAAGGTATCGGAAGGCAGTAGCAACACAGGAAGACGGTTGGTGGTTGCTACGGCCGCAGCGGTTAGTAAGTTTGCCGCACCGGGGCCAACCGATGCCGCGCAGGCATAAGTTGAACGACGACGCGTCATGCGCGAGAAGGCAATTGACTCGTGCCCCATGGCCTGTTCGTTACGAGCCTGGTGAAATGGCATCATGTCTGGGTTGGTAACCGAAAGTTGTTTCAACGACTGTGCGATACCAGCTACATTGCCATGCCCAAAGATTCCGTAGACGCCCTGAATGGTGCGTACGCGGATGTCGCCGTCGACTGTGTACTGGTGGGCCAGGAATTCAACGATTGCTTGACTGACTGACATTCTGCGAGTTGCCATCTAATTACTTTCCTTCGCCTATTTTGTGTACGGAAGTCTTGAATCTGGAGCTTGGTGATGCCATGTTTCGCGAATCCATGCGTGGTTTGGATCATCGGTAATGTTCCAGCTCCGATCTGGATCTGGACCAGCCATCACATTAAAAAAGTACAGGTCTGCACCAGGTGCAGCGGAAACAGGGCCGTGCCAACCCCAAGGAACAAGGCCTACATCACCTGAACGTACTTCTTCTAGCACGTCATAGTCGCGATTGTCAGATGCATAACCGCGCAAGTAGCCAACGGGATCAGCGTTCGTTGGAGAGGTCACTGTGCGAGAAACTGCTGTCTCGAAATAGTAAATCTCTTCGAGGTTTGACTCAACACCGGGCACATAGGTGTCGTGCTTGTGAGCAGGAACACCAGACCAGTTGCCAGCAGGGACAATAACTTCAACCACTATGAAACGGTCAGCATCCAGAGTTTCTGGAACACCGAAATTGTGAACCTGGCGACTTTCACGCCCAGCGCCTCGAACGAAGACTGGAACTTCTTCAGCTTTTATGTATCGAATCGGCTTGGCTTTCTTGGCAGGCGCCTCACCAACAGCTACGCGGCCATCCCCCCAGATCTTTAACTCTGTCTCTACCGGAATATAAATGAGGTCAGCGGTTCCGTGAAAAACAGATTCGCGACCGTGCAAGAACTGACTCTTGAAATCAGACTCCCCCACTTCGCGGTATTCAACGGTTAGGCCCTTACCTTCGAGCGGAAAAATGATGCGTTCCACACCGTCGGCCTGAATATGAAATGAATGCCCTCCAAGCAGGGTGCCGACCTTCAGGCCGGTGTGCTGCCACCCCTCGATTGAGGAATCAACAAGAACATCCCAGCCATCTTGGCTGAGCTCACCTTTTTTGAAGAACCAGTTCATTTCTATATCTTCTTAGGTTTTAGTTCTGAGGGAAACCTAGGTTGATTCCACCGTGGCTTGGATCAAGCCAGCGAGAGGTAATGGCCTTTCCTCGAGTAAAGAAGTGCACCCCCTCAACGCCATGAGCCTTTGTGTCTCCGAAAAGTGAGCTCTTCCAGCCGCCGAACGAATAGTAGGCAACTGGCACAGGAATAGGAACGTTAATTCCAATCATGCCAACTTCAATTTCATTCTGGAAACGACGTGCGGCACCGCCATCATTAGTGAAAATTGCCGTTCCGTTTCCATACGCACCGTTATTGATAAGCTCAACGCCTTCATCGTAAGATTTAACTCGCACGATTGAGAGAACTGGGCCAAAGATTTCTTCTGTGTACACTTTCGAAGATGTTGGAACCTTATCAATCAAGGTTGGGCCAAGCCAGAAACCATTGGCATCGCCGTCAAAAGTATCTTTTCGACCGTCGACAACAACTGTTGCTCCATCCGCTTTGGCAATGTCGATGTATGAAGCAACCTTGTCACGGTGAACCTTAGTAACCAAAGGACCCATGTCACAGTTCTTACGTCCATCACCGGTCTTTAACTTGCTCATGCGGTCAACAATCTTAGAAATTAGATCATCGGCTACCGGCTCTACTGCAACCACAACAGAAATTGCCATGCACCGTTCGCCGGCTGAACCAAAGCCAGCATTAATTGCAGAGTCTGCGACCAGGTTAAGGTCTGCATCTGGAAGAACAAGCATGTGGTTCTTCGCACCACCTAGGGCCTGCACGCGCTTTCCGTGCTTTGATCCTGTTTCGTAGACATACTGTGCGATTGGAGTTGAACCAACAAATGAAATTGCCTTCACATCTGGGTGGGTTAGCAAACCGTCTACAGATTCTTTGTCACCGTTCAAAACAGTAAAGACACCGTCAGGAAGCCCGGCTTCTTTGAGTAGTTTCGCCATCCAGATTGCAGCGCTTGGGTCTTTTTCTGAAGGCTTCAAGATAACGCAGTTTCCTGCCGCAAGCGCAATTGGGAAGAACCACATTGGCACCATCGCTGGAAAGTTGAATGGGCTAATGATCCCAACGACACCAAGTGCCTGCCGGGTTGAGTAAACATCAACGCCGGTAGATACGTTCTCCGAATAGAAGCCCTTTAGAAGGTGAGGCATCCCTGTTGCAAACTCAACAACTTCTTGACCACGAGTGATTTCACCCAGTGCATCAGAAATAACCTTGCCGTGCTCTTCAGTTATGATTGCGGCAAGCTCGGGCTTCTTCCGGTTTAGCAATTCGCGAAAGTTGAAAATGATTGCCTGACGGCGAGCGAGAGACATATCTCGCCATTCTGGAAACGCAGCCTTTGCTGAAGCAATAGCTTTTTTAATTTCTGCGTCATTAGCCAGTGCGACATGCTTGGTGACCACACCCAATGCTGGGTCAAATACTTCAGCAGTGCGGCCCAAAGAGCTAGGTGATTCTTGTCCGTCAATCCAGTGTGGAACTACAGGTAAGTTGCTCATTATTTTTTCCTTTTTCTGAATTCTAAATTAGCCGTGCACAAGTTTGACAGCGGTGTCGATGGCGGCGCCAACATTGCCATCTTGCGGGTAGAGAAGACTGCGGCCAATAACGAGGCCACGCACACCAGGAAGCTCGAGTGCTTTCTCCCATGATGCGTAAGCGTCGTCTTGGTCGCCAACTGGATCTCCACCTAGAAGCAGGGTAGGTAGAGTGGTCGATTCCATGACTCGCGCCATGTTCTCGACTACTGGCAACTTCATCCAGGTATAGGCAGATGAATTACCAAGGCCGTTTGCGATGCTAATTGAGTTGATGACAGCATCGGTGCTTAGATCGTTGCGAATTTTTCCGTCAACCCATTCGCTCATGAACGGCTCCAGCATAATTGGAAGCTTTGCCGCGGCCGCTTCGTTCACAGCCTTCTGTGATATCTCAAGCATGTTTGAGGTACCGGCATCACTAAGGTTTACGCGGTTGAGCATCTTGGCAAAGTCCAAGCGATCGCGCACAATTCCATTTATGTCGTAACCGGTGATGCGGTCGTCCATCTCAAAAGATGCGCCGCGAAGCCCACCTCGGTTAAGTGAACCTACAACCAGTTTGCCTTCCAGGCAACCCAATAACGCAAGGTCATCAATGATGTCGGGGGTGCCGAGAACACCGTCAACGCCTGGTCGCGAAAGCGCGGTGGCAAGTCGCTGAAGCAAGTCATAGCGATTTGCCATCGCTCGCGGGTCGTTGCGAACTGCTAGTGCGTTTCGTGCTGGGTGATCAGCTGCGATTATGAACAATCGGCCATCGCCCTGAATTACATTGCGACGCGTACGGCTTGCGTAAACCTCTGAAATTTTTTCTGGATGCGATGCGCGAGTTTCACGAATCATTTCAAAGTCGAGATTCATTACTTCATTCCCTTCAGAATGTCATCTACTTCTTCGAAGCTAGGCATGGCTGTTGAACATTCCAAGCGGCTTGCCACTATCGCACCGGCAACGTTTGCGAACTGAAGAATTTTCTTTAGATCCCAACCTTGAAGCACTCCGTAACAGAACGCTCCGCCAAAACTATCTCCTGCCCCAAGTCCATTTACAACGTCAACGAAATAAGGAGGCACCTCAACGGTTTCTTCACGGGTCTTTGCCAGTACACCCTTAGGGCCCTGCTTGACAACTGCGATTTCGAGTCCGCGCTCCAAAAGCGCATCGGCTGCACGCATTGGCTCCGTTTCACCAACGGCAACCTCACACTCTTCTTTGTTGCCGATTGCAATGGTGGCGTGAGCTAGCGCCTGTTCAACCTGCTCCGTTGCCAACTCTGGAGAAGTCCAAAACATTGGGCGGTAATCAAGGTCAAGAATTGTGTGCTGTTTGCGCGAGCGCGCATCCCAAGCCGCAAAGTGAGCGGAGCGAGACGGCTCCTGGCTCAAACCAGTTACCGTAGACCAATAAATCTTTGCGCTCTTGATTGCCTCTAGATCAAGCTCACTGGTGTTAATCACAAGGTCTGGAGCTTTTGGTTCGCGGTAGAAGTACAAAGGAAAATCATCGGGTGGGAAAATCTCGCAAAAGACAACCGGTGTTGGCAAACCTTCAACGCCAGAGACGAATTCGTCATTCACACCCAGGCGAACCAATTCGTTATGAATAAATTTGCCGAACGGGTCATTGCCAGTGCGGGTAATAACAGCAGACTTCAAGCCGTATTTTGCCGCAGCGACGGCAACGTTGGTGGCACTACCACCAAGGAACTTTCCAAATGAGGTCACGTCTTCAAGACCCACGCCTACCTGCTGTGGGTAAATATCTACGCCCACGCGGCCGATCGTGATGACATCAAATGGTTTATTGTTCTGAGTCATGCTGGTCTGCACACCTTCTTTTTCGAATGTACTAATTAACAAGTAGGTTAGCATACTTTGTCATAACATACTGACATACAGTTGCTGAATCGTCACAATTTATCGCTCGCCAAGGAAACCGTAACACTGAGAAATAAGCCGGTCAGCGGCTCAAAAAATAAGGCAAACTAAAGAGTCCGTCGAAATAGAAAGAACTCATGGCTCTTTATAAAGACATCACCGAAGCCTTCGGTAACACTCCGCTAGTGCGTTTGAACCGCGTAACCGATGGCGCTGCCGCTCACCTCTACGCGAAGCTTGAGTTCTACAACCCATCCAGCTCAGTGAAGGATCGCTTGGCGATCGCGATGGTTGATGCAGCCGAAGATTCAGGCGAACTAAAGCCTGGCGGCACACTAATCGAGGCAACTTCGGGCAACACTGGTATTGGTCTAGCTATGGTTGGTGCGGCTCGCGGGTATCGGGTAATTATTGTCATGCCAGATTCCATGAGCCTTGAGCGCAAAGTTTTGACCCGCGCCTACGGAGCAGAAGTTATCTTGACTCCGGCTGCCGAGGGTATGTCTGGTTCTGTTGCCAAGGCAGAAGCACTTGGAAAAGAAATTGCCGGTGCTGTGCTCGTTCGTCAGTTTGATAATCCTGCTGGCCCAAAGATTCACCGTGAGACAACCGCCGAAGAAATCTGGCGAG
>Ga0209230_10000582_pt1 | contig 14339 bp, 12 predicted proteins | sample LakOntMetagenome_FD_187467 | JGI IMG/M metagenome (GOLD analysis project Ga0209230, IMG submission 187467) | Freshwater and sediment microbial communities from Lake Ontario - Sta 18 epilimnion Metagenome (SPAdes) (version 2) | ecosystem: Environmental > Aquatic > Freshwater > Lentic | place... | reverse complement strand
ACCTTGGTCGTAACACGGCAGTTCTTTCACTCGGGCTCTCATTAGACGATTGCGTTCTCTGGAACCCTTGGAAGCCAATGGGCGGATTAACTGAGGACCAGATTCGTGGCGCAAAAATGATTCTCTGGCGCGGGCATTGCTCTGTCCATGGACGATTCACTCGCGAATCTATTCAGGAAGTACGCACTCGCATTCCTGGAGTTCAGGTAATTACCCACCCTGAGTGCCAACATGAAGTTGTCGTTGATTCTGATGTAGTGGGTAGTACAGAAAAAATTATTCAGGCAGTCTCTTCTTCCCCTGCGGGAAGCAAGTGGGCAATCGGAACAGAGCTCAACCTTGTGTCTCGCCTTGCGCAGAACAATCCGGATAAAGAAATCGTCTTCCTCGATAAGACAGTCTGCTACTGCTCAACCATGAATCGCATCGATCTTCCGCACCTTGTCTGGGCGATGGAATCAATCGTTGCTGGTCATGTCGTCAATGAGATCAAGGTCGATGAGCGCGTTGCGAAGTACTCGAAGTTGGCTCTCGACCAGATGCTCGCTCTATAGTTCGGCACATGAGCGAATCAACTCCAAGTAAAAAAGGCCGTCCTACTCCAAAGCGCAAAGATGCCGTAGCTGCACGCAAGGTTTCATCTCTTGCACCTGCATCAACTAAGGAGGAGAAGAAGCGCGCCAAGGATGCAGCTCGTGCTGCCAGAATCGCTTCTCGTGCTGCATATCTTCGTGGAGATGAGAACGCACTTCCATTGCGCGATAAAGGCCCTGTTAAGCGATACGTGAGAAATTATGTAGATTCTCGAAAATCTATCGGCGAATACTTCTTGCCCATTATCTTTGTGGTGCTTTTCCTTACTCTTATTCCTTCTGCCATCTTCCAAATTGGCAGCATTGCCATTATGTATAGCGTTCTTCTCATCTCTGTGATTGATGGAATTTTCTTGAGCCGCCGAATCAAACGTCTCGTTGCAGCTAAGTTCCCTGATGCAGAAGTTAAGGGCATCGGCATGTATGGATGGCTACGCTCGACTCAAATGCGCAGAATGCGCACACCTAAGCCTCAGATCAAAGTCGGAGAAAGCTTCTAACAAAGCGCCAAAGAATTACGCTCTTGGATTAGGGCTTTCATTCTTCTTTGGATCACGTTCAGGAAGTTTTCCTAAAGCGTTATCAATCGCTTTCATAACATCAGCGCTGAGCTTTACTCCTGATGCCTTCACATTCTCTTTCACCTGTGAAGGTTTAGTTGCGCCCATGATTGCACTGGATACATTCTGATTCTGCAGGACCCAAGCCAACGCCAACTGAGACATTGAAAGATCAAGACCATCTGCAATCGGCTTTAACTTCTGAACAGCCGTGAGAACTTCTTCAGTCATCCAACGAGAGATGAAGTTCGCGCCGCTCTTTTTATCAGTTGCGCGCGAGCCTGCAGGTGCTTTCTTTCCTGGCAAGTACTTGCCTGTCAAAATTCCTTGCGCCATGGGCGACCAGACAATCTGTCCAATTCCCTCTTTTTTGGATAGTGGAACTACTTCGCTTTCAATGACGCGCCATAGGGCTGAGTATTGAGGTTGGCTAGAAACGAATCGGTTATAACCGCGTAAGTCCTGAATCTTTAAAGCGTCGGTGATCTGCTTCGCATTCCATTCGGAGAATCCGATGTAGCTGACCTTTCCTTGACGTATCAAGTCATCAAAGGCACTCAGAGTTTCTTCGAGCGGAGTTTCAACATCGAAGCGATGTGCTTGATAGAGATCGATGTGATCTGTATTTAGGCGCTTAAGCGAAGCGTTACATGACTCCATGATGTGCTTGCGTGAAAGTCCGCGATCGTTCTTTCCTTCACCGGTTGGAAAATAGACTTTAGTAAATAATTCATATGTCTCACGACGAACACCTTTCAGGGCTTTGGCAAGAACAACTTCTGCCTTAGTGCCTGCATAGACATCTGCAGTATCAAAAGTGGTAATCCCCTGGTTCAGTGCTTCGCGCACACATTTCACGGCCGCTTCAGTCTCAACTTGTGAGCCGTGCGTGATCCAATTGCCGTAAGAAATTTCAGAGACATACATTCCTGTGTTGCCGAGGCGTCTATATTCCATAGCGCCACCTTAAGCGCCGCGTGGTGAGTTGCCAACAGCATTTCGCTATGGTTTGGTACGACCACAACTTAATAGATGTCCCGATAGGGGAAGTTCGGTGCAATTCCGACGCTGACCCGCAACCGTAAGACAGTTCATCTCTGAACCGTTCAAGTCGGATTACCTATCGGCGATATTTGATTTTGACCAACACCCGCCGAGGTTTGCGGGGTGTAGTCCAAAGGTATTTGGCGCATTCGCACCGACCGCTAGCGAGCTACCCCTGTGAGACTCTTCAACTCTGGAGTTCACATAATGAATACAAGATTTACAAAATCGACAACACAGAAAATTGCACTCGCAATTATTCTCATCTCATCCCAATTGGTGGCAATGCCATCTTCACAAGCTGCATCTAAAGGTTGGCGCTACTGGGGTTACTTCCAATCAGCCCCAGGCTCAACTACATGGAAAGCTGCAATGACTGGCCCAACAGTAGATATTGAAGATGGAGCAGTTGAAGGATGGTCATTCGTTTTCAGCAGCGATGACGTTCCATCTGTAGCGCCAAAGACAAAGCCATCATTTGCTTCAATCTGCGGCAAGACCAAGTCAGATCCCGATACAAAGCGCATTGGCCTCGTAATTGAATTCGGAAGCGCTGCCTATGCGCCCAAAGGTGAAAAAGTTCAGAAAACTATCGTGCGCTGCGTGACAACTGCGAAGGGGTCGCAAGGTATTGACGTCCTTGGTCAAGTTATCAAGGTTAGATCCGCGAGCTCTGGGTTGATCTGCGGACTTAATGGCTTCCCGAAGAAGGAATGTGGCGTAGAGATCAACACTCCTGCTTCGCTACTCAAGAAGTAAATAAGTAGATATGAAGAAGCCACTGCATCCACTTACCCTGTGGATCTGTGCGATTCTCTTAGCAATAGGAGTCGTCGCACTCGATAACGCATTTATCGCCCTGGCGATAGTGGGTGCGGTGGCACTTCTTGTCTACATCCGTCGCGATGGTTCTCCTTGGCAGAGAAGTTTCGCTCTCTCCATTCGCATCGGTCTGACAATTCTCGCCATTCGTACCGTTGTGGGAATTCTGATCGGTGTTCCAATTCCAGGAACCAATCTCTTTACTCTTCCGATTCTTGATTTGCCGTCATGGATGCCTGGAATTCGCATCGGAGGCGCAGTTACGCTCGAGCGGTTGTCATCTTCGCTTCACGAAGGGGTAATCATTGCGACGATGATTGCACTTTTCGGTGCAGCAACTTCTCTTACTAGTCCCCACAAACTCCTGCGCGTCACTCCGTCATTTATTTATGAAATCGGCATCACGCTTGTGATTGCAACTTCCGTCTTTCCGCAACTCGCTACGAGTGCACGTCGCATCCGTACTGCTCAGAAATTGCGCGGTTTTGAAAAGCTTGAACTTCGATCCATTGCTATTCCCCTGCTAGAAGAATCTCTCTCTCGCTCATTGCAGCTTGCCTCAGCCATGGATGCTCGCGGCTACGGCATCAGTAGAAAGCGCTCACGCTATAGACCCATTCCTTGGTTGATGCGCGATAACCTCACTCTTCTCTTCACCTCTGTCTTAGCGGTCGCGATGGTGACACGATGATTACTTTCTCCAACGTCTCACTCATCTATCCGCAATCGACAAAGACAATCCTCGAAGACCTTTCATTCCAGATTGAAGAAGGCGAAATGGTTCTCGTGATGGGCGAAACGGGTTCGGGAAAATCTTCCCTTCTGCGTCTTATTAACGGCCTCGTCCCCCATCACACTGGTGGCATTTTGGCGGGCGATATATCTGTAGATGGAATTTCAACCAGAACAGTAAAGCCCGGATCTCTTGCGCATCTCGTGGGAATTGTTGGGCAGAACCCCATAAATGGATTTGTCACAGATATTGTTGAAGAAGAGCTCGCCTTCAGCATGGAGGCTCTGAACTTCGCGCCCGATGTAATGCGCAAGAGAGTCGAAGAAGTTCTCGACCTACTTAGCTTAAGTGCCTTGCGTAACCGATCCATTGCAACGTTAAGTGGTGGCGAGCAACAACGCCTTGCAATCGGTGCCGCCCTTGTAATGCATCCAAAAGTTCTGGTGCTCGATGAACCCACAAGCGCGCTAGACCCGATTGCCGCCGAAGAAGTTCTCTCCGTTCTTCACCGACTCGTTCATGATTTGAGCGTGACTGTCATCATCGCTGAGCATCGCCTGGAACGCGTCATTCAATTTGTAGATCGCATTATCTTTATCGAAGGTAATGGCGATACCTCAATAGGCACTGCCGATGAGATTCTCAAGAACTCAGACTTAGTTCCACCCATCGTAAAATTGGCTCGCGCTCTTAATCTCTCTGAAATTGGGACAAGCGTTCGTGAGGTAAGAAGACAGACTGAAGATGTTCGAAGTAAAGAGTATGTGCGCCCATCGAATACGCCAACACACACATCAACTGCGATAGAAATTTCAAAAGTTTCCCATTCGTATTCAGGGAAAACCGCTCTTAATGGCGTAAGTGCATCCATCAACCACGGTGAGATTGTTGCAATTATGGGTCGCAACGGCGCAGGAAAGAGCACATTGCTTCACTCGATTGTTGGACTTCACTCCCCACAAGCTGGTGAGATACGAGTCGATGGCGTCGATCCCACAACGCTCAAGGGTGCCGAGCGCCGGAAATCAATCGGATATGTTCCTCAAGAACCTAGCGATCTTCTCTTTGCTTCAACTGTCTCCGAAGAGTGCGCCCTTGCAGATCGCAGTAATGACTTAACTCCTGGTTCCACGGCTTCATTACTCAATCGTTTAGTTCCAGATATCTCGACCCACGCCCACCCCAATGACTTATCTGAAGGTCAACGTTTAGCACTTGTCTTAAGCATCGTGCTTTCTGGAAATCCTGAAGTTCTCGTTCTCGATGAACCAACCCGCGGCCTTGATTATCGCGCCAAGAATTTATTTGCCATCGCTCTTAGGGAATATGCAACACAGTTCAATCGTCCTGTCCTCTTAGCTACACATGACGTTGAGCTAGTAGCCGAACTCGCAGACCGTGTTCTCTTCCTTGCTGAAGGCGAAATAGTTGCCGACGGAACAACGCTCGATGTACTTCTTTCATCCCCTGCCTTTGCACCTCAAGTTGCAAAGGTTATGTCTCCGAAACCATGGCTCACAGTCTCTGATGTCGTTCATGCAATCGAAGGTCAGTCATGAGAACTTCAGGAGTTTTTACCTTCAAAGGCGCATCTTTGATCGCACTATTTCTCACAAGTGCCATTAGCGCTCTTGGCTTTTTATGGCCCTTTCTAATTAATGAGAAGCAAGGTCATCCGCAGTGGATTTTCTTGATGGCAACACCATTCGCCCTACTACTTCTATTGATTAGTTCCAGTAATAATCAATTAGATAGTAAATCCATTGCACTTCTGGCAGTTCTCACCGCTCTCATTGCAGCTTTGCGCCCAATGGGTACTGGCGCTGTGGGAATCGAACCGATGTGGTTCGTGCTTATTCTCTCCGCCCGAGTATTCGGTCCTTCATTTGGTTTCTTGTTAGGAACGCTTTCTATGCTTCTTTCTGCAATTCTTACGGGCGGCATGGGTCCGTGGGTTGCGTATCAAGCTTTTGCAGCTGGATGGATTGGTTTAGGAGTTGCACTCATTCCACGTTCTTTGCGCGGCAAGAAAGAAATTTTCGCACTCGTTATCTACGGAATTCTCGCCGCCGAGTTCTTTGGAATTGCGATGGACCTTCAATTCTGGCCGTGGGCGCTAGGTACCGATACGCAGCTTTCATATCTGGCTGGTGCACCCATCGCTGAAAATCTCTCAAGGTTCTTCTCGTATCACTTCTTATCAGCGATGGCCTGGGATATTCCGCGAGCAATCTTTACTGCTTCGCTCATTGCAATTGCCGGAAAATCAATCCTTCAGACGCTACGAAGAGCCCACACAAAAGCTGCCTTCTTAACCCCGATTGAATTTATCGAACATGTGAAGGTACAAAAGGCATCGAATTAATCGTTGCTGAAGATTCGCGTCCTCTGACATCGATTGTTACTACATCACCCACTGCATACTCGGGATCAAGCAGCGCCAACGCAATTCCCACTTTGAGTGACGGTGAGAAGGTTCCGCTCGTGACAACACCAATCTCTTTTCCATCCGCACCCTTGACTGACATGCCCGCGCGAGGGATTCCTCGGTCATTTGATTTCAAAGCTTTCAGTGTTCGGACCGTGCCTGCTTCACGTTGAGATTGCAGTACTTCAGAACCTCGGAAACTATCTTTCTTCCAGCCTATTGCCCAACCAGCACTTGCCTGCACCGGTGAGATTTCAAGTGAGAGTTCGTGTCCGTGCAGTGGATAACCCATCTCCGTGCGCAATGTGTCGCGAGCACCCAGCCCGCAGATCAATCCGTCGAAAGGCTTCATCGCCTCAACAAGTGCATCCCAGACAACAGAGGCATCGTTCCATTGTGGAACTAATTCATATCCGTGTTCACCGGTGTAACCCGTACGGCAGAGAATGACATCGCAGCCCGCGATAGAAACATGGGCAAAAGCCATGTAATCCATTGTGGGATTAATTCCTAAACTGCGAATGACTTCTACCGCTTGCGGACCTTGTAAAGCCAAAACTGCAAACTTTTCATGGAGGTTGGTGACAGTAATTCCCGAAGGAACGTTCTCGTTTAGTACTCGCACAACATCAGTTGTGTTGGATGCATTTGGAATCAGGAAGAAGTCAGATTCTGTATTTCTGTAGGCGATGAGGTCATCTACAACACCCCCATCTGGATTACAGAGAAGTGTGTATTGAGCCTTGCTATCGACAATCCGATTGAGGTCATTGGTAAACATTGCATTGAGGTACTCGAGAGCGCCATCACCTACAACGCTCGCTTTACCTAAGTGCGAGACATCAAAGAGTCCTACGCGTTCGCGAACAGCCGTGTGCTCAGCAAGGACTCCTGCTCCGGGATACTCGATAGGCATAAGCCAGCCTCCGAAATCGGCCATCTTCGCCTGGAGGTCTACATGCTTCTGATGCAAAGGTGAGTTTTTCACAGCAACAACTTACACTTACGCTCTCGCATCTGCTCAGTTACGGCAGAGTGAAATCAATCAATTAAGTGTTAGCTAGAGGAGCCACCATGACCACGATCCGCCTTTCAGACGGAATTGTTAAAGATGATGTTCTAGTCGTTGGGTTGGCCTCCAAGAGTTCAAAGTCTTCAAAGGCTGGGGCCGTTTCTCTTCAGATCGAATCAGGCGACCTCGCAATTGACACCAAGGTTCTCATGCAGGCACTTTCAGATTTAGGCGCTACCGGAAAAGCTGACGAAGTAATCAAGGTCCCTAGTACTTCCACCCGCCTCATTGTTTTCACTGGTCTTGGAAAAGCTTCAACACATTACGATCACGAAGTATTGCGACGCGCAGCAGGAGCTGCAGCTCGCGCGCTAGCCGGAAATTCAAGTGCAACTTATTCACTCCCTACAAAGAACGCTGCCGCAGTAAAGGCGATTGCTGAAGGTGCAGCGCTTGGCTCATATCTATTCGATCAATTCAGAGGTTCAACCAAGAGCGCGCAAAAGGCTCCTCTAAAATCGGTCACTGTTCATACAGATTTAGCATCAAAGGCAGATGTAAAGTCAGTAGCAAAGTCAGCTGAAATTATCGGTACCTACACAAACTTGGTACGCGACTTAATCAATACACCTCCAAGCCACCTCACTCCTGAAACTTTCTGCAAAGCCATTACAGATGCAGTTAAGAAAGCTGGCGGTACATCTGCTGGACTTAAAGTTTCGGTGATGACTGATGCGCAATTGAAGTCAAAGGGTTACGGCGGAATTATCGGAGTAGGTCAAGGTTCTGCAAATCCTCCACGTTTACTTCACGTCTCATATACGCCAAAGGGTGCAAAGGCGAAGAAGAAGTACGCCTACGTTGGCAAGGGAATCACATTTGATACCGGTGGCCTTGCTCTTAAGCCCGCTCTTGGTATGGAAGCAATGAAGTCAGATATGTCAGGTGCTGCTGCTGTCTGTGCTGCAACTATTGCAATCGCACTTCTTAAGTTGCCTGTTGCAATCGAAACGTGGGCTCCTCTTGCCGAGAACATGGTCAGCGATACAGCAACCCGTCCGAGTGATGTCATCACAATGTACGGTGGCAAGACCGTCGAAGTTCTCAATCCAGATGCTGAAGGTCGTCTCGTTCTCGGTGATGCACTTGTTCGTGCACAAGAGACTAAAGATCTTGATGGCATTGTTGATGTGGCAACCCTTACCGGTGCGCAGGTTGTTGCACTCGGAACTCGCACCAGCGCTGTCATGACAAACAATCCAGAATTTTCATCTCACTTTATGGAAGTGACAAAAGAGACCGGCGAAGCGTTCTGGCCAATGCCCCTTCCTGTAGAACTTCGCGCCTCCTTGGATTCACCGGTTGCAGATCTTGCCAATATCGGCGAACGTATGGGTGGCATGCTCGTGGCGGGCTTGTTCCTCAAGGATTTCGTCTCAGATGAACTCCCATGGCTGCACCTGGATATTGCAGGTCCTGCCTATAACGAGAGTCAGCCGCACGGATATACCCCGGTTGGCGGAACCGGCGTGGCTCTTCGCTCACTCGTTCAGCTGGCAGTGGCTGCCAGCGCCTAACCGCGTTATGCAATCACCCGCCTAGGCTGGCAAGATACGACTGTTGAGCTCATTTCAAACAGGGCTCACTTGCGAAGGAGTACCTCGGTGGCAGATTTTGATCTCGTAGTTCTCGGCGGCGGAAGCGGCGGCTATGCAGCAGCTCTTCGTGGAGCACAACTTGGACTCTCAGTTGCTCTCATCGAGAAAGATAAGGTCGGCGGTACCTGCCTCCACCGCGGTTGCATTCCTACCAAGGCTCTCCTGCACGCAGGCGAAGTTGCAGATAGCGCGCGCGAATCTGCGCAATTCGGAGTAAATGCCACTTTCAACTCGATCGATATGGTCGGGGTCAACTCCTACAAAGATGGAGTTATCGCCGGTCTCTATAAAGGTTTGCAAGGTCTCGTTAAATCTCGTGGAATCACTTTCGTTGAAGGTTCAGGTCGTCTTGTCTCAAATAACACCGTTGAAGTAAATGGAACCAAATACGTTGGTAAGAACATCGTTCTTGCAACTGGTTCATACGCTCGCACTTTGCCTGGCCTCGATATCGACGGTCAGCGCGTCATCACTTCAGATCACGGAACTTCACTTGGTTACGTTCCACAGAGCGCAATCGTTCTTGGTGGCGGAGTCATTGGTTGCGAGTTCGCATCCGTCTGGAAGTCATTCGGTGCCGATGTAACAATCATCGAAGGTCTGCCACACCTCATTGCACTTGAAGATGAATCATCAAGTAAGTTGCTCGAGCGCGCCTATCGCAAGCGTGGAATCAAATTTGAACTCGGCGTTCGCTTTAAGTCGCATCGTGTCGATGCAAATGGCGTCACAGTCACTCTTGAAGATGGCCGTGAATTCACTGCCGATGTTCTCCTCGTATCTGTTGGCCGTGGCCCTGTAACCGATGGAATTGGCTACCAAGAAGTCGGTATTGCAATGGATCGCGGATACATCACCGTTGATGACCACTGCCGCACAAATATCCCTGGCATCTTCGCAGTTGGCGACATCATCCCTACTCTTCAGCTCGCACACGTTGGATTCCAAGAAGGAATCCTTGTTGCCGAGACAATCGCAGGACTTAACCCTCGTCCAATCAACTATGACGGCGTTCCACGTGTTACATATTCAGAGCCTGAAGTTGCATCAGTTGGTCTCTCAACAAAGATTGCTAAAGAACGCGGTTACGACGTTGTCGAACTTGATTACAACCTCGCTGGAAACGGTAAGGCTCAAATTCTTAAGACTGCAGGCTCAATCAAACTTGTTGCCGAAAAGAATGGTCCAGTTCTTGGAATCCATATGGTCGGCGCACGCGTTGGCGAACTTCTCGCTGAAGCGCAATTGATCTTTAACTGGGAGGCGACAGCAGATGATGTTGCACCTCTCGTACATGCACACCCAACACTGTCAGAGGCAATGGGCGAAGCTCATATGGCTCTTGCAGGCAAGCCACTTCACGCGCACGGTTAAGTAAGAGGAGAAAATAACGATGTCATTCTCAGTAACAATGCCAGCTCTCGGCGAGAGCGTAAGTGAAGGAACAGTTACACGTTGGCTTAAGAACGAAGGCGACATGGTCGCTGTCGACGAACCGCTCCTCGAAGTTTCAACCGATAAAGTCGATACAGAGATCCCTTCACCTGTTGCAGGAATTCTTTCTAAGATTGTTGTCGGCGTAGATCAGACTGTTGCAGTTGGCGCAGAGCTTGCCGTGATTGCGGATAGCGCGGTGTCCGGAGGAAGTAACAATGTAAATGTGGCAGAGGTTCCACCTCAGGCTGCGACTCCAGTTGCTGTGCCTGAAGCCGTAGTTGCCCCCGTAGCGCCTACAGCAACAACTCCCCCTCCAGCTGCGGCTCCAGCTGCTCCAGCAGGCGGAGGAACCGTCATCACAATGCCAGCACTTGGCGAATCAGTGAGCGAAGGAACTGTTACTCGTTGGCTTAAGAACGTTGGCGATTCAGTTGCAGTTGATGAAGCGCTCCTAGAAGTTTCTACAGATAAGGTCGATACAGAGATTCCTTCACCCGTTGCAGGAACTCTTCTTGCAATTGATGTTGCAGTTGATACAACTGTTCCAGTCGGTGCGCGTCTCGGACTCATCGGGGTAAGCGGATCCGCTCCAGCACCTGTGGCCGCAGCACCAACACCTCCTCCAGCTCCTGTTGTGTCCGAGCCAATAGCCCCCGTTCAGGTGGCACAGGTTCCAGCTCAAGTTTCTACTCCAGTCGCTGTGCCTGTAACACCAGCGCCAGTTTCACAACCACAAGATGCTTATGTCACTCCAATCGTTCGCAAGCTGGCAAATGATCTTGGTGTAAATCTGGCATCTGTTCGCGGCACAGGTATCGGCGGTCGTATTCGTAAGGAAGACGTGGTGTCCGCGCAGACCACAAATAGCGCTGCGGCAGGGGTTCCTCCTCAGGCTGCGAATGTCGCAAGTTCGTCTGTGCAAACTCAACGCCCTGCAGCTCCACTTGCATCTCCACTTCGCGGAACAACTGTGACAATGTCACGACTTCGCAAGGTAATTGCAGCGCGCATGGTTGAGTCACTTCAAGTTTCAGCTCAGCTCACCACAGTGATCGAAGTAGATGTGACAAAGATTGCTCGACTTCGCGATCGCTCAAAGGCGACTTTCGAAGGTCGTGAAGGCGTCAAGCTCTCATTCCTTCCATTCTTTGCAGTTGCAGTATGCGAAGCGCTGAAGCAGCACCCAGTTCTTAACTCATCTGTCGAAGGCGATCAGATTATTTATCACGGTGCAGAACACCTTGGTATTGCAGTCGATACCGAACGCGGTCTCTTGGTTCCTGTCATTCACAATGCTGGCGACCTCAACATGGGTGGCGTTGCTCGCAAGATTGCAGATCTCGCAGCTCGCACACGCGATAACAAGGTAACTCCAGATGAACTCGGTGGCGGAACATTTACTCTCACCAACACAGGTTCACGTGGTGCACTCTTTGACACCCCAATCATTAATCAGCCACAGGTAGCAATCCTTGGACTCGGCGCAGTTGTTAAGCGTCCTATGGTTGTTAAGGGTGAAGACGGTGGCGAGACAATTGCTATTCGTTCAATGGTTTATCTCGGACTTTCATACGATCACCGTGTCGTAGATGGCGCAGATGCAGCTCGTTTCTTGGTCACTCTCAAAGAGCGCCTCGAAGGTGGAGCATTCGAAGCTGACTTGGGTCTCTAACGCCCATGTCAGTTCCACAACGCATCGCAATTACAGGTGCATCAGGACTTATCGGAACCGCACTCGTTGGTCACCTCAAGAGTGAAGGCCACACAGTTCAGCGCTTTGTGCGTCGCCCTGTTGTTGCACCTGATGAAATTCAATGGGATCCAAAGACAGGTTATGTAGATATTGAAGCGCTCCGCGGAGTAGATGCAATCATCCACTTGGCAGGCGTCGGTGTTGGCGATAAGCGCTGGAGCAAGAAGTACAAATCTGAAATTCTTAACTCGCGCTTACTCGGCACAACCGCAATCGCTCACGCAGTTAATGAAGTGAAGCCACAAGTCTTTATCTCAGCTAGCGCTATCGGTTGGTATGGCGAATCAGGCAATCGCTCTGTCGTCGAATCTGATCGCGTCGGAGATGACTTCCTTGCCGCCGTTTGCCGCGAATGGGAAGGTGCCGCGGACCTCGTGACTGATGTTCGTACCGTCAAAATTCGTACCGGACTTGTCCTTGATCCAACTGGTGGAGCGCTAGGAAAGATGCTTCCACTCTTTCGTTTAGGCCTTGGTGGAAAACTTGGAAATGGTAAGCAGTGGTGGTCTTGGATTACATTGCACGATGTCATTCGCGCAATTACCTTTCTTCTCGAGAATAAGGTCTCAGGTCCTGTAAATCTAACTTCTCCAAATCCAGTTACAAATCAAGAGTTCACATCAGCTCTTGCTCGCGCGATGCACCGCCCCGCGCTCTTCCCAGCGCCTGCAATTGCACTCAAGATTGCACTTGGTGGATTTTCATCTGAAATCTTGGGAAGCAAGAAGGTTATGCCTCAAGCGCTGACTGATGCTGGATTTACTTGGGATTACCCACACATCACCAACGCTCTTACCGCTCTAATTCAGGAGTAACTCCTGCGCTGCTAAGCGCCCCGATAAGAGTGCACCATTTTGTGATGGCGCCGTTCTGTAATCTCCGGCAACAAAGAGATTATCTGCAACCTTTGCCGATTGAATTCCCTGCTTACCAACGCCGAATATTGGAAGTGATTTCGGAATCTCGTACTTAGCAATCAACGCCCAATCAGATGTTGAAACTCCCCACATGATGGCAAGGTGGCGACGTACTTCTGATTCAGATGCGAATTCAATAGTTGTTGATGAGAGCAAAGTCTTACCGATGGGCGCATACGTTGGGACCATATTTGAAATCGCAATCGAGTTAATAACTGGCCCGCGGGATTGTCCATCGATCAGTAGGCGATTAGATAGCGTCATCTCGATGGGAACCTCGTGATACCACGTTGTACTCGAAGCGAGTTTTGGAATGTTTGGAATATCGAGCAGTTGTGCTGCAGTTGTTAAGTCAGCTGCAACTATGACGGCATCTGCCTTCAAGTCATCAAGTGAATCAATGCGAGTGTTGAGATGAATTGAGCGGACCCGTTGTGCCAGTGCCTTTGGCAACTCCCCCGCACCTTGTGCTGGCAAGCCGGGTTTCCCCGAAATAAATGAGCGAACAATCTCTTTGCCACTTACCGCATCAACGTTTGCCGGCGTGGTCAGAAATACGCCCGATAAGAATGGTTTAAGTACGCGCTGATATAGATCGCCGTACTGAGAAAGTTCATCCTCAACCGAACGCCCTTGCTTTGACGCGCTGGTCAAATAACCGATAAAGCGCAGCTTTGTAAAGATTGAACCTGTCGCAGGATTCAAGGCTGCAAAGGGATTCTCGCGAGGATCGCCCAAAGCGACAGTGATTTCGTCCAGGGAAATATCGACAGAACGAGATGCTTCAACAAAGTTTAATTCTCTAATGACATCAAGGCGCACCAACTCTGGGTAGCGCGAATTAATGAGTTGGAATCCTCTATCCAGTCGGTACCCATCAATCAGATCTGTTGCGACTCGACCGCCTACCCGATCCGAAGATTCGTAGACATCTACTTCACAACCCACATCCTGCAGGGTAATTGCTGCACTGAGACCAGCAAGCCCTGCACCGATAATTGCAACCTTCTTATCGGACACTGATTTCACGCGCCTTATCAATAATTGTTGCCACCGCAAGAATCTGTTCGCGAGTTACTGGCATTGAACCTTTACCCTCGAGGGCATCACGCACTGCCAAATAGAAGTAACCGTAATTTCCAGGTACTGCTTGGATCTCTTCGCGCTGATCACCGCGTTGAATGTAAGCCTTTGATGAAGTTGGTTCTTTCCAAATTCCACCTTCAGGGAAATTACCTGCTCGCAATAGCGCTTCTTGTGGATCTAGGTCCTCAATAACAAGAGCGCCTTCAGTCCCTAGCACGCGTACTCGTGGACCTGTTGAACCTGAAATAGCGCTAACTGAACAGTATGAATCAACGCCAGAGTGATGACGAAGATTA
>Ga0209230_10000581_pt1 | contig 14355 bp, 29 predicted proteins | sample LakOntMetagenome_FD_187467 | JGI IMG/M metagenome (GOLD analysis project Ga0209230, IMG submission 187467) | Freshwater and sediment microbial communities from Lake Ontario - Sta 18 epilimnion Metagenome (SPAdes) (version 2) | ecosystem: Environmental > Aquatic > Freshwater > Lentic | place... | reverse complement strand
TTCAGTGAATGAATTACTTTGTTTCTTCTGTAGATTCCTCTGTAGAATCTGCAGCAGCAGCATCATCAATTGCTGGAGTTTCAGCAACTACTTCCTCAGCAACTACCTCTTCAGCAACTACCTCTTCAACAACAGCCTCAGCCACTTCAGCCTTTGGAGTTGATGTTTTGGCAGCAGCAGTAGTGGCACCACCACGACGTGAACGACGTGTAGTTGACTTTTTCTTGTCGGCGTTAAAGCCTTCGAAGAATTCGTTAAAGTCTACCAATTCGATCATAGCCATTTCAGCGTTGTCACCAGCTCTGTTACCTGTTTTCAAAATACGGGTATAACCACCAGCTCTGTTGGCCACTTTACCACCCACTACAGTGAACAATTCAGTAACCGCAACTTTGTCTTTCAAATAAGAAAAAGCAGTACGATAGTTGTGAGTTGTACCTTCCTTACTGCGGGTAATGATTGGTTCTACAAATACGCGCAAAGCTTTTGCTTTTGCTACTGTGGTAACGATGCGTTTGTGTATGATCAAAGAAGAAGCCATGTTCGACAACATCGCAGCGCGGTGTGAAGCGGTTCTTCCCAAATGATTAAATTTCTTTCCGTGTCTCATCTCTTAATTAGTCTTCGTTAATGTTGTATCTAGCAACGTCCATTCCAAAGTGCAAGCCTTTTTCGCGAACAAATTCTTCCAGTTCAGACAATGATTTTTTACCAAAGTTTCTGAATTTCAAAAGGTCATCGATGTGGTAATTTACCAATTCTCCCAAAGTTTTGATCTCTGCGGCCTTCAAGCAATTGTAGGCACGTACAGACAAATCAAGATCAGCCAAAGGAGTTTTCAAAATTTTACGCATTGAAAGGAATCCTTCATCTACTTCTTCAACAGCTTTGCTTGCTTTAGATTCAGGCATGATATTCTCATCACTGAACAATACAAAGTGTTGAATTAAAATTTTCGCCGCTTCTTTCATGGCTTCTTCTGGATGAATGCTACCATCGGTAGTCACTTCCATAATCAATTTCTCGTAATCAGTTCTTTGTTCTACACGAAAATCCTCAACGCTGTATTTCACGTTACGTATAGGTGTGTAAATAGAATCGATTGCAATGGTACCAATTTGGGCATCCTTTACCTTATTCTCCTCTGCTGGAACATAACCACGGCCTTTACCAACTGTGATTTCCAATTCCATATTCACAGTGGGCTCCATGTTACAGATAACCAACTCTGGATTAAGGATATTGAAAGCATTGGTATAACGACCGATGTCACCTGCCAAGAACTGATCTTTTCCTTTTACCGAAATAAAGATCTTCTCTTGCTCCTCGGTAGAAGAATTTGATTTGAAACGAACTTGCTTCAAATTCAAAACCATCTCAACAACATCTTCAGTTACACCTTTGATAGTACTGAATTCATGATCAACGCCCTGAATTTTCACAGAGGTGATGGCATAACCTTCCAATGATGAAAGAAGGATCCTGCGCATGGCATTTCCAATGGTTACACCGTAGCCTTTTTCCAACGGACTGAATTCAAACAGTCCATGGAAATCGGTGGCCTTGTGCATAACCACTTTATTTGGTTTTTGAAAAGGTATTACACCCATGATTTTTTCTAATTATTTGCTATAAAGTTCGACAATCAACTGCTCTTTGATGTTCTCAGGAATTTCAGAACGCTCAGGATAAGTCAAAAACTTACCACTCAAATCGTTTCCATTCCAATCGATCCAGCTAAAGCGGTTGTTTACTTTACTTACTGAATTGGTAATTACTTCTAATGATTTAGAACGCTCACGAACAGCAACTACATCACCAGGACGCAATTGATAGCTCGGAATGTTCACTACCTCACCATTCACCAAAATGTGACAGTGAGAAACCAACTGACGGGCACCACGGCGCGTTGGAGCAATACCCATACGGTATACTGCGTTATCCAAACGAGCTTCCAAGAATTTCAACAAATTCTCACCGGTAATTCCCTTCTTTGCAGCCGCACGCTTGAACGTGTTACGGAACTGCTTCTCCAATACACCATATGTGTATTTGGCCTTTTGCTTTTCAGCCAATTGAACTGCGTACTCCGATTTTTTAGGCTTACGACGAGAATTCCCGTGTTGACCTGGACCGTAGTTCTTTTTTTCAAGTGCTTTGTCTTTTCCGAAAATCGCTTCGCGGAAACGACGTGCAACCTTTGATTTTGGACCTGTATATCTTGCCATTGGTTTTTTCTTCTTACTAAATTATACTCTTCTACGCTTAGGAGGACGGCAACCGTTGTGTGGCATTGGGGTAATATCAGTAATAGACATAACCTCGATACCTACGGTTTGCAGATTACGAATCGCGCTATCACGACCGCTACCTGGACCTTTAACAAAAACTTCAACCTTTCTCAAACCTGCATCGTAAGCAACTTTGGCGCAATCCAATGAAGATACTTGGGCTGCATATGGGGTGTTCTTCTTTGAACCTCTGAATCCCATTTTACCAGCAGATGACCAGCTAATTACCTGTCCATCTACGTTTGTAACAGAGATGATAATATTATTGAAAGTAGCACGGATGTGCACTTGACCCATAGGATCAACTTTTACCTTCTTTTTTACTACTTTTTTCTTATTTGTATTTGCCATGATTCTGTTCGATACTATGGATTACTTAGTGGCTTTTTTCTTACCCGCAACTGTCTTACGCTTACCTTTTCTGGTACGTGCATTGGTGCTCGTACGCTGACCGCGCACTGGCAAACCTTTACGGTGACGCTGTCCACGATAACAACCGATGTCCATCAATCGCTTGATGTTCAATTGAACCTCAGACCTTAATTCACCCTCAGTTTTGATGTTGGCAGTGATGAAATTACGGATTGATGCCAATTCGTCATCATTCCATTCATTCACTTTCTTATCGTGACTGATCCCTGCTTGATCCAAAATCAATGCAGCTCTACTACTACCTATACCGTAGATGTAGGTTAGGCCAATTACGCCTCTTTTGTTTTTGGGAATATCTATCCCTGCTATCCTAGCCATTATGGTTATCCTTGTCTTTGCTTATACTTTGGGTTCTTCTTGTTAATAACATACACCTTACCCTTACGGCGTACGATTTTACAGTCTACACTGCGCTTTTTTACTGCGGTTCTTACTTTCATGGTCTTACTTATATCTATATGAAATTCTACCTCTCGTTAAATCGTAAGGTGACATTTCAACTTGTACACGATCTCCAGGTAGGATACGGATGTAGTGCATACGCATCTTTCCTGATATTGTTGCTATGATTTCATGTCCGTTTTGCAACTTCACACGGAACATGGCGTTCGATAATGCTTCGCTTATCGTACCATCTTGTTTTATTGCATCTTGCTTAGACATGTTGTTAAAAGGGCTGCGAAATTAATAAACTTATTATTAAAAATCAACTTGACTGTACTGATTTGTCATTCTACCCTTCATTTTACCTCCACCACTCATCAATCCGTCATATTTACGCATCAATAAGTAACTGTCGATCTGTTGAAGAGTATCCAAAACAACACCCACCAAAATCAATAAACTCGTACCCCCAAAAAACTGACTGAATTCTTGGTTCACCTTGAATGCCACAGCTACTACTGGCATCACAGCCACAAGGCTAATGAATACAGCACCTGGGAAAGTGATCCTTGAAATTACTCCGTCAATGAAGTTGGCAGTTTGTTTACCAGGTTTGATACCGGGTATGAATCCATTATTTCTCTTCATATCATCTGCCATTTGAACGGGATTAAAGATGATCGCTGTGTAGAAATATGTGAATACCACAATCAAAAATATCAAGATTGCATTGTGCCAAAAACTGTTGGGATTCATCATACTCATCAACCACTCTGGTGGAGCCGTTTGAGTATAGAAACTTCCAATGGTAGCTGGCAAGAAAAGAATGGCTTGCGCGAAAATGATAGGCATTACACCCGCTGCCAATATTTTGATAGGCAAATACTGACGAGCACCACCGTATTGTCTGTTTCCTACAACCCTCTTGGCGTAGTTGATCGTAATCTTACGTGTACCTTGAGTTAACAAAATAACACCCAAAACAACCATGAACCAAAGTACCATTTCGATGATGAACAAAATGAAACCCGCGTCTTGAAAACGGAAGACCATCTCACTCAACAAAGCAGAAGGCATGCGGGCTATGATACCCACCATGATCAACAAACTAATACCATTACCCAATCCACGATCGGTGATACGTTCCCCCAACCACATAGTAAACATTGTACCCGCGGTCAACAAAAACATATTCGTAATCATGAACATACCAGGCGTGATAACATCGGTGAAATTGTACAACAACGCCTGTCCGTTACCGGGTGTAGATGCGATGTTGTTCAGATAACCGTAGGCCTGCACCATGGTAAAAGCAATGGTAAGAATACGCGTGTATTGATTGATTTTTCTACGACCTTCCTCTCCCTCCTTCTGCAATCTTTGGAATGCAGGAACGGCGATTGAAAATAGCTGCATGAAAATCGACGCCGAAATGTAAGGCATAATTCCCAAAGCAAAAATCGCACCGCGACCGAAGGCTCCACCCGCGAAGGTGTTGATCAGTCCCAAAATGTTATTTTTTGTTTGGTTGTTTAACCCCTCCAATGCATCGCTATCGATACCTGGCAAGATCACATATGAACCCAAACGATAGATCACCAACAACGACAAAGTATAAACAATGCGCTTACGGAGATCTTCGATAGACCAAATATGTTTGAAAGTTTCAATCAGCTTTTTCATGGATTCAGTTATTAAGCGATTTCAGTTGCACTTCCACCCGCCTTCTCAATGGCCGCTTTGGCAGTTCCTGAGAATTTGTGTGCGTGAACTTCCAAAGCGATGGTGATTTCACCACGACCCAATACTTTTACCAATTCGCGCTTGTTTACCAAGTGTCTCTCAACCAAAAACTGGTGATCGATTTTATTTACACCCGCTGATTCAGCAATCTGTTGCAATACATCCAAATTAATGGCTGCATACTCGATGCGATTGATGTTTTTGAAACCACCCTTAGGAATACGGCGTTGCAAAGGCATTTGACCACCTTCAAAACCGATCTTACGGCTATAACCTGTGCGCGACTGAGCACCTTTGTGACCTTTTGTAGATGTTCCACCACGTCCCGAACCTTGACCACGGCCAATACGTTTACGATTCTTTATGGAACCTTCTGCAGGTTTTAAATTACTGAGATTCATCTTTTTAATTAATCAGCGTTTTCAACTTTTAACAAATGACTTACTGTGCGAACCATTCCCTCTGTTGAAGAATTCAATTCAACTACGCGAGTGGCGTGCATCTTGTTCAAGCCCAGGGCTTTCAACGTGGCTTTCTGGTTTTTCGGATATCCAATGCCACTCTTAATTTGTGTGATTTTTACCTTAGACATATCGATTAACCATTAAATACTTTTTTCATACTGATTCCGCGCAACTGAGCCACTGAAAGTGGATCACGCATTTTCACCAAAGCATCAAAAGTTGCTTTTACTACGTTGTGTGGGTTCGATGATCCTTTTGATTTGGCCAATACATCGGTAACACCGGCACTTTCCAAAACCGCACGCATCGCACCACCGGCAATTACTCCAGTACCGTGTGCAGCAGGTTTCAAAAATACATGTCCACCACCAAAACGACCAATCTGTTCGTGAGGCACTGTGCCATTGATAACAGGAACCTTGATCAAATTTTTCTTTGCATCTTCAATTCCTTTGTTGATGGCGTCCATCACTTCACCTGATTTGCCCAATCCATGTCCTACTACACCTTTGCCATCTCCTACAACTACCAAAGCGGTAAAGTTGAAGGTACGACCACCTTTGGTAACCTTAGATACACGGTTGATTGATACAACCTTCTCGGTTAAAGTGAGTTCACTGGGTCTAACTCTTACAATATTGCTATTCAACATGATCGTTTCTTTTAGAATTCGAGACCACCCTCACGAGCGCCCTCTGCCAAACTTTTAACACGACCGTGGTATAAGTTACCACCACGATCAAAAACTACTGACTTGATACCGGCTTCAATGGCACGAGCTGCGATGGTTTTACCCACGATGCTTGCCTTTTCTACCTTGGTTACTTTGTTTGCCGTGATTACTGCTTCACGAGAAGAAGCTGCACACAAAGTAGTTCCATTGCTATCATCGATGATCTGCGCATATATCTCCGCGTTGCTTCTGAATACACTCAAACGAGGACGTACTCCTGTTCCAGAAACCTTACCGCGAATTCTACGCTTAATTTTGTTCTTATTATTGATTTTCTTAGTGTTTGCCATTTTTTCGGTCCTCCTTATTTCTTAGAAGCAGATTTACCAGCCTTTCTACGCAATACCTCACCAGCAAAACGAATACCTTTTCCTTTGTACGGCTCAGGCTTACGGAATGAACGGATTTTGGCTGCTACTTGACCCAACAATTGCTTGTCGGCACACTCCATCATAATTGCTGGAGCTTGACCTTTCAAGGTTTCGGTAGTTACTTTGATTTCTTTTGGAACCTCCAACATGATTTTGTGTGAGTATCCCAATACAAATTCTACAAGATTACCCTCGTTAGAGACTTTGTAACCTACACCTACCAATTCCTGACGAACACTATGTCCTTGGCTTACACCAACTACCATATTGTTAATGAGGGCACGATACAACCCGTGAAGGGCTCTGTGCATCTTACTGTCGCTGGGGCGATTGACTGTCAAAACACCTTCCGCGATATCAATAATCATATCAGGGTTGATCTCTTGTGACACTTCTCCTTTTGGACCCTTCGCTACCACCAAGCCATTGTTTACCGTAACGGTAACACCTGCTGGAATGGTAATGGGTAATTTTCCTACGCGTGACATTTATTTTTCGTTTTTAAAATTTTTTATGAAACAAAACACAAAACTTCACCACCAACACCCAACAAACGGGCTTCTTTATCGGTCATAACACCTTTGGATGTGGTAATAATAGCTACTCCCAAACCATTTAATACCTTGGGCATATCAACAGCATTAGAATATCTACGCAAACCAGGAGTACTCACACGCTTCAATGAAGTGATGGCACTTTGCTTGGTTTGATTGTGATATTTCAACGCAATCTTGATAACACCTTGGTGGTTGTCGGTATCTTCAAATTTGTATTTCAAGATATAACCCTTTTCGTATAACACGCGGGTCATTTCTTTCTTTAAGTTACTTGCGGGTATTTCAACCACACGGTGCTTGGCTTTTACTGCATTGCGCAAGCGGGTCAGATAATCTGCAATTGGATCTGTCATTGCTGTATATATTTTACCAACTAGATTTGGTTACACCTGGGATTTTACCATCACTGGCCAATTGGCGGAACTGGTTCCGACAAATGCCAAATACTCTCATATAGCCACGGGGTCTACCTGTTAACTTGCAACGATTGCGCAAGCGAACGGGTGACGCATTACGAGGAATTGCCTGCAACGCATCGTAGTTGCCCTCAGCTTTTAATTTGGCGCGCTTTTCAGCGTAACGTGCAACCATGGCTTCACGTTTGCGCTGTCTGGCCTTCATTGATTCTTTTGCCATCTCTTATTTGGTTTTAAAGGGAAATCCTAAACTTTTTAACAATTCTAAACACTCTTCATCGGTCTTAGCAGATGTCACAATGGTGATATCCATACCAGTGATTTTATTCACTTTATCGATATCGATCTCTGGGAAAATGATTTGCTCAGTGATACCCATTGTAAAGTTACCTCTACCATCGAAACCCTTTACATTCAAACCCTGGAAATCACGCACACGTGGCAAAGATATAGTAATCAAACGATCCAAGAAATCGTACATACGCTCCTTGCGCAAAGTTACCTTCGCACCAATTGGAACATTCTTACGCAACTTGAAGTTAGATATATCCTTCTTTGAAAATGTGGCTTGCGCTTTCTGACCGCTAATCTTGGTCATTTCTTCAATCGCAGAATCAACCAGCTTTTTATCATTCACCGCAGCACCAATACCTTGGTTGAGAACAACCTTCTCGATATGTGGAATCTGCATGTGGTTCTTGTAGGTGAATTTCGCCATCATAGCGCCTACAACTTCTTCTTTATATTTCGTTTGTAACCTTGGAACGTAGCTCATGGTTTTCTATATTATTTGATAAATTCACCAGTTGTTTTAGCGAAACGCTGCAATTTACCAGCTTCGTTAATTTTACGACCCACGCGAGTTGCTGTTCCACCAACTACCACCATCAAATTTGACAAATGGATTGGGGCTTCAATTTTCTCGATACGACCAGATGTGTTCTGAGCAGAAGGTTTGTAGTGCTTGGTTACCAAGTTCAATCCTTCAACCACAGCACGATTGGTAGATGGCAACATACGCAACACCTTTCCAGATTTGCCCTTGTCGTCGCCCGCCAACACCTTTACAGTGTCGCCTTTTTTTACGTGCAATTTTACTTTGCTATTTACTTTATTAGCCATCTCTTATAATACTTCAGGAGCCAAAGAAACAATCTTCATAAATTGCTTGTCGCGCAATTCCCTTGCAACAGGGCCGAAAATACGAGTACCTCTAGGCTCATCGTTGTTGTTTAACAATACGCAGCTGTTTTCATCGAAACGGATATAAGATCCATCAGGTCTGCGCACTTCTTTCTTTACGCGTACCACAACGGCCTTAGATACCGAACCTTTTTTCACGTTGCTTCCGGGGATCGCTGCTTTAACCGAAACAACAATTTTATCACCAACACTCGCGTATCTGCGGCCTGTACCACCCAATACACGGATGCAAAGAACTTCCTTCGCACCACTGTTGTCGGCTACTCTCAATCTGGATTCTTGTTGTACCATCTTATTTAGCTTTTTCTACGATTTCTACCAATCTGAAGCGTTTTGTCTTGCTCAGAGGACGAGTCTCCATGATACGAACGATATCGTTCATGCCACATGTGTTGGCCTCGTCATGCGCTGTATACTTCTTGGTCTTCTTGAAGTATTTACCGTATTTAGGGTGCTTTACATTGCGAACTACCGCTACTACGATGGTTTTATCCATCTTGGCGCTAGCAACAACACCTACGATTTCTTTTCTTGCGTTTCTTACCGTTTCCATTAGTTTTCTTGGCTTTGGTTGATTTTCCTTTCGAAGGCATTCATTTCTGCCTCTTGACGACGTGCATTCAACTCTGTCAACATGCGAGCCACGTCTTTTCTTGCTTCCTTCATCTTGTGAGGGTGCTCAATTTGAGATACTGCGTTTTGAAATCTCATTTTCGTTAAACGCTTTTTCTCCTCTTTGTAGCGCTCTACGAGCTCTTTATTTGGAAGCGACTTGATATCTGCGTACTTCATTGATTAGTTCTCCTCGTTATAATCTGGACGGACAACAAATTTACAAGCTACCGGCATTTTCTGTGCAGCCAAACGCATACCTTCTTTGGCGATTTCCAACGGCACACCCGCTACTTCAAACATGATTGTTCCTGGTTTAACAATGGCAACCCAATATTCTGGGGCACCTTTACCTTTACCCATACGTACCTCTGCAGGCTTTTTGGTAATTGGCTTATCAGGGAAAATACGGATCCAAACCTGACCTTCACGCTTCAAGTAACGCGTTACAGCGATACGTGCAGCTTCTATCTGTCTCGCGGTGATCCATGATGGCTCCAATGATTTTAAACCAAAGCTACCATAGGATATCAAATGTCCGCGCGTGGCAAGGCCCTTTACTTTGCCTTTGTGTTGTTTTCTAAATTTTGTTCTTTTTGGACTCAGCATAGCTTAATTCTCCTTATTAATTCTGCCTTCTACGGCGATCTCCACCACGGTCTCCACCACGATTACGGTCTCCACCACGCTGATCTCTGCGATCAGGGCGATTACCACCATCACGGCGACGATCTTGTTCAACTTGTGGAGCCAAATCTACCTTACCGTAGATCTCTCCTTTACACAACCATACCTTGATACCAATCTTACCATATACAGTTTGAGCCTCAACCAATGCATAGTCGATGTTCGCACGCAATGTATGTAATGGCGTTCTACCATCTTTGTACATCTCTGAACGTGCAATTTCACCACCATTCAAACGGCCGCTGATACGAACTTTGATTCCTTCTGCACCCATCTTCATGGTACCCTGAATCGCATTCTTAATCGCTCTCTTGTATGAAAAACGGTTTTCAATCTGCTGGGCAATGTTCTCACCTACCAAACGAGCATCCAATTCAGGACGTTTGATCTCGCTGATGTTGATCTGAACATCTTTTCCAGTTATCTTTTTGATTTCTTCGCGGATAGCGTCTACCTCGCCACCCCCTTTACCAATCACAATACCAGGACGGCTTGTGTGGATGGTTAAAGTGATGCGCTTCAACGTTCTTTCAATCACAACCTTCGCGATGCCTCCTTTCGGAATGCGTACACGCAAATAGTTCCGGATTTTCTCGTCTTCAACGAGCTTATCTCCGTAGTCTTTTCCTCCGTACCAATTGGAGTCCCATCCACGGATGATTCCTAAACGTAATCCTATAGGGTTAATCTTTTGTCCCATATTCTATTCTGCTATCCTTAATTATTCGTTGGTTGTGTTAACTTCCTTGTTCTTCAAACTATCAATCACAACAGTGACGTGGTTTGTACGCTTGCGCTGACGGTAACCACGACCCTGAGGAGCAGTTCTCAAACGCTTCATTACAATTCCACCATCAACCATGATAGTCTTTACATACAACTCACTATCCTCAATACGCTCTCCAGTATTTGCCTGACCCCAGTTCGCAATCGCGCTCTTGATCAACTTAGACAAATAAATAGCATATGTAGGCTTTTGATTCCACTGAAGGATGTTTAAGGCGCGTTCAACGCGCTCACCGCGTACTGCATCAGCTACCAAACGCATTTTGCGTGGTGATAACGGACAGTTTCTTAAAATTGCTTTTGATTCCATACCTTCAATGTTTATTTACCGTGACCTTTGTATGTTCTAGTTGGTGCAAATTCGCCCAACTTATGTCCTACCATGTTCTCTGTTACGTAAACAGGAATGAACTTATTCCCATTGTGTACAGCAAACGTATGCCCCACAAAATCTGGGATAATCAAGCTTCTTCTTGACCAGGTCTTAACGACAGTTTTCTTGCTGCTCTCGTTCAGTACTTCTACCTTCTTAGACAACTTAACGTCTACAAATGGACCTTTTTTAATGGATCTTGCCATGATTTCGCTTATCTATTACTTGTTACGTTTTGATTTTCTTCTCTCGATGATCATATTGCTACTGCCCTTCTTCGGTGCACGTGTCTTCTGACCTTGAGAATAAATGAGATTTCTTGAACGAGGCTGTCCACCTTTGTTTCGGCCTTCACCACCACCCATCGGGTGATCTACAGGGTTCATTGCAGAAGGACGTACGCGAGGACGAACTCCCATCCAACGACTGCGACCGGCTTTACCCTTACGCTCCTGGCTGTGCTCTTGGTTTCCTACGCTTCCGATAGTGGCCAAACAAGCAGCCAAAATCAAACGACTTTCACCAGATGGCAACTTGATCGCAGCATATTTGCCTTCACGAGCCATCAATTGAGCATAAGAACCAGCACTGCGACAGATTTTCGCACCCTGTCCTGGATTCATTTCGATGTTGTGAACCAAAGTACCCAATGGAATTTCGGCCAATGGCAAAGCGTTACCCACTTCTGGAGCAACTCCTGTACCCTGTTCGATCTTCTGACCCACCTTCAAACCGGCAGGCGCAATGATGTATCTCTTTTCTTCACCGAATTGAACCAAAGCAATGAATGCACTGCGGTTTGGATCGTATTCTACTGTCATTACCTCTCCAACAATTCCAAAATTATTTCTTTTGAAATCGATGATACGATAACGACGTTTGTGTCCACCACCGATATAACGTGATGTAATTTTACCTTGATTGTTTCGACCACCAGATTTGCTCAAGGAAACCAACAAACTCTTTTCAGGTTTGCTAGCTGTGATTTCTGCAAACGCATTGGCAACTCTAAAGCGTTGACCAGGCGTGGTGGGATTTAAACGACGTACTGCCATGATTAGATGTTTTCGTAAAAGTCTATGTTAAACCCTTCTTTTAATGTCACAATGGCCTTCTTATACTTAGCAGTATAACCGGAGATTTGGCCTGTGCGTCTGTTACGACGCGATTTCCCCCGCTGGATCATGGTGTTTACCGATGCCACTTCCACTGCATAGAATTCTTCGATCGCAGCTTTGATTTCATCCTTTGTTGACTTAGGGTCAACGATGAATCCATACTGTCCACGCTTATCCATGATAGCGGTCATCTTCTCGGTAATCAACGGCTTCTTGAGTATCATTTTGTATTTGCCTCCTGAATCTTGGCGATTGAATTTTCTGTAATAATCAGTTGAGCAGCTTTCATCACTTCATAAGTGTTCAAATCTGTAGCACGCATTACTGTGTTGCCTTCGATGTTACGACCACTCAAAACGATGTTTCTCTGCACCTCAGGTGTAACGAACAATGTACGTCCTGTTACCTTCAAGGCTTTCAACATATTTGCAAACTCTGAAGTCTTTGGCGCTGACATGTCGAAATCTTCGATCACAACGATGTTGTTGGTCTTTGCTTTGTAAGACAAGGCAGACAAACGAGCCAATTGCTTCAACTTTTTGTTCAACTTGAAAGAATAATCACGTGGGCGTGGACCGTGAATACGAGCACCACCTACATAAATACCAGCTTTCAATGAACCGTGACGTGCTCCACCTGTTCCCTTTTGACGGAAAATCTTCTTGGTAGAACGGTGAATTTCTTTTCTCTCTTTGGTTTTGTGTGTACCCTGACGTTGGTTCGCCAAGAATTGCTTCACATCCAAATATATTGCATGGTCGTTGGGACTGATACCGAACACTGACTCAGAAAGAGTTACTGTTCTACCAGTTTCAGAACCTTGCTTGTTTAATACTTTAATTTCCATGATTAACGCTCAATTATTACTGTTGAACCATTGTAACCTGGGATCGCACCTTTAATCACGATCAGGTTCCTATCTGCATCAATTTTTAACACTTCCAAGTTCTGGATCTTCACACGGTTGCCACCTGTTCTACCTGCCATGCGCATTCCTTTGAATACACGACCTGGGAATGAACAAGCTCCAATTGAACCCGGTGCTCTCAAACGGTTGTGCTGACCGTGAGTGGCTTCACCCACACCCGCAAAACCATGACGTTTTACAACACCCTGAAAACCTTTACCTTTTGATTTACCTACAACACTCACAAATTCGCCAGTTTCGAACAAACTAACATCAACAACTGAACCCAATTCGGGCATAGTTGCAACATCTGTAAATTCCATAACTACACGCTTTGGTGTTGTCTTAGACTTCGCGAAGTGCCCTTTCATGGCTGAAGAAGTATGCTTATCTTTCTTCTCGCCCCATGCCAACTGCACTGCTTGATATCCGTCTGTATCTTGAGTTTTAACCTGGGTTACAACACATGGTCCAGCTTCAACTACTGTACAAGCCAAACGCTTGCCATCTTCATTGAAGATGCTGGTCATACCCAACTTCTTTCCTATGATTCCGTTCATGACTGCTACCCTCCTTACAATTTGATTTCAACTTCAACACCACTAGGCAACTCGATCTTCATCAACGCATCAACTGTCTTTGTAGAACCGTTGAAAATGTCGATCAAGCGTTGGTATGTGCAGTATTGGAACTGCTCCCTAGCTTTTTTGTTTACGTGAGGTGAACGCAACACTGTAAAAATCCTTTTACGTGTTGGTAGCGGCACTGGCCCACTCACCACAACCCCAGTGGTCTTAACGGCCTTCACAATCTTCTCGGCAGATTTGTCGATAAGGTTGTGGTCGAAAGACTTGAGCTTAATTCTGATTTTTTGACTTACCATTTTGTAATTTATTAACTCGTAGCGTTAGCTTTTTTCAATACTTCGTCTGCAATGTTCTTTGGAGTTTCAGCGAAATGACTGAATTCCATGGTAGAAGTTGCACGTCCAGAAGTGATAGTTCTCAATGTAGTAACATATCCAAACATCTCACTCAATGGCACTTTTGCTTTTACAATCTGAGCACCTGCACGCTCGTCGATACCTTCTAATTGGCCACGACGACGGTTCAAATCACCCATTACATCACCACTGTTTTCGTGTGGGGTTACCACTTCCAACTTCATGATAGGCTCCAACAAAACTGGGTTACAACGACGGGCTGCCTCACGGAAACCGCTTCTTGCAGCTACTTCAAACGACAATGAATCTGAATCCACCGCGTGGAAGCTACCATC
>Ga0209230_10000580_pt1 | contig 14356 bp, 3 predicted proteins | sample LakOntMetagenome_FD_187467 | JGI IMG/M metagenome (GOLD analysis project Ga0209230, IMG submission 187467) | Freshwater and sediment microbial communities from Lake Ontario - Sta 18 epilimnion Metagenome (SPAdes) (version 2) | ecosystem: Environmental > Aquatic > Freshwater > Lentic | place... | reverse complement strand
CCGTCACTTTGAGCGCAGGCGTCTGGTCAGGGCCTGTCAAAGCTAGCCCAATGTCGTCGAGCTCCACGTCGCAGAAGTACGTCAGCGCACGCAGGTTGTACAGAAAGCCGGCGCGGGGTCCACGCGCTGGAGCAAACATGATTTTGGAGCATTGGGCCATGATATCCGTGTTGAGCACTTGCGCCACATTCTGGGGCAGGCGGCGGCTCCCTTGCAGGGAGGCAGCACTTGGGGCTTGGGCAAGTTGGCTGGTGGTCACGAGCAAAATGAGGCGGAAGCCCGAGTCTGCCAATGTGTCATCCGACGACATTTTGTTGATCAACGGATCGAGGACACTCTCCACCCAATGTTTGGCGCCGTCGGCGCCCACTCCCTCCACTATGACGGGAACACCGTTGTGATAAGCGCTCGTTATGGCATCCTCCTCCTCCTCTCTCTCTTCTTCCTGCCTGTCTATGCCGAGCGTCAGAAATTGCACACTCTTGCCCGACCAGCCCTCAATGATGGCAATCACATCCGTTACAAGCACCGAGGAAGTGAGGAAGACAAGGATGGGGCGGAAAGCAGGCATGGCTGCAAACAAACACTCGTGGTTCATCGAGTGCTGCTCTAGCGCATCCGCACATCCAAGGACATCCTTGATGAAGCGCGTCGACGCCGACACGGCCAAATCAGGGCGCAGTGACTGTATGGTGATCCACTTCTCAATGTCGGACAGTTTGTCGTGCCAGCCCTCGGGCCACGGCACGTTTGGTTCCGGATACTCGACCATCTCTCTAAAGTCTTCGAGGTCGGCCATCAAGTCGCGCAGAGGCGAGCCTCGCTTGACCTGCGAGAGCTGAGCGACAGCGGTGTAGGAGGTATCGCTCAGCCAGCCGGGCTTGGTGTTGGGGACCTGGAAGGTCTGCTGCCCCTTTTGCGCAAGATTGGTGAAGGTAAGGAAGACCTCGAGCACCTCGTGAACTCTTGCATACTCGTTGGCGGTGGTGCGGAAGAAGGCAACGGCAATAGCCGAGTAGACGCCGAAAACGAGCGCATCCTGTGCCAGCATGCCAGCTGCGCAATTGCGCAAAACCTGCGACCACATGTTTGTTTGCAGTACCTTAAATCGATGCTCTTGATCCGGGATTTGAATGGAGCGAGGCAGACGCGTCGGGGTGTCGCTATCCGGGCTGCCCGCACTCCGTTTGATATCTGCCTGGCTAGCAGGTCGACTGCTAGAGCTGCTCGCAGACTTGGCCGAATGCGCACGTTCGCCAAGAGCGACTCGCTGCACGTCCCCTCCCGCCCTGTCTCCTCCTTGATCCTTACCTGTACGTCCTGTACGTCCTTTGCGCCCTGTTGGCTCGCTACCGTTTGGTTGCGCCTCGTCTGGAGTCTCTTTGTCTGCGTGGTGGCCGTCAGCAGCAGCTGCTTGCTCCTGGGTTTTGTCGTCGGGGCCATCGGAAGCCGCTTCGCCGTCTGCCTCTTGGTCTGAGTAGTCGTCTTCCTCCTCCTCGTCCACTTGGTCTGAGGTAGACCAATCACCCTTGAAGATGCTCTGCCATTCAAAGGGCTCGAGCTCCAGCGCAGACTGCCGTAGGCTCTCAGCAACCGCATCCAGGAAGGAGGCAGTGGAGAAGACATAAGCAGCATGGATCAGGTCCAAGACTTGCGTGCTTTGGAAGATGGCCTGCGCAGTTTCGGCGACGGGATCATACGCACTCAGCGTACCATCCAGCGCAAGCTTGTGCTGGTCCGTGGCCTTGAGCTTCCGCGTGACGCGATCCATCAGGCCCAGGTCGTCGACGAGGCGGCTGACGACGGCATCTGATAGCACGATGCCATCCCTTTCGCCAAGCGTAATCAACATGCTCTCCTCCAGATGCTGCCGCTCTTGTATGAGCGACCACCGCCTGTCAAGCAGCGTGGTGGTGCGCTCCTCCAGGCCGGGCACCTCAGCGCTGATGATGAGATTGAGGAGGCTCTCGTGCAATCCAGCAACCGAGCACGTAAAGTTGATAATGGTGCACATGTTCCCGAGCTCGGGGTCGAAGCCCTGACGGCCTTTGCCCGTGAACAGGAAGAGCCTAAAGTCCGGATGCACCTCGGCCATGTCGCCATCCAGCTCTATCACCACCACTCGCTTGTGCATGTAGAAGCAGCGGAGGAGCACCATGAGCATCTCGCGCCGCAGCCTTGTCAGCGGGCCGTTGATAGCCACGCTGCCTCCCAGGGACATGCAAGTCCGCAAAACCTTGACAAGATCAGGGCTCGAATTGCTCACAACCGACAGCTCGGGCGGCTTGTTGCCGGACTGAGGTCGCTTCTTGCTCGGTGTCGCAAGCTCCTGCAGCCGACGCAAGCCGGCGCCTCCCGTCGACGCCTTGACAGGCGCCGTATACTCCTGCACGTGCGCCACGAGCCAGTCGAGCGCCAGACCGTCGGGATCGACCAACAGGGGCCACGAGGCACAGTGCAAGGCTATCGTGCTTGATTCTTGATAGTATCGACTCGCCAAGAGCCCTTTCGCTTTCCAGCGTGCAATGGTGGCGTCGTCCGTGAAAGTCTGGAGTGCTGGATTGGGCATTACCGGCGACACACCGATCTTCTGGGCACGGAGGTCCGCCAGGACATGATCCTGCATGAAACTGTCTCGGGTTGTCTCGTCCATCCAGCCTGCATAGGTCACAAGCGCCGACGCCACCAGGGCATCGCCCAGCAGCGACTCTTCCTCCTCTTCATACCGCAACTTGGCAGCGGCAATGGGATTGGTTTTACTGACGTTGAGAGCCCCGGCCAGTTTGCTGGCAATGTCACAGCTGCCGGTCAAGTCTTCAAGGCGCGCGATGGCCGCATTCTTCTCCTCGGTGGCATCCTGAAAGTTGCCCATGAGTCCCGTCAGGCGTGCCTCGAGCGTGCTGACCCGTCCTGAAAGGTCCGAGACCTTGGTCGCCATCTGCTCCCACTCCTTGCTGGCGGCGTTGAGCTTCTTCTGTTGCGGCCTAATTGTGTCGTAGATGTGAAACATGGCGACAATGTTGACGGACCACGTCTTTAGCCCATCGACGACCGGCGGATCTTTGGGATCCTCCTTGAAAATGGGCATGCTTAGGTACACTTCTTCTACTAGTTTCAGTGCGTCGCCGTTGGCATCTTTGACGTTGAATCTGTTGAGACAGTTGAGGAAGAGCTCCACCTTGGAAAACATCTTTTTAACCTCCTTCCAGACAAGTGCTTCTTGCGCGGGTAATGGCTTGCCCTTCGGCGTGAGGAGGACCGCAATTGCTCGGCTAGCGGCTAGGAGGCTGTCTGAGGGCGACGCGATCCCACGCAGTTCCGAAATATTCTGGTACTCTAATCTGCTCAGACCGAGTTCGGCTTTCTCGAGGAGCGGGGCGGCCATGTCAACGCGCGCCTTGAGTTGCGCTTGCAGGTCCGCCAGGTGCTCGCTCAGTTGCAGCTGCTTCTTCTCGTCCTCGAGCAGCACGACGCGCTGCTCATCCAGCAACGCTGTCTCCTGGCCGACCTGAGCTAGGAGCCGGTTTGCCACGATCTTCTTCTGTTCCACCATCTGCTTTTGGTCCTCAATCGAAGTTTCAAGGTCGCTAAGGCGCGTGAGCGCTGCCTCCAACTTGGTCGACGCCCGCTTGGCCATCTGACTTCTCGTCACGATTCGGTCGCGGCGAGCAATGTAGATGGCGGACCAGGCTTGACAGTACCACGTCAGGCTTGCCGTCGGCAGGCTAATGCTCAACTTGTTGGTCGACGCGTTGCCTCTCGAGGGGCCTGCATGCGGACTCATGGGCGGCCCTTGCTGGCGCAGCCCTGTCTGGCCTGAATGCTTGCTCGCCATGTCGACAGCAGCCTGATGCACCAGGGTCATGTGGCGACAGGCTTGCTCAATCAACTCTGCGCCGCCCTTGTCGCGGTCATGGGCAAGCTGGGCGGAGAGATGCACCGAGGCAAAGTCTTGCATGCTGTCGGTACTGTGTCCGCCGAACCAGCACACCGACATTCCAGTGAGCAGGAGAGGGAAGGCAAGAACCGTTTGCCCCCACTGTAGCTGTCCGTCGGTGGAAGCGATGACAACAAGATGAAGGTGCCGCTGGACCTGGTTCGTGAAGAGCATCCAGCAGTTTTCGTGCGAGTCGACCATGCCCAGCTTGCGCACCTCGTTCCGCAGCGCCGTGTGGATCTCCAAACGGCGGGCCTCCGGAAAAATGGCGAGCATCTGCGAAAAGGCGCCCTCGGCAAGCGTCTCGGAGATCAAGGTCGCTACCTCTTCATTTCGCAGCAGCTGGTCGTGAATGACCAAGGCTATGTCGGTATGCGTTGTCGCTGCTTGCCAGTAGATGTTGCACAGCTGGTTGCGGAGGTCTGCTTGCACCCTTGCTTCCGTCTTTCCTGTTGCCATTCATGTATATATGCGTTCAAGTCAATGAGCGTGCTTGTACTTGTGCTTGTGCTTGTGCTTGTGTATGAGAGGGCGCATACGTGTGCATGGATTCAGAGACACATGGAAGGCGCGGGCACATGGAGGAGAGAGAGGAAAAGAGACCTGCATCTTTGGCCGGATCGTTCAAGTGGAGCTCAACAAGCGAGTAACCAAGAAGGCGGGCCGAGATTGAGGCGATTGTCCTTTTCCCGCCCCCGCCGGGGCCAATGAGCAAGGCGTGTCCGCCCGCACGACCGAGGGCCATGGTCAAGTGTGAGATCTGAACATGATAGAGCGAGGCCATGCCTGCAAGGTCAGCCCCGCTCGCTCCGCCCTTGCCGCTCACGCCTACCGTAGGGAAGGAGTCACCGAGGTTGTTGCAAATGTGTATGCGTAGTTGGGCGGTCGAGTGTACCAGGTATGGTGCAAGCCGCCGGCCCTGCTGCTTGACACACAGGAAGCTTGGCTTGCGCAGTTCAGTGAGCCCCTCGCGCGACCCCAGCGTCTCATTCATGCGGTCGAGGGCGCGTGCAATGATACGCTGGCACATGCTGCGGTCCTCCTGCGTCACCAGGCGGCCCATGAAAGTGCAAAAGCAGTTGAAGAGCCACAGCTGCACCACTGATGCGGCAGTGCTGCAGAGTTCGGGGTGCGACTGCATGCCGTTGAAGATCTTGGCTAGGTCGTGCTGCGTGAAGAAGTAATGGGGACGCTCTGCCGTCGACATGAGCACCGAGGACAGATCCACCAGGATGCGCACCGACGAAGCCGCCAACGGCCCGGCCATGCGCTGCACATCAACGTCGAAGGTGCGCAACATGGACACAGCGAGCGTCTCGTAAATGTGCTGCATGACCTCGGCGGCGGGGGTTTCGACCTCGAGACATCCGCAGTGCCGCCGCAGACGAGCCTGAGAGACCCACGAGCGCGACGGCGGCATGGCCATGATGAAACTGCAGTTCTGAATCACCCGTTCCACACAATTATTGAGGTCAAACCAATTGCCATAGTCGAGAGCATGCCGGAGCAACTCTAGCACCGCCTGTGAACCGTACTGGTCGTGGGGCGGCAGGTGGAGGTCATCGATGAAGAAAGTGGCGCGCTTCGTACCCAATGGCGCATACAGCCGTCCACTCTTGTGCTCCAGCGCCACCTCCAAGGCCCTCTGGAATGACTGGGGGGCGCTACCTCCGTGGAGGGTGATGGAGGTGCTTATGACCTGTTCGGGATCGAGGCTGGCCAGAAAGTCGCGAACTATCCACGTCTTGCCAGATCCCGCCGCGCCGTGCAGCAGGATGGGCTGGCCACCCTTGTGGAGGAGCGTCATCCCGTGCTGCACGGCTATGTTGTGCTGTGTGGGCACGAGCAACATCTCAGAAGCTGAGTCCTCATTCCCGCCCCACAGATAGCGGAATTCGCGGAGGTTCTCCGACCATCCCTTCCAAGCTGCGTCCAAGAGGTCAAAGTAGTACTCGAAGACAGTGCCTGAGCGCGGGTAGGGCACCCAGCCAGGGCCCAGGATGCCGGTGTCGGCTGTCTGCCGGATCCAGGCGTTGAACTTGACCTTGCTTTCGCGGTCGAGCAGACCGCCCAGACTCCACACCAGGCTGTGCACGAAGGTGCACACCAGAGCCTGGACTCCACGCGTTCTCCTGCCGATGGGCGAGCCGCCCAACTGCCTATTGTCCTCGAGCGGCGATCTCGCCCGGCCATCTGCAGAACCGAGGCCAGCCAGTTTAGCAGCAACTTGCTCATCTAGCACCTGGGAACCAGCGATGAGAGAGCAGAGGGTCTTGACGAGGGCATGTTCGTGGTCGCGCACTTGGTTGGCCACAGTCGAGAAAGAGCAGTCACTGCGCAAGAAGCGGAGCGCTTGCGGAATCATGTCGTGCGGCCCCGACCCAAACAGCGGGAGCAATGCGGGAGCCAGAGGCAGATGTTGCCTAGCCTCGAGCCAGCTTTGCGCATAAGCACTCCAGCCAAGGTCAGCCGACGACAGGCTCAACACCGCACCCGAGGCCAGCATCGCTGGGCTAGCAAAATGGAGATTCTCCGTTTCGAAAACGAGCTTGAGGCTTGGCGTCCTGTTGAGGCACTCGTGGCTGGCCAACAACAGGTGACCATTCCTCGGAAGTAGAGTGACAATGGGATCAGCCCACGTTGCATCAATGGCTCCGTCCAGCACCAACAACTGCTGTCCTCCCCCTTCAGTGTCGCTGGCAAGCATATCGCGAAGAATGGCCGCCAGCACACCGTCGAGCCACTTTCCATCCTGCCCCTTGTGCTTCACCTGTGCATCATAGCATCCCAAGAGCCGGCCCACAGGAAGCGCCTTGGGGTTGATGCAGCGTACGGTGGTTGGCTGAGAGGCAGGCGATCGCTGAGCTGCAGCCATTTGGATCAACGCCGATTTGCCGCTTGCCGCTGGCCCCAGCACAAAGCAGGTCGGAAAGTGCGTCAGGAGCGTCTTCATCTGCGTGCATCGAGTTACAAAGCCATCCGTCAGCTGCAAGTGGAGCTGTTGGGCTGCCTCCTCCAGATTGGTCTCCACTTCTTGCTTCCCTTGCCCTCCTGCTTCTGTAGCGCTTACTCGTGGAGCAAAGGCCTCGGCCTCGGGACTAGCATCCGGTTCCACCAGCGAGGGCACTTGCATCTTTGCGCCCTGGTCGTCTGCGCGCATTGCCTCCGTCTCATCAGTCCGCACTCCCTGCGGCTCCTGCTGCGCTTCTTGGTCTCGGTCTTCGTGGACGGTCTCGTGAGTTGTTCCGTTTTGCTTGGCATTTTGGGTCGCATCCCAGTGCGCTCGGGCACTCAACGGGTGCGCTTGCTCCTGCTGCTCTGCCCGGGCCACGTCCACGCGTGCGTCGGCGTGCGATGATGCTCCGAGCAGCTCAGAGTCGTCGCTGAAGAAGAAAATGTTGGTAAGGTGAAGGAAGGTGACGTGGTCTTGGGGCACAAGGCGTGGTTGAACGAGATCGAAGACAGCTGACCCCAGCATGTGCATCTCTCCCCGCAATCCCTCCGTCTCCTCTAAGCCTCCGCCTCCAGATGGCGCCTCCGGAACAGCGCCGAGTTTGGAAGCAGCCACTTGAATGGCGTCTTTGCACGTGCTCAAGTTCCATACGTAATGCGAGGCTGGAGTGAGCGACCGCTGGCACATTATCATGTAATTGTACAAAGCCGCTCCTAACTTGCCCGCATGCCGGAACCCACTCGCGAGCATCCACGTGGACACTACCGCCGCGGGCTCCGCCTCCATCATGCCAACGGGACGGAACAGTTTGGCAAGGGAGGGGGGTAAAGAGGTTGCCCTGCCGAGGGTGCTGTTCCACGTGACGCTGCCTCCCAGCGCCCCGCTGCCTGGCTCGCTTCCGTCAGCAATGTTCAAGAGGGCGAAGCTGGTGTGAACCATCACGTCTATCCCATTTATGTGCGCCAGCACGTCCTCCAGATCCGCCTCTTTCTCGACTTCGGCTTCAGCCGCAGGGGTTTGGGGCTGCTTACCGCCCGCGAGTCGCTTGTTCCTCTTTGCTGCAGCCGCCTGTTCCGCTTCACGCCGCTTGCGAGATGCCGCCCGCATGCGATTGGTACGGCACACTTGCAGCACTGCTCTCGCGACCTCGCTCAGACACGACACCACATTCAGCGGCAGCCGTGACACATTTCGCAGCTCCATCCACATTCCAGCGCAACTGTAGCCCGTCACACAGTCCAGGAGCGCCTGGGCCGTAACTGAGCCACCCCCGCCAAACACGCCAACTGTGTTGCCAAGTGCATGCGCAGTGCCCTTGAGGGTCTCGCTCTTGCCGCAGCCAATGCCACCCTGGATAACAACACCCGTAAATTGCTCAACAGCATAGCACAGAGACAACTGCAAGGCACGGACGGAGGCGGTTCGGACGAGAGACGAGAGGTAATGCCCGATGAAGTTGCACCCGTACGCAATGCGCTGCCTGCCGATCTCAACCATGCACTTCTTGTCGGAAGAGAGTGAATAGCGCATCTGAGCTTGCCAAGTGAAGGAGTCAGGCGACCGTTGCAAGTTAGCTTCAGCAGCCAGCGCCATGATGCAATCGCGCCAGCCCATGCCGCTGACCACCAGAGCACTTGTGCGCGCGCGATCGTCTTCTTGCGTCTCGCGGTTACGCAGCTGCAAAAGCCAGTCATCCAGCTGCAACTGCAGCTTCAATAGCAATCCGTCAAGCTCGCCCCCCTCTTCTAGCACCGCTTGTATGCTCCTGCTCTGCGAAAGACCCAAGACAATGAGGACCAGCTCCAACGCCGCGTTAGCCGCTTCCTGGCTGTTCAAGCCCCCGTTTTGGTGCTCTACAGCTTCTACCACCGACATGAGCTCGCGCGCCACGGAATCGCGCAAGCCGGTATCAAGTCCTGCAATCCAATCTTCTACCGCACCGTCGCATCGGATGGGCAGGAGCGGGATGCGGTCCGACTTGCGGTCCCGGACAGATGTCAGGACCTGCACTTCACCGTTATCCTTAAACTCAAGACCCAGTTCGTGCACGCCGGGAAAGAGGAGGCGCACGAAGGGTATCGCTTCCTTTGGCTGTCCTTCGTAGGACAAGAGCAGAAGGAGAGCGTCGTTTGAAATGAGGAACAAGCGAGGGAGCTGGATGCGCTGGGCATCAAGGTAGCTCCGGACCTGCATCTGGGCGTCCTCGAGTCGAGTCAAAAGCGTCCTGACTTGCTTCTCCCGCTCGTCCGTCGTGCAAGTATCCACCACGCTGGGCATGGTGGCAGCCTGAGCCATCATCGCGTTCCACGACGCATCGATGGCATCCAAGTCGCTCGCAACGTGCGCGCACTTGGTGCGAGCGGCTTGCGTGCAAAAGAGGGCGTGCAGCGTAGAATGCTTGTGTTGGGCGAGCATCCAATTGTTTAGGAGGGTCTCGGTGGTCCCGAGCTGCTTTTGGAGCGTTGCAACTTGGTCCGAAAAGGTCGAGTTGCGGATGACGTATGGGTTGAAGTTGAGCTGCTGCACCTGCACCAACGACTCGTCCAACACCTCAAGGATCTCATCGGGCGGCTGCAAGACGTGGTGCCCACTATCATCGAGCTGCAGCTGCAGCTCCAAGTGCGACCATCGCTTTTCTATCTTGACAAGCTGCACCTCGATCTCGCTTTCCTTGTGCGCACCGTCCACGAGCTCGTGCACAGACGAGGCGTGCGCAGGCAGGTTCAAGCTCATCATCTCGCCCAATCGCATGTCGTGTTCATTGAGCAGCCCCGACCCAGTGAAGCGCGTGAGCTGCTTCCAGTGGCGCTGGCGCAGGATCGGGCTTTGGAGCAACTTGATGAGGTGCAAAGATTCCAACAAGTTCTTGAGCCTGTCGACCAGCGAGACATAAACAGGCCACGTCCTCCACTCCTCCGCCTCAAATCTCCCAGCGGTAGTACTAGTATTGCGTTGGTCCCACGTCATTGGCGACCCCGAGGCGGCATGTTGCAAGGCAGTCTGGTGCCACTCGGGGCCTACGTCACCGGAGCCAGAAATGACCGTCACAAAGACGGCAAACACTTGGTCGCGCACCTCCTCAAGGTTGACGCCCTGCCACGGAAGATCTTGCCAGCGCTGGTAGCATCCATTGACGAGCGACACGAGGTCCCACACTTGTTTTAGAAGGACCAGATCGTTCTGGCACTTGAGGAGGCCTTGGTCAACGGTTTGAGGGAGGTCGAACATGTCCTCTTGGGCGTTGAGCTCTTGAATCTCAGCCAACAAGGTGGCAAGAGAGGTAGACGCAACCATGTTGTAGTTGGTCGTTATGCTGCCAGCGCGCCCAAAGGGTTGCGTGCCGAGGGCGCCCTTTTCGCTGCCAGTGCGTTTGATCAGGGGCGGGGCGAGGGCCGAGGCGTGCTCCTTGACGCGTCGTTGGAGATCGATCGCCTGGTAGGCAAACTCTGAGTCTCGCGTGTCCGACAGCAACGTAAAGGGCATTTCGCGCTCAAACCACCCTCGGTAGACAACGGCTCGCGCCCTCAACTCGCTACTCTCCTTCTTGAGGCGCACTTGCTCGCGGGCAATAAAGTCCTCGAGGAGCGTGCGGCATTGGAACATGTGCATTTTGAGCTGGTGCCACTGATTCGGCGCCGTCGACACATGCTTCTGCACCCACGATGGCACCTGCACCCCGTACCCTTTGAGCATGTTGATGAGCGACGACCAGGGCGCAAACATCTCGTCTGCTTTGGAGGACATCTTCTTGACCTGGCTAATGGTGGCCATGATGTCAGGCATGGTGGTCGACGTTTTGACATCGCGCCTGTCAGACTCTTCCGTGAACACCTTGAGCTTGCCAGCTGCCGACGTCACAAAAGCCTGCATTTCCTCCGTCTCGAGCAGCACTTTCTGCACCAGGTGATTCGTGTACGTGAAGGTCCACTTGGACAGCAGGGTGAAGAGGGCCTGCTTCATGGGCTTGGCATCCACGCTCACCCACACCATGTGCTCGCGGTTGTTTAGCTTCTTGATTTCGTTTTCCGTCTGCTTGATGGTGCTCACCTGTTGGTCAAACGCCACGAGGTGGTCTGCCGGCGAGTCTGCATGCTCGTTGAGCAAGGCAAGGAATGAGGCAAACTGCTGTCCTGGCTCTTGGAGCCAGAAGTCGGAATACTTCTCGTACACGCACTTGAACTCGCACAGACGTTGGAACACGCTCTCAGCGTGCTGGCGCAGTGTGGAGATGAGCAGCAAGACTCGGGCATCATTGGCCACGTCATGCATGTAGTTGCCCTCGCCCACGTCGATGCGCAGCAGCAGCTTGGCCACGCCCAGCGTCGACGAGATCCAGAACTCCAATATATCCTCCAAGCCCGACCCCGACAAGTTGGAGTTAACGTCTGGGTTGAAAAAGACATCGGGCGCCACCAGCTCTAGGCGCACCTCCACCAGGGCCGCCGAGCCCTCCTTGCGCTGGGCGGGGTCGAGCATGGCAATGATGGCCTCGAAGCTCTCGATCACCGACTCTTGCAGAGTGGTAGTAATGAGGAGGTTCACATGCGCAATGTACTGCCGCCAAGCTGCGTCGCCCCGGCTGACTTGGAGCGCCAGGTGGATCTCGCCAATGAGGTTGCCGATCATGTGACTGTCTTCGCGGAAGGCGTTGTAGCGTGCTTGAATGGCGTCTTGCAGGGTCTGCAGGTACTCTTCAGCAAACAGCGTCTTCTTGCGGTGGGTGTGGAGAGAAGCAGTGGACCAGCCTTTGAGCAGGTTACATATGCGTTTCACGTTTGTTTGCAAGACCTTGAGCAGCGCAGAGGCATCGGCGATGTACGAGGTGCTCTTTTTGATGAAGGACGCGATCGAGTGATTGCGCCAGTTTAGCAGCTCTATGCCCTCCTCCAGGGCTTCATCTACAAGCTCCAGCTTGGGCAGCATCAGTGGCACCTCAACCTCGTTCATGGCCATGAGGAGCGCGTTGTAGTCATTGACGATCAAGTGGAGATTGGCCTCGTGCTGCTGGTACACATCCGCCTTGCTGTACACTCCACGCACCCCGTCAGGCATGTCGATGTTAATGAGGTTGAGGTACTTGGCTTCGCGCAGGAGCGCCATGAGGCCCTGGTCAAAGTTGACGCGGATTCCCGTTGAGGTCAGGTCGCGCACTAGCAGCGGCTTCTTGAGCTTCTCGGCAAACTTCAAGTCTATCTGCTCCAGCCAGACCTCGATTTCTTTCTCCTCAAAAGCCTTGAGTGTCGCTAAGAGTTGCTCGTAGCGCTCAGACACGCTGCGACCCGGTGGCGTGAGCATCACATTGCTCAGCATGCGCTGTGCGCAAGCCATGGGACCTTGGAGGCGATCTGAGAGGGAGCGGCTCCACATGATGCGGCTGGCGTGGTGCGGCATGTTCAAGTAGGGCGGCGCCTTGTCTTTTCCAGCTTTAAAAGCCTGCTGCACGGCGTCGAGCTCGCGCGAGAGCATCTCCACGAGCTGCATCTGGCGGACCTGGATGCAATCGACGATGATCTTGCGGTCAAGCATCACTTGAAAGCAGGCGAGGAAGTTGAACTGCGAGGTGAGAGTCGAACATGTCTCCATCCGCTCCGCAATCAGCGAACCTAGCCGCCGCTCGCAGTCGCGTACCGTGCGGCGGAACAGGAAAAAGTCGTCGTCGTACTTCTTGGCCGCGATGTCCAGGAGATCATAGCCTGTTGCCTCCACTCGCTTCAGGGCTTGGTGGAATTCCGTGATGATCTGATCGATGGAGCGTGCCATGCGCACCAGCCCCCCGACCTGCACATGTTTGAGGGCGGCAAAGCGGCACGTCATCTGCACCAAGTCTATCATGTCGTAGCACCTTTCCACGAACTGATCGGGGAGATTCAAGACAAGATCATCCTGGACGCCCCAGGGGAACTCAGTCTTTTCACTCGAAGACCGAACCTCCAGGTAGGTAGAGCGCAGCTGGCCGAAAATGGCAATCGTGGTGTTGAGGCGTTGCTCCATCTCCTCCGGCTCCAGGCTGAAGATGTGCGCCCCATTGACATACTGCAGAGCAGCATGGATAACGTCGTTGCAGAGCTTCTCCAAAATAGACTGGAGGCGAGGGGTGTTGCGGTAGAATTGAGAGTTGGCATAGATTAGGGCAATTGTGTGCAAGGCCGGCCGGAACATGATACCCATCTCTTCAAACGGTGTGCGCGCAGCGGCCTTGAGGCGAGCAGCGTTGATGTCGGGCAGGCGAGCTGCCATATCGAAGCGCTTGCCGCCTCCATGTGCCTCCTGAATTTGAGCGTCTTTGGAAGCGTCTTTGGAAGCGGCATATGCTCGCGCCTGCTTGCCGTGCTGGCGGTAGTCTTGCAGCACCTTGGCCAGAGGCGCAAGGTGCAGGTCGATGTCGCACGCCTCGTGCTTCGCATGCGCTACCTCTTTCACCAGCTTCTGGAGCGGCTTTTCGTAAGTGCTCTTCGTCACCTCCAGAATCTGTAGGTGTCACACACGTTAGGCGCACGGGTAAACACGCTCCGTCCCAACACGCTCCGTCCCCGGTGCGCCTCCCATCCCTCTTGCGCCTCGCAGGCGTGACGGGCAAGGTGCACGTACATCTCGCGCTTGCGTGGGGCAGACAGTGGGTCTAGGCAAAGTGGCAGAGACCCATGTCAAGCACAGGGCCCTGTCCTCTGCCGCTGATCAGCACAGGGCACTGTCTAGGCAACGTGCCAGAGGGGGCACGCAGCGGCGCGCGTTTCCAGAGCACGTCCTGCATGCCTGGCGCTCGTGCCAAACGCAAGCCAACCACGCAGCAGCGAGACCTGGAGCACTTTCTGAACTTTGGTGCTGGAGAGCTGTTCGTGGATCGAGGTCAGGTCCATGGCCCGGGAGCTCCAATAGGCGAATTCCGACTTGGTGCCGGTTTCAATGTCGCCAGGGTAGATAAACGTGGGGGGCTCCTGCCGTAGCACCTTTTTAATCTGCTGCGTCCACGTCACCACACAGCTCTCGAGCACATGCACGCGCTCCTTGTCGGTCTTTACCATGCGCGCGTCCATGCCCTCTCTCTGGTTCGGGTCGCGAGGCGGAAGGGGCAGCAGCGTTTTGCCCTGCGCCTGCCCTACTGTCAAGTAGACTTGCGAGAGGAATTTGTGGAAGACGTCTGAGATCTCCTTATTGATTGAGTCTGGGTCCTTTGCTCGGCCGGCCATCAGTACTGGGTACAGCACCTCGTGCGACACCGTCGAGAGGTGCTCCAGCACGTCGCAGGGAAGGTCGCCCATCATGAGACCCGACAAATTGCCATCCTCCTCCACTCTGAAACTACGTTGCTTGATAAAGTATATGGCTTTTTTGCGGCCCTCGCACGGCATATCGTATCCGGCATGCAGCTCGTCGTCCTCGCCCGGCCACACCAGCAGCCGCCGGCGAGCAGGCTCGTGGATAAAGTCGAGAAAAATCCGCTTCGTGTCTGCATTCTTGATGACCAG
>Ga0209230_10000578_pt1 | contig 14402 bp, 12 predicted proteins | sample LakOntMetagenome_FD_187467 | JGI IMG/M metagenome (GOLD analysis project Ga0209230, IMG submission 187467) | Freshwater and sediment microbial communities from Lake Ontario - Sta 18 epilimnion Metagenome (SPAdes) (version 2) | ecosystem: Environmental > Aquatic > Freshwater > Lentic | place... | reverse complement strand
GCGGGCTAAAACAGCGCGCGCGCCGTCTTGCTCGGCCCCGCGTCGTCGTCGGCCTCGCCGGAACGCGCCCGCCGACGCGCAGCGCTCGCCGGCGCCGCCGGCGTCTCTGCGATGTCGTCGTGGAACATCATGCTGCGCCGCGCGCCGAGCCGCGCCGACGGCGACCCGGGCGACCGCGACGACCCGGCAGGAGCTTCCGCCGGTGCCGGGGCCGCAGCCGCAGGGCCCGCCGCGCACTCGCGCAGCCGCGACGTCATCGGTAGCCCTTTCGTGCCGCTCTTAAACGTCGCGAGCGCGTCGCTCAGGCAGCGGTAGCGAGCCGGCTCGGCCTTGCGGTCCACGAGGCTCAAAACAGCGCTCGCGACGCCGCCGAAGCCGCGGTGATCGCCCGTGATGTCAACGCGCGCTCCCGTCGCCGGATCGTGCGCGCGCCGCGTGAGGCCGAAATCAAGCACGCGCGCGATCGCCGCGCCGTCCTCTGAGATTTGAAGAGCTACGTTATGCGGCTGGACGTCGCCATGAACCCAGCCGTTCGCGCGCAGCATCTCAAGCGCCGCGATAGCGTCCACGAGGACCGCCGAAGCCTGAGCGACCGTCAGGCGCTCGCCGAGCTCTTTCAGCGCCCCGACGGTCTTTCCGGCGTCCATGAGCTCAACGAAAGCCATGAGCGGAGCATCGGGATTGATTTTATCTGCGTGCATCGGCCGCTCGCGCACGCAGCGCCGCAGCGCCTCGCGCTCGGCCTCCGTCGGTGCGCGCACGACGACCGAGAGCGGTCCGGCGAGCCTCCGCTGCTGGGGATCCAGCCGCAGGAGCGCCGCGCTGACATCGGCCGACTCCACTTGCGACGGATCGCTCACGATCTTCACGAGCCGATTCGGACCCGTGCGCACGACGCACGACGTCGTGCCGCGCCCGACGAGCTCCAGCGGCGGAACTGCGGCCTCGCGGCTTCGCGTCTTGCTGCGGCTCGCGGACATTGAACGCTTCACCTTGCCTACACGCAGCACACATAAACGATAGCGCGGCCTGCGCTTATATCCAGCGGACCGCGCCGCGATATAAAGGCATCGCGTTCGGACCCTCCAAGAAACCGCGCAGTCGCCGCATCTCGCAAAAATGAGCGCGAAGATCCCGCCGGAACCGGTCGTCCCGATCAAGTTCTTGCGTTTCTGGCCGGGATTCTACGACAAATTCGCACCACTGCCGAGCGACCGCGACGACTTCATTCTGCTCTTTAATGAGTTGTTAGGCCCGATCACGGCGGCGAGCCCCGAGGAGGCGACGCCGGAGCGCCCGGCGGCATGGACGATCACTTCGGTGTTCCAGGGCCGCGAGGCGCCGCGCGACGTCGCGCCGGGAGCGAACCCGTACGCCGTCGCGCACCTGTCGTACAGCGGCGAGCCTCACTATAACACGCCTCTAACCTCTTACCATATCAACCTGATTATGCGTGAAACTGACACCGACCCGTCGGTGCGCACCGTGTGCCTGCCGCTTTTCATGGTCGCCTCGCACATCCGCGGGTACTTCCCCCTCTATTGCGCGCCTCGCACTTTGCCGCCGGCGACGACGCCGCGCCTGTTCTGTTCCTTCGTGATCAGCAACGGTGGATGCGCCATTCGCAACAGGTTCGCCCAGATGCTGAACTCGTACAAAACAATCCACAGTTGCGGCGGAGCCCTCAATAACACGGGGTTCCTGGCGCCGCGCGATGTGCCTCAGTATCTGCTTTTCCTGAGCCAGTTCAAATTTATGGTCTGCTTTGAAAATAAGTCCATTCCAGAGTACCTAACGGAAAAATTATACTACGCGTGGCTCGGCAACACGATTCCCATTTACTGGGGCGCCCGGAAAACGCAAACCTGGCTGAACCCGCGCGCCTTCCTGCAGCTTCCCGACGAGCCGACCGACGAAGACATGCGCGCCCTCGTCGCTCGCGTCGCCGAGCTTGACACCAACCCTGCCGCCTACGCCGCCATGCACGCAGAGCCTCTGATCCTGCCCGACGCGGAGCTGCCGCGCGAGTTCCGCATGGACGCGATCCGCGAGGACATCGTCGCTACCCTGCGGCGCGCGCGCACGCCGCGCGAGACCGCTTAGAATGACCGAGTAGGGGGCAGGACAAAAAGGATATAAAGGGAAGGCGCGTATAGAAGATAACAACAAATCAGCGTCAAAGATGCCGCGCATCGGAACTAGTTCTAATGCAGCGGCGGCCGTAATGCTCGTTCGCAACGACGGCCGCGCCTTTGAGCACTACTGCGTGCAGCACCACCGCGCCAAGTACGGCCACACGGTGTGGCACGCTTCGGTCATACCCGAGGCCGAGCTGTTCGCAGCCGGCGTGTTCCACGACTACAACTCGCGGCGAATGTTGCGCAACGCCGCGCTGCGCAACGCACGGACGCCTGGAGGCATAACGTCGCCGTACGTGGACGATGGCATTGACTTCCTCGTGAAGAAGCCCGATGAGGACCCTACCAAGCGCGCGGCGTACTATCCCGGTCAAGCGAAAAACTACGCGAAGAAGGCGGTTTGCGCCAACCATCTCTCCGGGTTCTACCGCAACATGCAGATCATGCGCGCTCCCGGCTACCTTTACACGACGACGCGGCTGGAATACCGCCTGCGCACTGATCTCATGAAGTATCCAGATCTGTACACGCACGAGCAGCTGGATTTTGATCCGACGACGGCCGCGCTCACTCAGGCGACGTCGCACAGCGACGAGACGACGTACGGCCTGCGCGCCTACCAGAAGGACGCTGTAAGCGCGATACTGAAACGCCTAGGTCAGGACGAGCAGACCAAAATGATACTGCACGTCGGCTGCGGGCTCGGAAAGACGCTGATAGCCGGCCGCGTGCTCGCCGAGATCAAGAACGGGCGGAAGCCGCACATTTATGTGTGTATCGCGCCGCTGCGCGTGTCCGTGGCGAACTTGAAGGACCGCCTCTCGCCTTTTTTCGCGTCGTCCGTATCGTCCTCGTCGGTGCCCAAGTTCCGCACGCTGCTCGTGGACAGCGATTCCGGCGGCACGACGGATCCGGTGCACATCGGCAACGTGCTGAAGACGCGCGAGCCTATCGTGATCTTCGCGACCTACGAGAGCTTCTTCGGCTTGCTGACGGAGGAGTTCGGGGAGTACCTGACCGACGAGGACGCGATCCTTCTCGTGGACGAGATGCACAACCTTACTAAGGCGCAGTGCCGCGTCGTCAACGAGTACCAGACGTCGCTGCTGATGTCAGCGACGGTGCCCGAAGAACTGAAGGAGGTCCTGGACGCTACCGAGGCGTACCGGTACACGATGGCCGAGGGGATCAATAACGGTTTTCTCTGCGACTACGAGGTGTACCTGCCGCTCGTTAAGCGGGCGCCGGCGCAGACGCCGACGGACAGCGAAGCGACAACGCCGACGACTTTGGACGACAGCACCGAGCCCGACGGAGACGATAGCGGCGACGAAGAAGATGATATCGCGAGCGATGCCGGAAGCGATTCCGCGAGCGACGAAGGGCGCGAACGCACGGCCGCGGACGTGGAGTTTCCTGTCGGATTCCCGACCGACGACGTAACGGCCAAAGCGCTCTTCCTGTGCACTGGCATGCTGCAGACAGGCTCTCGCCGCTGCATCGTGTATCTGCGCAGCACGGAGGAGTGCGTGCAGTTTAACCGCATGCTCCGGCGCGTCTCCGAGGAGTACCACGGCTTGCGCCTGTGGAGCGCGCAGATGGACCACACCGTCGGCTCCGCTCGCCGCTCCGAGATGCTGCGCGCGTTTCAGGCCGACTCTGAGGAGCACGATCTTTTCGTAATCGCGTCGGTGCGCATCCTGGATGAGGCCGTGGACATCCCGCGCTGCGACTCCGAGTTCATTACGTACGTCGGCGACCGCGCGTCGGACATCCGCACGGTGCAGCGCTTGCAGCGCGGCGGCCGTCTGGACCCGATGAACCCGTCCAAGCGCAACAGCCTCTTCTTATGGACAGAGGAGTGGTCGCATGCGGTTAACTCTCTTACGCTCATGAGGCAGGAGGATGCCGAATTTCACAAGAAGTTGCGCACGCTCTCAGCAAACTACGACCGACTCGGCGAGCCCTCCGTCCAGCGCGAGTCTCGCGTGCGCACGGAGGAGCTGCAGGTGTACGCTGAGGTTAGGTGTGTGAGACTGAGCGAAATATGGAATAAGAATCGCATGGACTGGTGCGCACTAAGAAAGCATTTAGGTCGCGGGCTAATAAGAAACACGGGAGATCCATATGAAAAACGATTATATCTTTGGGAAACTTCACAGCGCTCAAAGAATCGGTTTGGTAAGCTCCCTGCTGACCGTGTACACGCTCTTAACGAGTGCATTGAGTGGTCTTGGGATAATGGTCCACGTTCGTTTGAAAAAAGTCTAATTATTTGGTGTGATTTTTATGAAAAATTAGGTCATAAACCGTTATGTAGCTCTTCCAATCCCAATGAAAGAAGTTCCGGTCATTGGGCCTCTGGAATACGGCATATGAAAACAATAGGTGGGCTTTCAGAAGACCGTATTTTTGCATTAAATAAGTGCAATGGGTGGGTTTGGAATAATGGTCCACCTTTGTTTAAAGATAAATTTGCAATTTGGTGCAGTTTTTATAAGCGGTTAGGATATGTGCCATCAAATAGTTCGCAAGATCCCAATGAAAAAAAAATTGGTAAATGGGCAGAGCACGTGCGCGCCGAAAAGCGCGCTGGTACACTTCCAGCTGATCGCGTGCATATGCTGAATCAGTGCCCCAACTGGACCTGGCTACTTAAAAGCGGTCCGCGTAAGAAAGCAACACCATCACCACTCTAGTAGCGGTTGTGTAAATATGCTTTAATCAAAGATTTAAATGCAGCTCGGATGCCCCCCAGTTCGCCTTTCTTTTTATAACGCCTGGGTCTGCGTAATACTCGTATATCCGCTGCGTGTCGGTAGCGTACGGAGTCTCTCCGCGCGAGAGCACCTCGCACACGTTCGGGTAAACCCACAGCGCGCCCGAGTACTCCGTCGCCAGCAAGCGAAACACGTGATCTTCAAGAGTCCCCAGGCTCTGCTTTATTTTTAGCCTTGCCGCATCGGACCGATCCAGGTTCAAACGGTGCTCAAGATCCTCGCGGATCGCCGCGCGCCGCAGGCCTGCGACCGAGTAAAAACCGCACGACATACTGTAAGGGCCGTGAAGTTTTGCCGCGAGCGGCTGCGGCGCCATGTTCTCCAGGGCTTCCGCGCGAGACACGACTTTTCCCCAGAAGCCTTCGGTGACCGCGCAAGTGTCGTGCAGGTAAAACAGCCAGCCGTTATTTGGCAGCGCGGCCGCTCCGGGAGCGTAGCGCTCCACATCCGAGCTCGCGCCGCTTGCCCAGATCAGCGCGTTGTTGTCAATATTCGCGTACGGAGCGTAGTGCACCGCCGCACCACTTTCGGCGACGCCGCGGCACTCAAGTTCCGGCGCGCCCGGCTCGGTCTCGCCGACGACGATTATAACGCGCCCGCTCGGCACGCCGCCGACGTCGGTAAGGCTCTCAAGAAGCGCCGACACGGTTTTGGTGTAGTAAGAGTAGCAGGTGTTCACGATCACCCAGACCCTGTCGGCCGTCGGCGCGGCCATTGAGCAAAGTCGCTTGCGCCTACACTACTCAAGCGAATTCTTTGCGAACGTATAATCCGTCCCCCCACCCGTGGGTTAAGACCTTTAAAGCCACCCGGACAAACCCGCGCGCGCCCAGGAACTCGTCAATCTCCCCGAGCTGCGCGCAGCCCACGTACAGCTCCTTCGTGTTGACCTCCGTGTAAACCGCGCGCACTCCCGCGAGGATCTTCTCGGCGCCGCGCAGTGCCATGAGTTCCGCGCCTTGAATGTCCAGGTTCGCGACGTCGTAGCGGTCGTGCGGGATGCCGAGCTTCTCAAACAGCGTGTCCAGAGTGACCGTTCGCACGCGCCTCACCGCGACCTCGTAGACATCCGGGTGCTCGCGCCGGTGTTCCGCGAGCGGCAACAAGGAAGACGACTGACCGTTGTTCGTGACGAAGAACGTCGTCTCGGCTCCGTCGGTCTCGCTCACGGCCGCGCATACGATGTTCGGGAACCGCCCGGCGCTCGCGGCCCGCGCGGCGATCTCCGAGTTTGCTTCCACCCACAGGACCTGCGCCTCGTCGCGCGGGTTCATGCCGAGAGTCGCGTACAGCTCCGCCTCCTCGCACATATGCGCGCCGACGTGAAGCACGCCGCGCCGCGGCGCCGCGGCCGGGAATCGCGCGAAAGCGTCGGGGATCAGCATGGCGCAGCGCTCCTGTATACAGCCGCCGCGCGCGACCCCTTTAAGCCCAGATCGCCGCCTCCGGGCCGACGAAGATCTCGCGCGCCCAGTAGTACCCGACGACGCCGGACCACAGCAGGTACTTGTTCGCGCGCAGACCGAAGCGCGCGAGCACGAAGGCCGCCGCGATCACCCAATACGTCGCGAGCGGCACCGAGCATTCGCCGCTCGCGACGGCCGCGTATACGTAGTTGACGCCGAGCGCGCCCGCGTAGCTCGCGTGCCACTCGCCGGCCGTCAGCACGCCTTTGCGCACGAGCGTCATCAAGAACGCCGCGATCTGGATCGGGAACAGCGCCGCGAAAGGCCGGTTCGCGTTCACCGAGAACAGCATGTTCATCGTCGCGAGCACCTGCGACACCGAGTAGTAGAAGTTGACGCCCTTCACGACCGCGCTCGGCGTGCCGTCGGGGAAAGGCATTGACCGCATCGTCGTCTCGTCCGGCTTCAGCGCCTCCATCCGCCGATAGTGCGCCGTCGCCAGATCGGCCCCGACGATCGTGCCCATGACGATCGCGCCTCGCGCCCCGGCGACCAAGAGCTGTGTCGTGCGCGCGCCGCCGTCGCCGCCCGCGCCGCCGTCCGCGGCCTGCCAAATGCACAGCATGATCGCGAGAGACCGGTACGCGAAGAGGATGCTGTGCACGCGAAACTCCGGCCAGATCATCGGCAGTTTCCGCACGCGATTGCGCGGGATGTGAAAGATCAGCGACGTCCCGCTGAGCGCGAGGTGCACGAGGATCCAGAACAGCATCCACGGGTCGCCGGCGACGAACCCGAGCGCGTGATCGTCGCTGCGCACGCAACGCACGACGCGGTAGACGTAGTGGCCCAGCGCGGTGAACCCGAGGACCTTGTGCACGTGCCCCCGGTCCTCGCGCGTGAACAACCGCGAAACCTGCGAGAGCCTCATGGTGCTCTACTTACCGCTTACGACGCGCGGTGCCCTTATATCGCCGCGCGCGGCGCGCGACTTCGCCGACGCGAAGCTCGGCGCGTACGAGTAAGCGGCCCGCCAGCCCCAAAAATGAACCGCGCGCCCAGCGTTCAACGAACCGACGTTCCCTATTTATTCAGCCAGCGCCAGAGAGATGTCGCCCGCCGCCGATGCGCCCGCCGTCACCGCCGTCGCGGCCACGCCCGTCGCCGACGCGGCCGCCGAAGAAGCCCGCCTGCGCACCGCGGCCTACCGCGAGCTGCTGTGCGCCGAGTACGAGATCGCCTGCGCCGTCGCCGACGCGCGCGACCGGCCGCCGCCCGCGTACCCTTCGCAAATCGCGAAGGCCGACGAGATCCTCGCGGCCTTCGCCGAAGACGTCTCGCTCGTGACGTTCGTCGCCTCGCCGCAGTGGGGAAAGACCGGCGTGATCCTTTACCTGACCTACGCGCTCGCCGGCCTCCCGATCGGCCGCGGCGTTCCCGAAGCGCTCGCCGCGCGCCCCGTGGACCCCGAGCAAGTGTACGTGTTCACGGGCATGTCCGACACCGACTGGACGCGCCAGACGAAGTCGCGCATGCTGCCGTCGCTCCGCGACGCGGTGACGCACCGCAACGGCATCCCCGCGATGTTCGCGCGGCGCGCCGGCGGCGCCGGCGGCGGACTGCGCGACGCGCTCATCATCCTGGACGAGTGCCACCTCGCCAGCGAGAGCTCGCAGACGCTCTCGGATGCTCTGAGAAGAATCGGCGTGCTGGACTACGGCGCGCTGCGCGAGCGCAACATCCGCATCCTGTGCATCTCGGCGACGCCGGTGCACATGCTGCTGGACGCGACCGGCTGGGGCAGCGTCGCGTCGCGCACGGTCATCGCGACCGAAGGCGACGGCTACCTCTCGTTCGCCGATCTCCTCGCCGAAGACCGCGTGCGCGACGCCGCGTCGGTGGAGCAGGACGAGCTCATCGCGTTCGTCGGCGAGCGCTGGGGCGACGAGGACCCGAAGTACCACATCGTGCGCCAGATTGACCGGCGCGCGCCGACGGCGGCCGCGAGCATCGCGAGCGCGATCAACTCCGCCGCGGCGGCCGCGAGCATCGTTACTCCCGCGGCGGCCGCGCCCGAGATCGTGCGCAAGTTCAGCGCCGCCGCCTTTCGCGCCGCCGGGTTCGCCGTGTCCAACCACAACTCGGCGTCTCGCCTCGGCGACGTGGACGAGCTGCTCAAGCGCCGCCCCGACCGCCACCACGTGATCTTCATCAAAGGCTTCTGGCGCGCCTCCAAGACCTTCCCCGACGATCACATCGGCGTCTGCTACGAGTCCGCGAGCGACCACACGACGATCCTCCAGGGCCTCGCGGGCCGCCTTCTCGGCCACGGCAAGAAGCGCGGGCCGCGAGCGCCGTTCCTTTTCTGCAACCCGGAGCCGATCCGGTCCTACAACGACTGGCTCGCCTCCGGGTGCGACTACCGCACGTACGCGGCCTACCGCAGCCGCCTGCTCAAGATCGCGAAGGGCCAGGTTCTGAAGAAGCGCGAATCCACCGTTCACCCAAACGTCGTCGCGGGTTTGCCCGAACCCGACGGCGCGCCGGGCGCGGCGGCGGCGGCGAATCCCGCGGCGCCGCCGATGCCTCGCGGTCCCTCGCTCGCGCGCGTCGGCGAAGTCTCGCCGGCGGCGGCGCGCGGCCCGGCGACGTTCGCGGCGACGACGATGACGATTTACGCGACGCGCGCGGCCTTCCTGGAAGCGATCGGCGTCCCGGCGGCCCTCCGCCCCGGCCCCGAAGAGTGGCCGGCGCGCGCGCAGGATCTCTCGGCGCTGCTCAAGATCTCGCGCGCGCTCGCGAGCCTCAACGTGTCGTACAACGACAACTCGGCGCGCGACGCGAGCAACCTGCTGAACTACGGCAGCGCGTCGCGCGCGAAGTCGTGGGCGTCCGCCGACACGCAGGTCATCTGGATCAAGGAGCGCGACCCCGAGGAGGTCGTCGTCATCCGCAAGGACCTCGCCGGCCTCCAGCGCGCGCTCGCCGAAGACGCGGCCGATCCCGCGAGGACGCGGCGCGTCGTCGCGCACAACTACCTCAAGCGCACGATCCTGTACGAGATCGTGCGGTAGCCGGCGCGCGCCTCTCGCTCTCCCTCATCACTCTCGCTCCGCACTCGGCGGCTACCATTTTGGTAGCGTAGTGTAACTGACGTAAGCGACGTAAGCGCCCGAATGCCCTCCGCCGCCGCCGAGCCCGCGCAGCGCCCGGTCGTCTTCGCCGATTTATTTAGCGGCATCGGCGGCTTCCACCTCGGCATCCGGCGCGCTCTCACGGGCGCCCGCGCGCGCTGCGCGGTGACCTGCGAGATTGACGAGGGCGCGCGCGGAGTGTACGCGGCGAACTTGCTCACTGACGCCGCGACGGTCGTCGCAACCGATATCCGCGAGCTCTCCGGCGCCCCTTACCGCGGCCGCCTGGACCTCGTCTGCGGCGGCTTCCCGTGCCAGTCGTACAGCTCTCTCGGGCTCCGCAAGGGCATGCGCGACCAGCGCGGTCGCCTGTTCAACGACCTCGCGCGCTTCATCGGCGAGTGCGAGCCGCGCGCGTTCCTGTTGGAGAATGTCGCGGGCTTACTGACCTCGCAGAAGGGCGCGGCGTTCAAGAAGGTCAGCGACACGCTCTCGGGCCTCGGCTACGTAGTGTCTTACGCCGTGCTGGACTCGCAGCACTTCGGGCTCCCGCAGCACCGCAAGCGCGTGTACATCGTCGGCCGGCGCGTCGGAAATGGCGCGGCCGGCGCCGCGGCGCCGCCGTTTGACTTCGCCCCGCTGCTCGCGAAGGCCGCGCGCAACGCCGAGCGGCGCCCGGTGGTGCTGCGCGATATCTTGGATCCCGGGCCGCCGCCGGCGGAACTGGACTGCGATATCTTCGCGCCCGGCGACCTGTTCGCGGCGCCGAAGGTCACGCGCGCCGGCTTCGTGCTGCGCGCGCAGCTGAGCAACTTCACGAACCGCAAGCTCTTCAGCACCGACGGCGTGTGCGGCACGATCACGACCGGCTCGCCGCCGCCCATATATGACGAGCGCTACAAGAAGGCGCGCCACCTGAGCGCGCGCGAGCTCAAGCGCGCGCAGGGCTTTCCGGCGGCGTACCGCTTCCCGACGACGGACTCGGCGGCGCGCGCGACCGTGAGCCGCTCGGAGGTCGTGCACTACGTCGGCAACGCCGTCTCGGTGAACGTGATCGCCGCGATCGTCGGCGAGATGGAGCGGCAGGGGTTGTTCGCTTAACGCGTAGGCGCCGAGCGCTCTCCAATCGGGAATTTGACGGGACCGCCGGTCGCTGGGCCGGGTCGCCGCGAAGATGCCGACGAGCCACCCGATCTGCGTTACTGACGCTGAGCAGTCGCTCGTCTGGAGCTGCACGTACACGAACCCGCTGTTCTTCGCCGGCGCCGCGCTGGGCCCGAAGGAGTACGCCGCGTTCCTGCGCGAGCAGCTCGCGGCGCTGAAGGCCGCCGAACCGGAGCTCGCGCACCGCGACCGCGTGCGCCGCGCGGCGGCGGCGTGGCGGGACTGGAAGCGGGCGGTGCGGAAGGCGGAGCGGGAATAGTCGTGCGCTCGGCGCGGCCCACCGTTTTGGTGGTGCTGTGTTACTAAAATGGTCGCTTTAGGATAGAAGGCGAGGCCGCTCCGGTGCGCAAATGTCCACCGGGATTTACGTTGGATTGAGCAGCGGGAACGTTGGCATCGGGACCGGCGGGATAAACGGCGTCGGCTCTCAGCTGAACGTGAACGGCGATATTTCCGCGGGGTTTCTTATCGGGCAGGTGTCGTTCTTCACGATGAGCACTGCGCCGACCGGGTGGCTCAAGTGCAACGGTGCGGCGATCTCCCGGACGACTTACGCGAAATTATTCGCGGTGACTGGGACGACCTACGGGGTCGGCAACGGCAGCACGACGTTTAATTTGCCGGATTTGCGGGGTGAGTTTATACGGGGGTGGGATGACGCGCGGGCAGTAGATAGTGGCCGTACTTTTGGAACTGCGCAAGCGGCAGGAATGTTAAACCATACGCATACTGGGACAACTGAAGGAGGAGGTAGTCATTCTCACACAGGAGTTATTGTACCAGAAGGAGGTGCACCACAGGGGCTGACTTATGATGGTGGTATCAATGTACGATGTAGTAGTACTAACACTACTTCAGCAACGGTTGCAGCACACACCCACACCATGACCACCGGCAACCCATCCACCGGCGGCGGCACAGAAACCCGCCCCCGCAACGTCGCGCTTCTCGCCTGCATCAAGTTTTAATTTATCTTCGCATAACATCAAATGGCCTCGCCGACTATCGCCCACCACTACCATCCCGATACGAATGTCTACGTAGGCTCCAGCGCCGCCGACGAGAGCCCGCTAGAACCCGGCGTGCTCCTGGTCCCGGCCTTCGCCACGCTGACGGCGCCTTCCTCCGAGCCCGACGACGGCCAGGTGCACGTTTGGGACGCTACCTCCTGCGCGTGGACCTGCCAGGATCCTCCGGCGGACCCGGCCGACGATAAGGATTCCGAGCTCCCGCCAATTCCCGAAGAGCTTCCCGACGCGATGACCCAGCTGCGCGCGTACCGCGACCGCCTTCTCGCCGAGTCCGACTGGGTAGCAGTGAAGTACTTCACGCGCAGCGAGCCCTACCCTGTGGAGTGGCTCGTGTACGTGCAGAGCCTGCGCAATCTTCCCGAGAACTCCACGCCGACGCTCAACGAAGATGGCACGCTTGACATGGCGTCGTTCCAGCTGCCCGAGAAGCCCTCGTTAGCTTAGCTCAGCTAGTAACTGTCCGAAGTAGACCGCCGCGGCCTCGGAGAGCGCGACCGCGACCGATCGCGCATGCGCCCGCGCGCCGCGCGCAAGCTCAGCTCTTCTTTTATGCGATCAAGCGTGACCGGCTGGTACCGCGCGTCCGCCGACGGAGCGTCCGCGAGCCGCGCCGGCGTACGCGCCGGATCCCGCTCGGCGACCATCGCCGACATGCCCGGCGGCGTGCGGACCCAGTCGTCAAACTCGCGCGCAGCGGCGCCTCGCTCGTGCTCGCACTCGTCGCGCTCAGCGTCGCTCTCCGCGCCGCACGCCTTCTCAATGCAAACGCGCGGCGGCGACGGCGCTCGGTCGCGCCCGCGCTGCGCTCCCTTTACCCCCAGCCAGCCCAACAGCTTCTCGCGGCGGCTCAGCAGCTCCTTCGGCAGATCCTTCGTCTCTCCGAGCAGCGTGTCCATGTCCTTGTGGATGCCGTCCACGAACTTGACGAAAGCCTCGGGCTTGAACGAGATCGCGCGGCTCTCCACGAGCGTCATGTTGTACTGGATCGTCCGCGCGATCCGCGCGAAGCTGCGCGCCATGTACCTCGCTTCCTCGGCGCGCTCGCTGTACCGCAAGTACCGCTGCAGCGCCGTGAGGATCGCGACGCTGACGCCGAGCACCGTCACGAGCACGCTCAGCGCCGCGCCCGCGCCGTTGCCGCCGCCGATCTGCGCGACCGAGCTCACGCCCGTGCCGCTGCTCAAGATCAGCAGCGGCACGCTGATCCAGTTGTGCCGCCGCTTCATGCGCACGAAGTGCTGCCAGAACGCCCGGCTGCGCACCTTGCAGTCCGCCGCGACCGACCAGATGTGATAGGTCAGTGGGTCGGCCCGGTACGTCTCCTTCAGCTTCGCGAGGTCAATCTCCTGGTCCATCGCGCCAACTCGCGGCACCGTTCAACTGCGCGCCCGTTCCTCTAAGCGCGCCGCGCACGCCTTATATGCCGCTCCTTTTTGCTATGAATTCGTCGGGGAAACCTACGAAAACCCCGTCAAATTGATGCTTAGCTGATCGGCAAGAGCCGTCAAGCCACCGAACGCCGATCCGCCGAATCCCGCCGAATCCCGCCGATCCGCCGCCAGCCACCATGTCTCCCGCTCAGACCCCGATGCTCTGCGCGAACTACGACGCCAAGACCGTCGCGGCCAACGGCGCCGCCGGCTTCTACGCTTCCGAGAAGTACGACGGCTGGCGCATGTTCTACCGCGACGGCGCCTTCTACTCGCGCACCGGCAAGCCGCTGAGCCCGCCGCAGCACATCGCGGAAGCCGCCGAAGCCCTGCGCGCCGCCAACGAGGCCGCCGGCGGCCGCGCGCTTGTCCTGGACGGCGAGCTTTGGCTCGGCTACGAGCGCTTCCAGGACACGCACGCCGCGCTGGACGCCAAGTCGCCGGAGCTCCAGTGGCTGCTGTTTGACATGCCGAGCGCGACCGGCGGCTACTGCGAGCGAGCGACCGCGCTCGGCGCGCTCGCGGCCGACGCCGCGGCCGCTGCCGACGGCCGCGTCGCTGCCGCGGCCGATTGCCGCGTCCGCGTGATCGCCCAGACCCGCTGCGCCGATCGCGCCGCGCTGGACGCTTACTACACCGCCACGCTCGCAGCCGAGCCGCGCGCCGAGGGCATCGTCGTCCGCGCGGCCGACCTGCCGTACCACTGGAACGCGCGCCACGCCGCGTTCATGAAGCGCAAGCCTTTCCGCGATCTGGAAGCGACCGTGGTCGGCTACCACACGATCGCGCCGCGCACCGCCGAATCGGCCGCCGCGCGCCCGGAAGGCTACGTCAGCAGCCTGATCTGCCGCGTGGCGTCAGCCAGCGCCGGCGACTTCAAGCTCACCTACAAGGGCGCGCGCCCGCCGCCGATCGGCGCGCTTGTGACCGTCAAGTACCAGAACCTCACCGACGACGGCCTGCCGCGCTTCCCGAGCCTCAAGGGAATCCGCTCGGCGGTTGACGCGCCGGCGGCCAAGAAGCCGCCGACGCCGGCGCCGGCCGCGAAGACCGTGCTGCCGAAGGGCGCGACCGTCGCGAGCCTGCCGGAGCTCGCGCAAGCCGCGAAGATCGCCGCGCAGTCCGGCGTGACCCTGGAGTTCGCGCCCGGCAGCGCGCTTTACGTCGCAGCCAGCAGCGCCGGCGAGTACTACTGCGTGCGCCGGCCGCGCCAGCCCGAAGCGCTCCCGTACTGCACGTGCGCCGCCTGGAAGTTCCAGCGGATCGCGCCGCCCGCGCGCGTCTGCAAGCACACCGCCGCCGTGCTCGCGGCGCTCGGC
>Ga0209230_10000577_pt1 | contig 14404 bp, 13 predicted proteins | sample LakOntMetagenome_FD_187467 | JGI IMG/M metagenome (GOLD analysis project Ga0209230, IMG submission 187467) | Freshwater and sediment microbial communities from Lake Ontario - Sta 18 epilimnion Metagenome (SPAdes) (version 2) | ecosystem: Environmental > Aquatic > Freshwater > Lentic | place... | reverse complement strand
ATTGTTATACAAATGATTTTAATGATATAATAGATTTTTACAATAATTTTTCTAACAATAAAAATATTTATATTGTTGGTATATTTCAAAATAACTATGATAAAAAAATATTATATGAAAACACAAATTGTAAAATATATCAAAATTATGATACATCAATTATATTTAATGAAATAAAAACGGTGTTTTAACCAGTTGAATAATTAAATTTTGACATTTTTAATTATTCAGGCACCCTATACAGGCATGAGTTGGAATAACGCTCTATATGAGCATTCCATATAAATGTTCGCTAGTATAAATGAGTAATAGTTTAAGAAAATTGATTTTATTAAACGGTCAAATAAGTTGCAACATAAACAAAAAACAATCGAATGGGCATTAAGAACTTAAACCGGTTTTTGAAAGAAAACTGTACAAAAAAATCTATTAGAAAGATACAATTAACACAGCTGGAATGTAAAACAGTTGTCATTGATACTAGTATTTATATGTATCGATATATCGCGGAAAATGCACTCATGGAAAATATGTATATGCTAGTATCTTTATTATTAGCGAATAATATTACACCACTCTTCGTGTTTGATGGGAAGCCGCCGCCAGAAAAGCGCGAGTTGCTTCGACTACGTAGACTTGAAAAAAAAAAGGCAGAACATAAATATATGGAACTCATGGATGAGTATAATAGTAAAGACGGGCAAATATCGTCCGCTGAAAAGGAAAATATGTTGCAGGAATTGAGTGTTCTAAAGCAGCAGTTTATCCGTGTAACAGATGATGATATTCAGCAAGTAAAGGGTTTACTAACCGCATACGGCGTAATGTATTATGAATCGACCAATGAAGCAGATGAAGTATGCGCCTATATGGTAAGATCGGGTAAAGCATGGGCATGTTTAAGCGATGACATGGACATGTTTGTGTATGGGTGTACACGCGTGCTGCGCAATGTTAGTTTATTAAATAAAACGGCTATTCTATATGAGACACCGAATATATTGGAAGAATTGTGCATGAATGAAGACGTGTTTAAACAAATCATGGTATTATCCGGAACCGATTATAACACTCATACCGATGCTAATTTGGATATGACAATCCAATGGTATACAAAATATCTGGAAGAGATCGCTTCGACCCGCATATCGCGCGACATTAATTTCTATCAATGGCTACATGGAGCTAGTAATTATATTACGAATATGGATGAACTAACCCACATATGTGATTTATTTACAATAAATAACATACCGGAAATGGGAATGGAATCGATACAAATCGGCTTAAGACCTCGAAATGATAATATGATTCATGATATAATGTCAAAGGCAGGATTTGTATTTACATAATCAATGAGGACATGTAACATCCAGCAAAGTCATGAATACCAGTATGTGTTAGATTGATTGTGACATCAATCCATAGCTCACCACCAAGTTTAGACCAGCGGTTGCAAAACATCCAATCTTCTGATAAATAATGATCATCTACTACGCCACAGTCGAATAGAGCGTATGCAAACTTATTTTCTTCTGGTATTAAAAAGCTAACGTCATCTGTGTATTTTGTCGATGCATATGCGTTTGACAATTGTTCAATAACGCCTCGTTGTATCATCATAAACCCAGTAGCAATGTGCCTTACTTGTGTTAGATTTTTTTCAATCTTTATGTGGTTGGAAATATAATTTACGTTGTATTTTAACAGGTTCATCTGTATAGAATCGACATCGTTTATTTTACTAAGCTGTGATGCATTTTTACTATCAATAATTCGCTGAACTGGATTTGGGTTTTGCTCGGTTGGTACAATGCGGTTAAAATTATAAGCTTTTAGAGGATAAATCCCTCCAACGATTGGTTTATCTGCAATAAGCAACTTAATAATGTCGAACGGGTCCCATGTTATATCATTGTCGATGAAAAACATATGCGTCATTTGCGGGTCATTCATTGCTTTTGCAACCAAATTATTTCGGGCACGGGAAATCAAACTGTCACTTTTACAGAAGAGTACATGCAGTTTGATTCCAAAATGCTGGAATAGTTCCTTGGTTTGCATTAAACAACTTACATAGTTGACAAAACATACACTGCCGAAACATGGGGTTAAAATGTAAACAACAGGACTGTTTTTTTCTATATAAGCGTCAATTATAGTTTTTAAATCAAGTTCCGTAGATTCTAGATTCTTGGATGTACCGTTAGAACTCATTGTGTAAAGTATTCTAATATAATTTATATGATTTGTAACTTTATATTGTTTGTCTCGTAAAAATAAATAAATTTTTGTAATTTATTTATTTGGGCATGTAGTAATGCTAGTAGCATGTTTTTACTTTTTATATTCTCGGGTTTTTACTTTTTATATTCTCGGGTTTTTTACTTTTTATATTCTCGGGTTTTTTACTTTTTATATTTCTCGGGTTTTTACTTTTTATATTTTCGAGTTATGTAGCGGTTTAGGCAACAACCGCCTTCTGGAAGTGATGCTTCATGTAACGCTGGAGGTTGAAGTAGGTGAGCTCGTCACCCTTGGCAACCTTAAGAAGCTTGGTGAGCTTGGCATCAGGGTGGATAATACGACCATTCGCCTTGTCCTGCAAGTTGTGAGAGCGGATGTAGGTGTTAATGTCCTTGCTCACCTCGGTGCGAGCCATCTCGGTTCCAATCTCCTTACCAAGGAACTGGGCGAGCTCGTCGCTGATGACGGTGGGCTTCACGAATCCGGAGGGCTTTCTGTCACCAGAGCTGCGACGCTTCTTGCTGGACGCCTTCGCGGCCAACTTCATCTCACGAGACATGACCTTCTCAAGGGTCTTGAAATCACTCTTCACGGTAGAGAAGAGGCCAATGAGCTGCTGGAGCTTGGCGCTGAACTCAGTCATCTTCACGGCAACGGAAGACGCCTCGGCGGCAGCGGGGGCAGCAGCCTCAACCGCAGGGGCAGCAGCAGGAGTAAGGGTAACCTCATTAACGGGGGCAGCGGCCTCGGCAACAACCTTCTTGGAAGTCTTGGCCTTGGCGGGGGCGGCGGCGGGGGCAGCAGTAGTAGCGGGGGTAGTAGTAGTCTTAGATGCTCTAACCATTCTAGCTTGTATATACTACATAAGTGTCATTTATTTAAGTAAGTTTCCCGCTAAATATATAAATAGTCTCGTCGATAATTAATTGCATACCATTTGTCGTTTCAAATAAAACGAGTTCGTTAAAATATGCAAATAATATTTAGAAATAATAACCGCCTAGAATTCCATAGATTCAAACAGCCATGGCAATGCATACCGTGCAGAACTCGACACAATTGTTAATGCTGTCAATGAATGCATAACCCCGATTTGCCGGATTTCATTGCTGACACCGCTGTAAATCATATTTTCAAATGCAATCAAACATACAGTTTTTAGATCATCGAGAGATAAATCTAGATGTCGCACCGAAACTGGAAATATTCCTTCAAATGGTCCATGAAACGGACATATTTGCATTTTTAATTCCTGCGATAGCTGTCCTCTATAATTCCAAATGTCATATAGCGCGCGATATAGACGTGCATATTGTAAGTGTGTCAAATCCGTAAACCATGAGCTCTGTGTATAGTTACCGAGTCGGTCGATCTCTGTAAATATTCGGTCAATCCGTGTTTGAATCGGCTGCTGGCGGGTCAATACAATTTGTTGATACTGTGTAAACTGTACAGGGTTTGACATTAGACGTAAATTGTACGGCGGGTGATAATTGTTATATGAGCTGGGTTCTGGATTATAGTCAAGCAATACTGCTTCAATTGGGGTGAGACGGTTCATGGCTACTATTCGAGGCGATACTCGACTATACATGTTATTGGTTAGCGAATAATACATCTTGTATTCTTTAAATGAAGGGATTATGAGAATCGACATATTATAAACAGAAATTATGTTATTTTGCTGTTTTCTGTTAATCGGCATCCGGTTATATGGATTAGATATTTTGTGATTATTGCGCAATAATTCGATTAGAGATGTAATATTAAACCCGTATGTAAACTTGTCTGTGTCTGTATAACAATAAAGGTGATCTGGCGCAATTTCACTCAATGGATCGAGTGTAGAAAAATCGGTATCATTTACACATGAACCTCGCAATTTCTCATTCATTTTATAGTTGGACGTGACAATCTTTACTAAGTATCTGCGCGTATACTTTTGCAGCACAATTGAAGTGCGGATTTTATTGAAATGTACAGTAATTCGATCAATAACTTCTTGTTTTCGGCCGGATATACATAACTTGTAAGTTTTACATACTTCTTTTAATATTGGCAGTGTGTATGATTCCATCACAATATTATTTGCTAGATGTTCGTTGTATGTAAACGCAGTTTGGGATCTCTTGTTGTAGGTTCGCTTGGTTTTTGTTATGCTATTTTCGACATGGGCGTCTTTATCAATATGAATAAAGTTGTTCTCGAGCATTATAGCAATTATATATTATAAATGATATTATCTATATGTATTATTGCATTAGTAATTAGCGAGAACCAGATTTACACATGCGTTCGCAAATATATCAAAAATCTTACAATAATCTTTAAATCTGTGACGTTTTTGCATAATCCTGGTTTATGTTTTGATTACTTTATGCAGTGTATATGTAAAAAATTGATTTAAAGGCGTAGCAGTATAGTAATGTATAATTGTTAGGATATCGTTATAAGTAAAATGTCAAAGTCAGCGCCTATTGTTCTAAATGTCAACGAGTGGGATACATCTGCAGTTAGGTATATGCAGCCCAAGATTAACGACCGTGGGGCCAAGTCGATTAATATTATTAGCACGCAGTCGAATCGTGCACTCCACATTTCTACCCCTCTCATGATGACCTGGGGCATTAGTGATTTTGTGGATGAGAAGACGGGCGAGTCTGATGGCAAGTACAGCATGTCGTTGGTTTTCCCAAATGATGATTACAAGACTCCTGCGTCGTCTACATTCTTGGATCGTCTAAAGGCATTTGAGAATCAAATCTTGGATGATGCAGTGAAGTACAGTGATGCTTGGTTCGGTGAGGAGCTGTCGAGAGAGGTGGTCAAGCATAATTTCTTCCCATTCTTGAAGTATACCAAGGATAAGGTGACCAAGAAGATTGACCATACAAAGTCTCCGTCTATTCGCGCGCGTATTCCAAACTACAACAACAAGTGGGGCATTGAAGTATATGACACGACTTCTAAGTTGTTGTTTCCATGCGACAATGAGAATATGACGCCTATGGATTTTGTGCCAAAGAAGAGCCAGGTAGCAACTGTATTGCAGTGTGGTGGTCTTTGGTTCGGCGGAAAGGGATGGGGCATTACTTGGAAGGTAAACCAGTGCGTTGTTAAGCCCCAGGAAGTAATCAGCGTATATGGTAGATGCCATATTCAACTGTCTACTGATGAGATTGACTCGATGGATAAGCGCGTTCCATTGGTAGGCGGTGGTGACGACGACGACGAAGCCGAAGCGCTGCCTGCATCAAAGCCGGTTGTTAATACAACTGTAGAAGACAGCGATGAAGAGGAGGAAGAGCCCGCACCTGCGCCTGTACCAGAGGTAAAGAAGAAGGTGATTAAGAAGGCACCTGAGCCCGAGCCCGAGCCCGAGCCAGTGGCAGAGGTCAAGAAGAAGGTGGTGAAGAAGAAGGTGGTATAAATATCATAAAAAGCAAACTAATAAAAAGCAACCAATAAAAAGCAAACTAATAAAAAGCAAACTAATAAAAAGCAACTAATAAAAAGCAACCAATAAAAAGCAACCAATAAAAAGCAACAACAACGCAAACGAATAAGTATATAATGTATATTTTTTTATGTGTCACCGAAATAGGTATAAATAATATGATCTATAAAAATATCATATTATATTTGACAAGGCTTCTTACTTGGGCAACATGGGTTGCTACATACATTTGGTGTGAAGAATCGATAACGTATGGATTATGACATTACTAATTTTTCTGTGACATTATGAACAATATTGTTGTTAACATTATTATCAGTCACGTGGGGGAAAATATAGCCTTGAAATTTACTTCTAAACTCGGTTAAATGATCATTATGAACGCAGACATGATCGCTCGGGTATTTATATTCCAAATAAAATATATAATAATTTTTACTTCTAATAAATTCAAATAAGTCTGCGCATGTTGTATTCGTCTTGGCTAATTGGAAGTATTCAAACTCGACAATTAGTATGGGTTTATGTGCACTTAATAACTTATTTGCACCAGACAATACCTTTTTCTCCCATCCCTGAACATCAATCTTGATTAAGTCGATTTTTGATGGAAGTTCAAATTCATCTAATATGATAGACTGCGTGACTGTAAATTGATCATTTACTAAAACATTAGGTGTAATGTCTCCCATATTTATCATTGTTGTTGGATTTTCAATGAACGGCATTTTAACATCACAATTCTCGTCTCCACATGCAAACTTATATAAAATAACATTATTAACGTTATTGTGTTTTACATTCCGTTCAAGCAATTCGAAATTTTGTTGTTGTGGTTCAAATGCAATTACATGTCCTTTCGCACATTTTGAAAAACAAATAGTATGATAACCAAAATTTGCCCCTATATCGATAATATTTTCGATAGAAAAAAAACTGTTATATAATTTGACGAAACTTGTTATATGTGGTTCCCATTCGTTTCCTGAACTAATACTATAGTCTCCCAATAGATCATTCTTAAAGTATTCAAAATTAAATCCAATTATAGGTCTAATAATAGTTTCCATATAATTACACAGACATGTTTATATTCGGGGGTAAACGCATAACAACGTTGATTATCATTATAGTATAGTATTACTATAACAGTTTAAATACTTGGCATACATAGTAATATATTGTTATGTCAATCCCGCATATTTTTGTACAGACTTCTCGAGAAAAACCGCAACAATATGTTGTCGATATGATTCAGCGTAATATACCCGGCTGGACATACGAACACTACAATGATGCCGAAATTATTCGATTTTTTCAACAAAACCCTATACCAGAACTGCCAAACGTAATTGAAAAATTTTATTCACTGCGATATGGAGAACATCGCGCCGATTTATTTCGATATTATTTCTTATATTTGAACGGCGGAGTCTACATGGATTGCGATGCCATTTTGTTAGTAAATATTAACGATGTTGTGCAGGATTACTCCTTTTTTTCGATTAATTCATCTTACTATGTGGGCACTATTTTTCAAGGAATCATTGGATGCACTCCCAAACACCCAATTGTTCAAAAAGCACTGCTAGATATTTATAATACACCCATCATGGATACGATGCGTGAATTTCATTTGTTTTGTAAAAATTTATATACATTTTACAATGAAGACCCATCGACATCAAAGCGCCTATATGAAGAACTAAAAAATAACGACCTCTATGCGCCAGTATATGATACTATAACCGGCGTGGAAATCGCTCGACATTATTATGCTAATAAAATCATTCCCGCGGATTTATTGTAACGTAAGATGTACAGTCACATAGACATCGCTTTTGTTTGATACTTCGAATATATTTTTCGCGTTTATTTTGGACAGCCCTTGTTTTGCAAAAATAACGGTTTGTTTATGGGTTAATTTCAATGTGTTCACTTGTATAGGATAACACATTGCATCGCATTGCACTTGTATATATTCATGTTCCCATATATCGTGTACATTATACTTCACATCAATATGTATGTTGTTGTTCTCGTCGATACTTATGTGATCTGGCAAATCCGGCAAACAATTCACATATAAGTCGTGGCCTAGATTGTCGTACACCAATTCGTGATGCCATAGTGGAATAATATATGTTTCCCCATTCAGTGATAACTTGTACAAGTTGTTGTTATACAAATCTTTTAGTGTCGGGTTTAATATGATACATTCATCGTTCTCGTTTCGCGTTTGAATAAGATGTGTTATTTTTTCGATTATATTGTCTGTAATATGAAATGCGTCTTTATATTTTGTTAAAATAATACACGTCTTTATTAGAGTTGGCTTATCGAGTCGTTCTAGTAATTCAAATGCCTTTGATTCACACATGGTGGTAATGCGTTGTATAATGTTATAGAATACGGATTGTCCGGTGTCATTTTCTAATATTTTCTTTAAAAACATCATAAATAAATTTCGATAAGAATCGCCGTTATCACCATCGTCTGCAGCACCATAACCGTCTTGATTTGCATACTCCTCGGCCCGCAATAAATATTCATATGCACCGTGGATTTCCTGAAATTTACTGACTGCATTCGGTGATTTGTTTTTGTCAGGGTGGTAAATAAGTGCTTTTAATCTGTATTGTCGTTTTATCATATCCACATCGATATCAGGATCGTTTATATCCAAATCTAAACATTGGTATGCAGTTGCTTTATTCATCTAGATTGTGAATCTTATTTATTATATAAAATAGAATACTCTCTAAATGGTATATGGGGCGATAGTTATTGTTGTAATATTTTAAAAACTTAAACATACGGTCTAATATTTGCGACATGTCGTCGTCAGTCAATTCGCCCGACATTACAAAGTGTGACAATATGTACCATATACATTCCGTCGCATCCAGATTATAGGTCAATATGTTGTACAGACTTTCGCGCAATTCCATAAAACTCGAATTGTCGATCGCATACATATCCGCAATTATTTTATCACAAACAATGTTGAAAATATCTTCAGGTAGTGTGCTGCTATATCCGGCATATAAATCAAACTGTCGAGTTTCCTTAATGTTTAATATATTTGATGGGCTGATTTGGTCGAGTTCATTTATTACCGCAGTCGGCGGAGGGTCGTATCTGCTTTTATTGTGCATGATTCTTTCAACGAAAATGTCTGGTTTGATCTGGTCAAATTGGTTGATTCGTGCATAATGAATCTGTTTGTATTGCTCCGCATCAGGGCGCGAGATTTTTATCGTATGACAGACGTTTAATATAGAAGCCGGTAAAAAACTAACGTGTTCCGTTATTATCACGAATTTTACGATAATATTTGTATGACTGTGATTGTATTGTTGCATGTAACTGTAAAATATGTCCAATAATTCAGAGTGTATTTGATGGAAATTTTTACATACAATAATGCCGATTTTGTCTTGTTTTACTGATATAATATCGACAATTTGAAAGAATATTTCATGCCATAGGGTTTTCGAGTTGCATCCTAATAATGCCATGTCGATTTCGTAGTGAATGTCGCTTATTCTATATATGTATTCCTGTTTGTCCGTGGCAACGGTTATTTTTTTGTCGTACTTCATATGAGAAGGGCTGTATTTTTTTAGTGCCAATAGCATTTGAGTGTATTTCCCAACGCCAGATGGTCCATATAGTATGGTATTTTCTAGTTGGTATACATTTTGTGGGAACTTCGTAAAAGTTTCGTTTAATTCAGGATGTATATTATGCTTTTCTGCAGATTGGATATACTCGTCGAAAGTAGTTTCATAATATTTCATGGTTAATATTATGAATATATGTTATTATTTTTTTATACGCATTCCGTAAGTTTTATATTACGGAGCTGCGCGATATATCTATGAATTTGGCCGAATTGAACAATTCAGTAGAACTTATAGTTACAGTTATTGCTGCAAACAGATTTGTCACAAACCATGATATCCATGGTTTACGTTTCGATGAGTCTTGAGCGGCGTCGGTTGACTTTGTTATATACGTGTTGTACGCGAGTGTCATTAATATACCACTTGTCGCAAATGATTTCATGCTTGTTGTATAATTATCGTAATAACTCGCATAAGAACCTGACAATACCGGTGGGGTCCCCGTCTTTTTTGTATACTCCGTAATAAATAAATTATAAGAAATCAATACAATCAGCGAAGATATGATCATCAAGATTGAGGATATTAATATAATATATGGTATGTATGACATATACTGGGATGAATTGCGCAACAACCATGCACTGAATGCAGATGCAATCATTACATATACCGGTGTACGCATTACTAATGCGGCAACCAACAAACTAGCGCTCGCAAGACCGTATGTGTAGATATTGAATTCGTCACTGTCTCGCATAAATTGTTTTGTAATTATGTATATTACACTAAATATCAAATACATGACCGGAATTAGTATCAATGCGTAATTTGTTGGTGTAAATGCAAATATATTCATAAACATATACACCCAACCGGATAGTATAATCGCATCCATTGCATATTTTAATATTGAAGGTCCCCACGATGGCGCAACCCATAAGAATAATCGATATAAACTATATAATACTACACCGCCTATTATAAATCCAAAAATGTAATGTGCGTTTGCTGGGAATGCAATGGTTGTCATAATGATTGCAAATATTCCATATAGTATTTTCTTGAATATGCTTAACCATGTTGTTGGTACTGCAGCCGGTGCAGGTCCGGGTGCCGATGTATCTAATGGTTGACTGCCAGTTCGTTCATCATATAATGCGTTTATCCATGTTAGTAAACTATGTATAAAAAATATATCCATTTGTTCTTATTACAATACTTGTAGATTTTATGGGGGTGGTAAATTATATGTCGTACATAACCATTCTACCAATATTTCTACCGAACAGTTCAAAAATCCATGTGGGCACTTCTTAATATTTAAAAATTGTGGCTTTTTCATATCAGGTCGCTTATAATACACATATGCCCCGTATTGTCCTCGTCGAATATCCATTTGGGAATTCAGTTCTCGTAATACGGATTTTTCTTTGGGGGTTTCTACTAGTTTTTCTACATCGTCTATCTTAATATTGTCGAATGTTAAGTCGGGCGATTTGATACTAATGCGTTTGTCACCATATTCTACATACAATCCATAACGGCCTGTTTTGACAAATACGTCTTGGTTCTCTATTTTGCCTATATTTCGTTCTGTTATTTCAATTAAATCATCTAGTGTATATTCATTCGCCTTTAATTTTTCTAAATCTACGTCTTTCCGCGCGGCGATATATTCAACAGTCCCATCTTCCAATGTGTGCTTTATAGATGGGCCGTATTTTTCGAATATAAATTCATACCCATCCTGAATAATATACGATTGTTTCGTAATTTGACTGACCGGCATCGATTGTCGTTTAATTTCGGCTACACATTCTCTGCATATGGCCGCCCAGTCGGCGAGTTCTCCGCTCGATACTTTATCCAGCTGATATTCCATGTTTTTTGTATATTCATATGAGAACATGTCTTGATAATATTGTAACAAGAATTCGATTGTTAATGTTCCCACTGGCTGGATAACCAATTTTTGCTTTTCGGCACCGAATACTTTTTCTACTTTGGTCGCGGTGATAGTTTGGCCGGTTAATTCGTATTCTTCACATGTCTTTGCAACGCCGTCTATGTCGGTTCTCACTACATATCCCCGTTCTTGAATTGTATCTACAATGGATGCAAATGTTGATGGACGACCAATACCAAGCGTTTCTAATGTATTAATTAAACTGGCTTCAGTATAATGCTGATGTTTATTTGTGACATGTAGCTCACATGATATGCTGTTATATGTTGCAGGTGTTTTTGTGGACTCTAAATTCAATAAATACATGCGCAGCGCAGTAGGAACATTTTCGTTTTCGGCAGGTTCTCCTTTTTCATCGATTTTTTTCCAACCAAGAAAAGACGGGACTTCAATTGTATATGTGTAATTCGTATCCATGGGGGCGGTTATTTTGATATGAGATACATTGTATGATGCAGCTGACATGCAGCTCTCCACCGAATTCTTCCAGATTAATTTATACATTGTATTCATTCGAGTATCGTCACAATTGCCGATTGCGCGTACATCGATTTGAGTGACTCGAATGGCTTCATGTGGATTATTTGTATCTGTGTTCTCCAATTGGTCCAAATTACCTATGTAATTTTTGTTATGATATAGTTGTTCAATATAACTTCCTGCCTTTTCCAAGAAGGATTTGGAGTACTTGGTACTTTCAGTACGCATATAGGTAATAAACCCACCTTGATATAATTTTTGACAAATAATCATAGTATCTTTTGGTGACATATGGAGAACATTGCTTGCCACTTGTAATAATCTGGATGTATGGAATGGTTTTGGCGGCTCTCGTGTCGACTTTTTATATTCACCTACACTTAATTTGTGTTCATACTTTTTAGATAATTCTAGAAATTCGAGAACCTCGATCTTAGACACAATGTCCTTGTTCAGGTGAAATACTAGGTTTTTTGCAAAAAAGGTTGCACTTATTTTATATTTTTCGTCCATAACATCGGTTCGTGATTTGTGGTTCTCATATACGAGCCGCAATGCAGGAGTTTGACACCTACCAGCGGACAATGAATTCGATTTGTTATTATATAAATACTTCCATAAATACGGGGAAATCTTGTAACCGACCAATATATCGAGAACCTGTCTTGCATGCTGTGCGTGAACCAAATTCATGTTAACTTTAGTGGGGGTTTTCACACATGATTGTATGGCGTCTTTGGTTACTTCATGGAATAGAACGCGTTTTGTCGTGTCGATTGGAAGGTCGAACTGCATACATATGTGCCAGGCAATCGCTTCGCCTTCTCTATCATCGTCTGTTGCTAAAAATATATTAGAAGAAGAGAACCTGGATATGATTTTTTTCATTTGTGCTACATGGTCCTTCTTTTCGTCGATTATTGAGAACGTAGGCTCGAATGTATTTTTTGTGTCTATGGATTTCAGTCCATCGATCGCTCTAAAATGCCCCATTGACGCAATACAACTGTATTCTTCGCCTAAGAAGTGTTCTATTTTTGCACATTTCGATGGAGATTCCACAATGAACAAATATTTTGCATGTGTGTTAATCGCTACAGTCGATGCAGACGAAGACTTCTTTGTATATTTCTTATAAACTTTTGGAGGCATATGGAGAACCTGGACTATTTATAAATTATAAGACGTTAGGTTTATTAGGGTTTTCATGATAGTTTATTTTGATTGAGAACATAATGATGTCATGTTCTCAAACAACCACTTTTATTTACGAACTAATATATCAGTTATCCCAATACCGTTCGATTGTTATTGTAAAAATACCTTGTAATACTGCAAATACCAACATTACCATGGCTATTTTTGACCAGTCTAATAGAGATGGGTTTGAAAATTCGATTTGATATCCGGATTCTTGGTTTTTGCCAATATTATAATGAATGTAGTTTTCAATCATGTTTATACAGACATACACTAAAAAAGAAATCATAAATATATGAAATTCTCTACCGTGATAATAATTTCGTAATTTTCGAAACAAATAAAACATCACAAAACGACGCAGGTATATACATTATTATACATAAAAAAATAGATACAGACAATAATAATAATGCAGTTGTTTGACAATATTGTATCACCCCCGAATTGGTTCATAATGTCCTCCGCTCCATGATATATTTATAGTTTGCAAGACTTCTGTAACCACCGGAATAAAACAAATTATACCTTTTGCACCACCTCTAATATCATGCACATTGATACACATTTTCCATATATTACATGCGGCCTGTATTTCTATTCCTCCGCCCCACGTTGACGGATTCCGCATAGACTGTATATAATCTTTTGATTCCATGTTTAAAATATCTTTTGTTTCAAGACCATCTATTATCGTATTGTTGGCTTCCAGATAATTGCATATCTGTTGTCGTATGCTTAAGCTGGTTTCTGGAATAAAATAAGAAAGACTATTAAATAAACAACTCATTATATACTCTACTTGTATACATTTATTGCGCAACATTATACGGGCTGTCCTAAAATATACTGTGCAATGCATATAAAACTAATGCGACAATTTACTATATCTACAAAATGCAGTTCGCTGATACTCTTCGAAGTGAATATATAATTAGCCCCGAATGCAAGAAATCGTTTATCGAGACGGCTCATTATACCAAGGTCATTTCTACACAAAAAATGGTAACTATACTCTATACAACGGTTTGGCGGAATGGTTCTGCGACGATTTGGTTGAATCCCGTCGAGAAAAGTGACATATTAGAAACGGAAGGCATATGTTTGACAGAATATCAATATGAATTTCGCGAGTCGACCGACAGTTGTGATGTGTATGTGGATTTGCAGGACGAACATGATTATACTGAAGACGAAGTCAAAGAAATACTGGATTCGGCATGCGCAGAAGTTGGCTATGGTGACGACGACGATGATGAAGATGGTCCGGTGGAATTAACCATAATGGACTGCGACCCTTACATTATGGAGAACGAAGGCGAGTGGATATTGGATGAAACACATTATTATATTGAAGGGAAATGTACACTAACTGCATTAGACCGCGACGGCGACCATCAGGCAGACGAGGACGATGTCGCA
>Ga0209230_10000575_pt1 | contig 14432 bp, 19 predicted proteins | sample LakOntMetagenome_FD_187467 | JGI IMG/M metagenome (GOLD analysis project Ga0209230, IMG submission 187467) | Freshwater and sediment microbial communities from Lake Ontario - Sta 18 epilimnion Metagenome (SPAdes) (version 2) | ecosystem: Environmental > Aquatic > Freshwater > Lentic | place... | reverse complement strand
TGTTTATTACCCATGCTCCATGTTTGGACTGTGCCAAACTTATCTACCAAAGTGGTATTAGCAGTGTTCTATATAGGGACGCTTATAGGGACACTAGTGGTATTACATTCCTTGAAAAATCAGGAATACAAGTAACTCAAATCAACAAGGATCTGTCGAATGTGGCCGTTTAAAAAGAAAGAACAGCACCAACTATACTTTACGTGTGACGAATGGGCTATTAGAAAATATGCTCCAATACAGCCTGCTAAGAATTTTATTCCGCAAGCTCTTAAAGATATGGATACATTTCTAGTTCGAAAGAAACACATGCTAGATAGTGTTAAAACTGTTAAAGCATGTCCTGGTATTATTGATTTTTGCAGTGCTGGGTTTGTAATTCCAGCATGGTGCGATATTGAAATGCAGCCATCTATTGATGGTAAGAATGTATCTGTTAGGTATAGTCATCCAAAATTTAAACAAGGGTTTCATGCTCCTGAAGTCATTGGTAAATTTATGGAACAGAAGTTTGGCGTTAGGATGACTGTTAAGCTAGACAATCCGTGGTCAATGTGGGCGGCAGACGATTATAGTTTGATGTACTTGCCAATGTACTACTACGACGATTCGCGTAATTGGGAAGCAATTCCTGGATGGATCGATCACGACATCGGAGCAGTATCTAGTCCACTTAACATTATGTTAAAAGAACCCAAGCATACTATGATCAAAATGGGCGAGCCACTTGTTCAGATTGTACCTATTAGGCGTGAAGCGATCTCGGCATTCACCGGAGATCATAGTGAAGTATCGACCAAGCGATACACTGGACTATCGTATCTACACGATATGTCTTTTGGCGGGTGGATCAAGCATATGAGAGATAAGAAGTCCTATACCGTAGACGCCCACGATACAGAACTTCCGATCAAGTAATATCAGGTCTTGATATTACGAATCACCGTATATCGATAATACCTCCTTGACAGCATCGTGACGTTCGATATCCTTATGGTCGAACTGAACGATGTCGATATGCTTCATTTGTCTGTTTGCGAGTAGGTTGCAAAAATTAACTAATCCGTTATCGTTAACACGGTCGGCCTGAGCTAAGTCGCCCGTTACCACCATATTAGATCCTTCACCCAGACGAGTTAACAGCATTTTCATCTGATTAACTGTAGCATTTTGCATTTCATCTGCGATAATGTATGCGTTCTTAAATGTACGTCCACGCATGTAAGCGAGCGGGCTGATTTCGATAACTCCTTCCTCCAACATCTTAGCGATGTCTTTTTGTTGATAATATTCTCCCAGTACATCAAAAATAGGTCGTGTCCAAGGCGCCATCTTTTCATTAAGCGTACCTGGTAAAAATCCTAAATCTTCATCTACGGAAACGGCGGGTCTAGTAACTACGATCTTGTCTACAATACCATCCTGAAATAACTTAATTCCATGCATTACAGCAAGCATTGTTTTGCCTGTACCAGCTGGGCCGATAGCGAAAACGATACTCTTGTCTTCGTCTTGTAATTTTTGTAAATAAGTTTTTTGATTTGCGCTACGTGCTGTCATAACTACACGTTGCTTCTTTGCGGGAAGGTATGGTTGAAAGTCAATTACCTTAACATCAGATGTAAAACGTTTTTTCACGCGGTTTTTACTCATCTAGTTGTTCTCCTACTCTTTATTGTAAAAGTAGGACTTGTAGCGACCGCCTCGATAACTACAGAGGTCCTACACTATTATTTACACAATACGCGGAATAATAAACTGTTATGTTATGATTTAAAACCAGCTAAATAAGTATAGAACACTCTGGAAGCTAAAATGCATGATATATTAGACATAATTAGAAACATAGACGATTTGTATGAAAATAATACAAGTTTAGCAATTCTCAAAGATTTCGAACGAGTATTGGATGAGATGGATATCTATGTCTACGAAAATTGGGAAGATGGTGAATTAGCGTACGGTCCTCAAGTTGATCGACATTGGATCACTGCTGGATTCATGTGGCCGGCTGACAAAATGCCCAACCCAGTGGCTGGTAAACGTTTGTTGGATCTCGGTTGCAAGATTAAATTTGAAAAGAGTCACTTAGTAGAGCCTCGCAAAATTCGCACACCTGATGATATCCGACCGGGCACAAAAAAGGGCAAACTAGATAGAAAACCTATTTGGATTGTAGAAATACAGATGCCTAAAAAAGTTGCTTTTGATATGTATCGAGGATACATGAATAAGATGAAAGCAGAGAATCAAGAAACTGAACAGCCTAAATCAGGTGCTCCGATGGTTCCTCCAGCAGGCGCAGTTCCTCCAGCAGGTGTGATGCCAGCTCCTATGGGCGCAATGCCTGGCGCACCGGCAGCTCCAATTGGTGGCGCACCGGCAGCTCCGGCGGCAACAATTTAAGGATGACTATGATTAACGAAAGTTTAAGAGCAGACGACTTACGAGGCTTTGTTAAAAAAATCATCGAGATCGATTCATTTAAAAGTAAAATTGGCGACGACGAAGATGTAGTTACGTTGTCTCTCACAGTTGATCACGAAGATCCTGCTAAAGATTTAGAAAACTTTATCGAGATGGGTTTTGATTTTGTACTCGATGCTGACGTGAGCCCAGGTGAGTTAGATGATGGCACATACAAAGTATATGTTGAACTGGAACGTACTCGTTACGTAGCTGAACAAATACGTGAAATGCTAGACGGAATTGAGAAAATTACAGGCATAGATAATTTTAAATTCAGATACTTTAAATCATTTAAAAGTTTAGACGCAACAGTAGAAAATCTTGCTTCTGAAATACCAATGGATAAAGAATCATATACCATAGCAACTGAGCGTAATAGATTAAATAATTTTAGCGAGTTTTTTAGTAACAGCTACGCAGAAGAAATTAAATTGATAGACGAATCGATTACGTTTAAAAGGACCTACAGTGGGCCTGTATCTTTTGACGTAGTCAGTAGCGGTAACAAACAAGATATATACAATAGTATCAAAGGTCCGATGATGATGGAAAATAAGGACATGGCTGAAGTTATGTTTTTAACTAAAGTTATTGGAAATTATAACATCAACAAGATTGGAAATACTTTTATATTCGAAAACAGCGGCTGGGCCGTTGCTCTAATAAGGAAACAATAATGAGCGGATTTGATTTTGACTTTACTCTAGATAATTTAAAAGAAATGGTTCCTGGAAATCCATATATTGCTGAGTGGCATGAAGCAATTTGTACAATTCTTCCAGATTACGAAATTAATACAAAGTCCCGTGTCGCGGCATTCATTGCGCAGTGCGCCCATGAATCGGGTGGGTTTAAAGCAATCAAAGAAAATTTAAACTATCGTGCGGTAACTTTACGAAAGATATTCCCTAAATATTTCCCTACAGATGAATTAGCTAATCAATATGCTGGAAAACCAGAAATGATTGCTAACAAAGTGTACGGCAATCGTATGGGTAACGGTGACGAAGCAAGTGGTGACGGTTTCCGTTATTGCGGACGTGGTCTTATTCAATTAACCGGTAAAGATAATTATTCCCGCTATGCTGAGAGTTTAGAAATTTCAGTAGAAGAAGCAAGCGAGCATTTAACAACATTTGAAGGTTGTGTACAAAGTGCCGCATGGTTTTGGGAAGCTAACAATTTGAATCAATGGGCAGACAAAGGCGATATTCTAACATTAACAAAACGTATTAACGGCGGCACGATTGGATTGGAAGATCGTATCAAACATTATAATCACGCCCTACACGTACTTCACGGATAAAATATGGATCAACTTTCCTGGATGTTTAGTCTTATTCCCGATGCTGTAATAACGGTGTTAGTTCACCTTACACTGATAGCTGGCGTAGTATTAACCATCTTAGGAACGTTTGCTGAAAAGTTTCCATTTGTGGGTACTTATGGAAAACTTGCTAAGTTAGTAGGTATTCCATTACTGTTAATAGGTATATTTCTAGAAGGCGGGTTGGCTACTGAAATGAGATGGCGAGCTCAGGTAGCAGAACTAGAAATTAAGATAAAAGAGTCTGAAGCTAAATCTACAGTGGTTAACGAAACTATAAGAACTGTTATTAAAGAAAAAGTTAAAGTAGTTAAGGAAGTCCAAGTAGTAATACAAGAACGTATTGTAAAAGAAAAAGAAAAGATCGACGCAGAATGTAAAGTAGCTCCTGAAGCTATTACTATTCTAAACGATGCAGCTAGAAACATAAAAGGAGAATCAAAGTGAAAACTGTATCGATCCTTTTATCCATAGTGTTGCTTGTTGGATGCGCGGCAACTCCTGTAAAACGAGAGTTTCCAAAAGTACCACAAGAACTGATGGTCGAATGTCCTGATCTTAAAGAAGTTGCTGAAGGTACTACAAAACTTAGCGAAGTAGTAACAACTGTAACTGTAAACTACGGTCAATATCACGAATGTCGATTAATTTCCGATGCGTGGCGAGACTGGTATAAAACACAAAAAGAGATATTTAACAGCGTCAAATAAATATTAAGAAGCCAAAGCATCCTGCTGTAGGCATTAGAGTAAGACAAATAGGAGCGAAACTATGTCACAAGAAGTAAAGAGCGAAAGCGCAAAAAAGAACGAAGATTGGATGAACAGTAAGTGGCGTCCAATGATGGGTTGGTTATACATGGGTACATGTACCTTTGACTTTGTAGTATTTCCAGTATTATGGAGTTTATTACAATCAACTATGGGTCATCCAGTAACACAATGGCAACCATTAACTCTACAAGGTGCTGGTCTATATCACATCGCAATGGGTGCTGTATTAGGTCTTGCTGCATTTGGACGTACTCAAGAAAAACTAGCAGGTGCTAATAACGGTGGATTATCGTTACCAAGTAGTCCTGTAGGAACAAGCTATACTCCTCCAGCGCCAGTTGCAGCTACACCAGCTCCAAGTTTTAGTGCTCCAGCTCCAAGTTTTAGTGCGCCAACAGCATCAGTTGGGTTTAATGCCAGCGGCAAAAAAGTGATCCCAGTGGATCAAGATCCAGTTCTATAAGGAAATCATAATGAAATTATTATTAGCATTAGTAACCAGTTTAGCATTAGCAGGCAATGCTTATGCGGCTGCTGAAACAAAAACAGTATGTAACGATGTTAAAGACAAAGCAGGCAAAGTTGTAACAGACAAGGCAGGCAAAGCAAAGCAGACTTGCAGAACTATTAAGATACACAAGAAAGTAGAAGGCGATAAGGTTCCACAGCCAGCCAAAAAGAAGTAATCAATCTCTTGACAGGTCTATGCTAGTATAGTATAATTACTATATTACTTGGACCTGTTTTTACGACTATGACCGATCATTATCAAACACTTGGTGTTAGCCCAAATGCTACACCTGAAGAAATTAAAAAAGCCTACCGAAGTTTGGCTAACAAACACCACCCAGATAAGGGAGGAGATCAAGCCAAATTTAAAGACATTAGCGTAGCATACGATACGCTGGGCGATGCTTCCCGCAAGGCTGAGTACGATCAGCAACGTATGGGCGGTCCACAAGTTAGATTCCATACTGGAGGATTTCAGGACATTAATGATATCTTCGGTGGACAAAATCCATTTGGCGGCGGGCCGTTTGGGGATATATTCGGACAGCGCCCAGGGCAACGTCGAAATCGAGATCTTAATATTCAGTGCCAAGTTACTTTACTCGATAGCTTTCAAGGAAAACAGCTAGAAGCAAATTATAAACTACCAAGCGGTAAAATGCAAACAGTAGTGATTAATGTGCCGCCGGGCATCGGCCACGGTGAAACAATTCGCTATCAAGGACTAGGTGACGATTCGAATCCACAAGCACCAAGAGGTAATTTAAATGTAACAATCGTAGTATTACCCGATCCAAACTTTAGTAGAGGAGACGACGATTTGTATACACGAGTTTACGTCAGTCCTATCGAAGCAATGATCGGATGTCGTAAACAAGTTAAATTTATCGACGGTACTGATAGAGATATTGAGATACGCCCAGGAGTTGAATCCGGAGTAGAATATGCCAGCGCAGGATTTGGATTTAGTAATCCACACAGTGGGCGTAAGGGAAGATTTGTTATTTCAGTAGTAATTAGAACTCCCGCTATTACAGACCCTACATTAGTTCAAAGGCTTAAACAAATAAATGATGAAATTAGTATTAGATCCTGATCCAATTCTAAAGCAACAGGCAATAGATTGGGACTTTGAAACTGATCAAGATGCTGAGCAAATCGAATCTGAAATGATTTCTTTAATGAAAACATTTAAAGGTATTGGGCTGGCTGCTAACCAAGTTGGTTTACTTAGACGAGTTTTTACTATACAATTAAAGGATAGAGAACCCTTTGCTATGTTTAATCCAAAAGTAACAAGTCAAAGTTCAACTATTCAAGACACAGAAGAAGGGTGTTTGAGTTTTCCAGATTTATGGTTAGGAGTAAAGCGGCCTCAAAGTATAGAGGCAGAGTATCTTGACAAAACTGGAAAACAATGTACAATAACACTTACAGGCACAGATGCTAGATGTTTCTTACATGAATTAGATCATCTAGACGGAATAGTTTTTACAGAAAAAGTTAGCCAGATGAAATTAATGTTAGCTAGAAAAAAACAAAGGAAATATAATGGTAGAACCAAGTGATAACTTACAAGCAGTCTTTGAAAAAGCAATTGATACTGCTAAAAAACTACATCACGAATATCTAACAATAGAGCATCTATTGTTTGCCATGCTTATGGAAGAAACGTTCAGTAAGACTGTACAAGGATATGGTACGAATGTAGATGATCTTCGTAAGAATTTAGTAGATTACTTACAAAATAAGTGCGCAGAAATTACAATCGAAGATGTTGTAGTTAAGCCCCGTAAAACTCAAAGTGTTGAACGTATTCTTAATCGTGCGTTTACACAGGTATTGTTTAACGGGCGTCAGAGGATTGAACCAACTGATGTATTCCTTGCTATGATGGGCGAGAAACGTAGCTGGGCACATTTTTACATTGCCCAAGCAAATATTGACAAAGATAAGTTTGCTGATTATCTTAATAACGCTGTGGAAGAAGAAGAAGTGGAAGAACAAGATACCAATAGTGGAAGAGCGTTAGCTTCATTTACTGAGAATTTAAACGAAGCCGTTAAGAAAAATAAAATCGATCCAGTTGTTGGGCGAGTCGACGAATTAGAAAATATTGCGTTGGCAATGGGTCGACGTAGTAAGAACAACTGTATTCTTGTCGGTGACCCCGGTGTAGGTAAGACTGCTATCGCAGAAGGACTTGCTTACAATATCGTTAAAGGTGCGGTTCCTGACTTTCTTAAAGAGTACACAGTATACAATTTAGACATTAGCGCCATGCTAGCAGGCAGTAAGTATAGAGGCGATTTTGAAGAACGCTTCAAGATGGTGCTTAAAGCTCTTACTAAGAAAGGCAAGACTATTCTGTTTATTGACGAAGCACACATGATTAGTGGTGCTGGTTCAGCAAGTAACTCAGCTAACGATCTTGCCAACATGATGAAGCCGGCGCTGAGTAAAGGCAATATCAAAGTTGTAGCATCGACTACATGGGAAGAATATCGTAAGCACTTTGAGAAAGACCGTGCGTTGATGCGTCGATTCCAACGTATTACAGTCGACGAGCCAACTGTAGAAGTTACTCTTCAAATTCTTAAAGGTATCAAGAAGTATTACGAATCGTTCCACAATGTCAAGATTAAAGACGATGCGTTACAAGCTGCCATTAAATTGTCGGTAAAATATCAAGCAGACAAGAAGTTGCCAGATAAAGCAATTGACTTGATAGACTTGGCTTGCTCACGCTTCAATTTGAAACTTGCCGGTGACCGTGTAGTTACTGAACGTGAGATTCAACATGAACTATCTAAAGTTGTTCAGATGCCTGAAGAAGTAGTAGCAGAACAAGAAAGCGATAATCTTGCTACTTTACAAGCTAAACTTCAAGCAGATGTATTTGGACAAGATGTAGCTGTTCAAGAAGTTATTGATAAAATTATGGTAGCTCAAGCAGGATTGAAACCTGAGAACAAGCCTATCGGTAGTTTTGTGTTCATGGGACCTACCGGATGCGGTAAAACAGAAACTGCTAAAGCATTGGCTAAACACTTGGGTACTAAGCTGTTGCGCTTTGACATGTCAGAGTATCAAGAAAAGCACAGTATCTCTAAGCTAATCGGTAGCCCTCCTGGTTATGTTGGCTTTGAAGAAAACGCAGGCCTGTTGATTACACAGATTCAAGAGAATCCTAACGCTGTTCTATTGTTTGACGAAGTTGAAAAGTCACATCCAGATGTAAGCACAGTATTGCTACAAATGATGGATAACGGATTTATTACAGGTTCGAATGGTAAGAGAGCTGATTGTCGTCAGCTGATCCTCATCCTTACTACCAACGCCGGCGCACAAGATGCTGAAAAGAACGTTATTGGGTTCGGCGCACAGGAAAAGGACTACAGCGATAAAGACTTGAAAAAGTTCTTCACACCAGAGTTCCGCAATCGCTTAGACGGCATTGTTACATTTAACAAACTTAATAAGATCACTATGGTTAAGATTGTTAATAAGTTCATCGATGAGCTCAAAGATCAAGTTAAAGAAAAAGCAATTCGTGTTAAAATTGACAAGGAAGCAATTGACTGGTTGATCGAGAAAGGATTTGATCCTAAGATGGGTGCTCGTCCATTACAGCGTGTAATCGATAAAGAGATTAAACGTGATCTTGCTAAGATGATGTTGTTTGGAGATTTGAAGAATGGCGGATGGTTGACTATTACCATAGACAACGACAAGATCCAACTGCTTTCAAAACCGAAAGCACTTAAGGTTCCGCTACTAGCTGTTGAAGCTCCTGCTGAAGATGTTATTCAAGACAACTAATAAGCTGTTTAGAAATAAGTACCCGTACAAGTTAGTTTTAATTTGTGCGGGTGCCAGTTGGTTTCGCGGCGGCGATCTTGACAATGCTCTAGATCATCTTAAAAAAGTAAATCTTACTAAGAATGTGGATGTATTCTGGAACAATAGTATCAGAACGCAAGATGATTTAGATTACGCATTCAAGTTACAATCTGAACTTAAAAAACTGCCAGGAGTCGATGTACGTGTTGAAACTCCTTGGATTAGCGTCTATGCGATATCTTGGGCAGAAATACAATCATTAATCAACATAGACGAATCTAAAGTCAAATATGTGTGTTGCCCGCCCGACGATACAACACTGGCACAGGATACTATAATAATGCCCAAGGTAGAGTTTGAGTATAGGATCACCGTGGGCAAAACTATACAGAATCATAGCGCATTTATCGAATGGGCAGAACAAAGTAAGAAGCTTAGATTGACCAAAGCGTGTCGCCGAGAATTAAACAAGGATCGTAGTTGGGGCGGTACGCATTTCTACATTTCAGGTGATAATAACCTACTAATGGCAAAGATGCACTTAGGTGGGTCTATAAACAAAATAGAACGCATAATCAAAGCGTAATCTTAAAATCCCGTTCTCGATAAATACACTACCGGCAGTATATTACTGCGACTGAATATTTTAGTAAAAAATGGGATTAAAATGCGTATTATAGAGCTATTAGAGGGTAAAAAATTTAATGATCTGGACTTCGTTAAGACTGACGGGGATAAGACAGAGATTGACTACGATCTCTGTGAAGATCTGATATTTTACATGAATAACGATGACGATGTTTATCGACGCCACGTGTATCCTAGTGTTTCGCGATGTATCAATCGTATTGAAACAAATGAAAAAACTAACCCTAGCATATTCACCAATGCTGTGCGAGAAAGCTATAAACAGTACATCAAAAAATATCCTATACGTAACTTACCAGATGATATCGAAGAAATAACTTTTAAAGAAGTTTGCAAACAAATGCACGAGGAAATCTGTAAGAATCATTCCGATGGAAAGTATAAGGATTAATTGTGCTACTAAGAGAATTATTTTTTCGTGAGGCTAGTGCTCCTGTTGATGACAGTATGGAAAAATACGGCCGTGCCTTTAATCATCCAGAACATCTGGTCTTCTTTAAAGGTTCCAAAGGAACACTAGAAGCACTAAGTCATTTTAAAGAAATTGCCACCGAATCTGAAGGCAATACTACAGTCCGTGGCAAATGGGACGGTAATCCTCAAATCTATTGGGGTAGAGAAGTTGCTAACGGTCCTCTTATTCTAGCAGGACACAATCAATGGAGTCGCGGAGTTAAAGGCGACAGTAAAGAAAGTGTTTACGATTTCATTGCTAACCAAAGCGGTAAGGCAAAAACTCCAGAGCAACAAAAAGAACGTCAACAATTTGCGCAACAATTTGCAAATTTATATCCGCTATTCGATGCAGCGACTCCAAAAGACTTTGTAGGATTTGTATATGCCGATAACTTATTTGGTGTAGATCCTGCTAATCCAAAACAACTAGTACAGGAAGAAGGTTACCCTAAAGGTGTTTGGACATTTAGCCCAAACCCTAAATCAAATACAACTTATCACGTAGATGCTGCCAGCGAGTTAGGACAGCGTATTGCTAAGGCGCAAGTTATGGTTGTAGGGCATGCCATGTTTGATACATACGGTGCTCCTGACAGAGCACAAAAGCCAATGGATGATTTTGAAATGTTTAATCAGTCATCCGGCTTGATTGTTCAAGGTCCGATTTACACCAGTGGCGGCAGCGGACAAGATACTGGACAAATTGATTCACTAATCGATGAAGTTACTAACGAGGTCGATGGTATCGGTCCTAGTATAGATGCGTTTATCGATAGCTTGCCTGATCCAGATAAGAATGGAGTACTATATCCATTCTTTAATGCTATGAGTAACTTACATGCTAATAACGAACAACGTTTTGACAGCATAACAGGCAAAACATTTATCGACTGGATGACAACAAAAGGCGTGAGCAAGCCTAAGCAACAACATATTATTGAAATGATTAAAGCACATCCTGGCGCATTTGACGGTATGTTGAAATTAATTAAAGATATTCGAAATATGAAAGACGAAGTGTATGCCGCATATAAGAGTCAAGGTAAGCCTGAAATATGGGATACTGACGGCGAAGGCTACGTTCGCTACGCACAGCCCGGACATAAATATGGTAACATTAAACTTGTTCCGACAACGTGGGCGCCAGGAAAAAAAGTATCATGAAACTAAGACAATTATTTGAAAACATATACGAAGAAGAAAGTGGCGTTAAAGATGTAGCTATAATCTTTGGCCGCTTTAATCCGCCGCATCAAGGGCACAAGGCTGCGTGGGATACTGCTTCGCAATTCGACGAGTGGTTTGTAGGTACTAACGAAAGCACAGTAGGACCCAAAGATCCTTTACCATTTAAAGTAAAAATTGCTGCCATGAAAACAATCATGCCAGAAGTAGAAGGACACTTAGTAGCAGAGCAAAGTTGGTGGACATTGGCAACACATGTTTATAAAAAGTTCGGTGCTGTTACGTTACACATAGTAACTGATGAGAAAGACTCTAAAGTTTACGTACCAGGGTTACAAAAATCCAATGGTATCGAAGGAGCGCACGGGTACTATAGATTTAGAGATATAGTATGGGCTCCAGCTGACCGTATTTCCAGTGCTACCGATTTACGAGCTGCAGTAGCCAATGATGACAAAGAAGCATTTGAACAGGCAGCAGGTGTTCCTGCTGATACACTAGTAGCCGGACATTCATTCTTTGAAGTTGTAAAACACTTCTTAACACCTTACTTAAATCAGGCTGCTGAAAAAGAAGCGGCTAAGGCAGAGCGTGATAGATTAAAAGCTGAAAAAGAAGCTGCCAAGGCTGCTAAGAAAACAGCTACCAATCAAACTACATCTGACGAGTTAGCAGAACAAATGGCACAGATAGAGCAAGAGTTGCTAGAGACTTCAGAAAAGAAAATCAGTAAACGAATGCAACAGTCCACAGCAGGACTAAACACATATGGCGATTCGGAACGTATGAGTGGTGATTATACCAGCTACAGATTAGGTATGGCAGTGGCTGGCGCTAACGGTAAAGATCCTCTTGATATGAAGGGCAAAACTTGGATAGGTAAGCAAAAATCAACACACCCTTACACCCAAGAAGAGCAGGACATGTTGAAACAAGCATATAAAGCAGTAGGAGCTGATTACAAAGACTTAAACAACGGCGACATGAAAAGCAGAGAGCTTGATTCTACTCACAGCGTAAGCCCTGTTCCAAAGCGCAAAACAAATCAATACGGAGTTTAAGATGGACAAATATTTTTTAGCATTAAAGACAGCATTCGCAAGTGAATTTGCGTTTTATCTTAAAGCTCATTTCTTTCATTGGAACGTAGAAGGTCCTAACTTTGTACAATATCACGAACTATTTGGAGACATATACGAAGAAGTATATGGTAGTATCGATTCTTTCGCAGAGAATATTCGTAAAGCAGGTACATACACTCCGGGCAGTTTTCAAAGATTTTCAATGTTAACACAAATTGAAGACGAAACAGAAATGTTGCCAGCGGAACAAATGCTATCTGAACTATTAGCAGACAGCGAAAAAATGACAGATATGTTTAAGATTGTATTTAAAATGTCCGAGCAATCAGAAGACTACGATCTCAGCGATTTCTTTGCAGCCCGTATGGACGCACATAAAAAACATAGTTGGATGTTAAGAGCATCCTTAAAAGGGCGCAATGAAGCAGTATAAGATTACAACACAGGATCTAAATCAATCATCGGAAGAAGATTGTTATCTAGCTCCAGATGACCCTATACACGAATTAAAAGCATTGGCTGGACTAGGTGGGTTGGGCGGAGAAGCTCGCTTACACGAATACCGCGGAATGCAAGGTAGCAACATTAGTGCCACTGGTGATGCCAAAGGACAGCTAATGAAGCAACATAATATTCGGCCAGGTACACCAGAGTGGTTTAAACTCTGGTTTAGCTTACCATATTTGACCGGTGAAAAACCGGTAGGAAAGTAATATGAAAATATATGATATAATTGCCGAAATGGCAACAGCAGGATCAACAAGTACTGCCAGCATAGGAACTGTGGTTAATCCGCATCATAGTCCCGGCCCAGCACGGGGCAAAGTCAGTTACTTGGGTAAACCAGGTGGTCCAGGTGGTACAAAAGCACCGCCACAGCCCAAAGTAAAGCAACCTAAAAACGCAGACGGAACTGCTAAGAATGGGCTAGATGCTAAAGGCGCCAGTCTTTTCGGTGGCCCAACTATCAAAAGACGCTAAATACAACTATAACGGAGTTTAACCATGCAAGACATGCAACCAGATAACACAAACATGATGCCACAAGGCGAAACCGATCGCGAAGGCGCAATGGCCAAAGCTGACCTATATAAGCTAGCCAACTATTCTTTAAAACTATTCAAACGAATGGAAGATGAAGATCAATTAGAAGGATGGGTTCAGGCTAAGATTACCAAAGCTGCCGATTACATTGCTTCAGTCTATCACTACTTGGAATACGAGATGAAAATCTCTGAATACGGTTCCCACTTAGAGACTGCTGAAATGTACTCTGAAAGTCAAAAGGCTGCTATCAAAGGCAAGCTGATGGAAGCTAAAGAGAAGGTTGCACAATTAAAGAAACTTCAAGCTGATAAGAAGCAGAAAGAAGAAGGGTCAAAGTCGTCCGTTAAAGAAGGTGTTATTAGTGGTGGTGAAGAGTCATGTACAGAATGCGGCGGCACTGGTATGATTTATCGCGAAGCAACTCCAGTTCCAGATCATGTCAAAGGCAAGGTTGAAAAATACAAGCGTCAAACTAAAGCGTTCCATGCAGCTAGCAAGCGTATTGATGCTAACAAGAATGGTATTCCGGATGATGAAGAAGTTTCAGAAGAGCAAGGCGAGTTAAAGAAAACTGGAGATTCTAAAAAGACTCCTACTGGTACATTGACTAAAACTGACACAGGTGTTATTCATAAAAACACTAGCTACAAAGATGACGGTGAAGCAGATGACAAGTCAGGCAAAGGCAAGAAGAGCCATGCCAAAGCTCAAAGTGCTGCAGAAAAACAAGATCGTGCTCCAAAACAAAAACAAAGTCCTAAGAGTGCTAAGACTTGGGGAATGAAAGACAGCGAAAAGTTTGACAACAGAGACAAAGCTGTTGACGAAACCTACGGACAAGGCGTTTATGCTGAAGGTAAGAAACCAGACTTCTTAGACATGGACAAAGACGGCGACAAGAAAGAGCCGATGAAGAAAGCAGTTGCTGATAAAAAAGCTGGTCCAAAGAAAGGTGTAAATCCATTTGCTAAGAAAGATGTTAAAGAAAATCAAGTAATGAGTCCGCCAGATGGCGCTACTGCTTCCCCGCCAAAAGGCAAAGATGGTCAGTATCCAGTAATTACTTCAGGACCTAACAAGGGTAAAAAATGG
>Ga0209230_10000572_pt1 | contig 14444 bp, 12 predicted proteins | sample LakOntMetagenome_FD_187467 | JGI IMG/M metagenome (GOLD analysis project Ga0209230, IMG submission 187467) | Freshwater and sediment microbial communities from Lake Ontario - Sta 18 epilimnion Metagenome (SPAdes) (version 2) | ecosystem: Environmental > Aquatic > Freshwater > Lentic | place... | reverse complement strand
ATCTTTTTTTGTCTATAATTCAAGGCGTCCATTAAATGCGCAAATGCGTATTTTTCTATTTGTTCTCTTTTTTTAGCATTATCATCGCCTTCAAAAAACGGAAACAAGTATTTTTCAATTAATGTGGTTGTTGAATTTAACAATTTGGAGTTCAAATTTTTGGACCAATCTTTCTCTCTTTCATTGTATTTGTGTGCCGGATTTTGAACCATTTTCATACTGTCCTCTATTTCTTTCTTAACCGATTGGTAATCGGCATTTGCCAATCTTTCCGCAGTTGGCGACATGGGCGACGACGGATCCATAGCTGCTTCCAATGGGGCATCTTTGTTTATCTTGTCCGAAATCTTGTATTTCAATCGTGAATGACGGAAATTAATAGGCATCATATTTTCAAACAAATTAGATCGGCTGTCGCTCACTTCAATGGGTTGAAAAACATAGTACTCACCGCGATTAGTAACGCGGCCTTCGCGACCAAAACTGTCCTCAACGGTTTCATTACCATCTACCAATTTTGTCAAAACATAAAACAACAGATCATCTGAATTTACCGACAACAACTTTTTGAATTCATCTTTGTGAAATGATTTTTTCTCTGTCCGATAGAGATTCTTGATTTTGTCCATCAAATAATTAGAGTTTGATTTCATCACTTCCAAATTGTGGGTGTCTTTCACTTCTTTAAAAGGTATAGTTGTTAAATCCATTTCCTTATCTATGCGACACGTATAATCGCACTTGTCATAATCACATGCTTCCGTGCCAGGTTTGTCGCCTACTCGGAAAGACGCGATTTTATTAAGAGAAGATGGTTGAATCTCTATCTTCTTGTTTTCCGCGATTTTAAACAATTCGGCATCAGTGAAATTCTTTTGTCCAATATTCAAAACGCAATCCACCGACACCTCTTTAAGAAGTTTCGTCACTTTGCCAATTCGGATCGCTTTGGACTCAGCATATCTATAAACATACTGATCGGCGCATTCTTCTTCGCCGGTTTCCAGTACAGTGGCATGTAGGTAAATTTCAACGTTGCGGTCTTCAAAAGGGAGTTTACAATGACTCATATTTCTCACGCCTCTGCCCACGATTTGTTCTATGCGGTTCAAATTATACCACGGGTCTAATATGTGGATCTGCCGAATGTTTTTGAAATCCAAGCCTTCCGATGCCGCGCGCGAAATAAGGATGACCTTAACATCATGACCATTTTTATTGGCTTCGCTGGTGGCATATTTGATGTCCTCCGCATTGTTGTGCGAGAAGAATTTGTCGCCGGACAAAATCATATATTTTGCCTGTTTGGTTTTTGTGCCCAATTCCATAGTAATAGCATCGCGCGGTTCTTGGTTTATGGCTGCGCCCTTGGCAAACATGGGTTTAGAATTGGTTCCATATCGGGTGAATCCGAGCTCCTCTAAGGCCAGCGCCATGGGCACGATTCCGCCATCAATGAACTGTGTATAAACCATGACAATTCCTTTAGATTCCAAGATTTTCTCGCATATTCGCGTGATTTTGCTGCTATGTTTATCTAGGGTTTTACTTGCTGAATTTGTCTTGTCTATAGTGAAGAACCCTTCAAATCCTGCCTTGTATTTATATTTGTATTTCATGTAGATCTGATTATCATCATCAGCTTTGGGGATCACCTCGGTATAATCCATGATTCGGTTTATGCCCGATTTGCCTACCATATCTTTCATCATTTCTTTGGCTTCTTCTTTGCTTAAGTCGCCCCAATCGGATTTGTCCATACTGTTGAATTTTTTGGTGGATGGATATGTAATAATTAGAGATTGTAGTGGAATCTGAAGCTTGGTATATCCATAACTCTCCATGTTTTCAAATACGTCCTCGTCATCATCTGGTTTGGCCGATGCGAATATATTTCCGTTATTATGTCGTGTGAATATCTTGGATGTTATGAAGGAATACGCTTTTTCCTGTTCTTTGCCGATTTGGGTCAAATAAACACGGTTTTTCATGACGTCTTTAAGGACAGGCACATTAGGCCGACTGGTGATGCTTTTTTTGGGATAAGTAAATTTCTTGTTTAAAAACGTGGACGATTTGTCGCCTTCTTCAAATGTTTCCGGATAGAGACGGAACGGAAAAGTATAGGGATTCTCTCCACGAACATAAGATACATATCCGTTTAATTTACGTCGCAATAATTTCTCGCCGCTCTCTTTAAATTCGCCGGTTTTGTCAAATACATCACTGTAACTGATTTTTGCGCGACCATCATTGATGTTCATCAAATTACACAACCAGATGATTTCATCTACAGAGTTGTACATGGGGGTGGCCGACAACAATACGAATTTGACGCCTTCGGCGTGCCTTGCCACGTCTTCCAATAGAGGCGCCAACATTGAATTAGGAACATTGTGTACTTCATCTATGACAATCATACGAAAGTTGAAATTCCTCTTAATATTTGCGATTTTCACGTCTTCATCAGAGGACAAAGAATATTTGTTTATTTGGTTGGCTAATTGCGTATATCCCATGAATTCATAACTATTATTTATGATGGCGTTGGCCTGACTAATGATCTTTTCGGCTGTTATGCCAACGTCATTCATGGGGTTGATTTCTTTCAATAAACTGTTACCAATACAGGATCCGGCCTCTATCGTCCAAGAGCCATTGCCATCCAGGGCGCGTTTCAGTTTGCGTTCATCAAAAAGTTGTAGTCGGAAATTGTCCTGGACGTTGGTAGATGCGACCAACATGATCTGTTTTTTCATACTTGTTTGACTCATTGTGGCGCGCATATCTTCCGCGATTCCGATTGCCGAACACGTCTTTCCCGATCCAAGGCCGTGATATAATAAGATGCTATTGTAGGGCGTGTTTTTGGATATGAAATTCTTTACAAACAATTGGTGAGGCATCAGTTCAAAGTCCGGATTAGCGCATAATTTGTCGGCTAACTCCTTGATTCCCACTTTTTTGCCGTCATATTTATAGGAAGCGAATTCCGTGCGATTCGCGATCTTGTGGCTGAAATAAGGATCGTTGACGGTTGGATAGAGAAAATCGTCGGATTCTGAAATGGTCTTCCCTGAAGAAACGATAGAGAATTTAGATTCAGGATTCTTTTTGATATATTCAAACTCGGCATCTTCACCTGATCGTTTTTTGTTCTCTTTTATGGGTACTTTTATTTCATCTTTTATAGGGACTTTTTCCACGTCTTCTTCTACATCTTTCATTTCTTTTTCCATATCTTGTTGTATTTTCTCAATTAAATCATCTTCCAATTCAGACACATTTTGAATCTCTTTATTCAATTCTTCTTTTTCTGTTTTGCTAAGATCTTCTTTAATTGATATTTTCAATTCTCTATCATTTAATATTTTTCTTGTGTATTTCAAATGACTTTGATTTGTTTGAACTCGGTTCTTCTTGAAAACATATCCATCATAAACAAACAATTGCGGCGCCGTATTCTTCTCAACTCCACCCATTTTCTTAGCAAAATACTTCTCCTTGTGTTTTAAATGCCATTCATCAGTATTGCTGTTTGATCCATTACCTGGTTTCATTTTCAAATCTAATTCAAAAAAATCTTTCTCTATCGGAGGCATCAACTTTGCTTGTTCCATTTCTTCTTCTGTGATGACTTCTTTTGATCCCGCTTGCTGGTTCTCATGAGAACCCCCTTGCTGATTCTTTCTTGTCCGATTCATCATTTCTAATAATATACAGTATATATTATTACAAATATAAATTTAACACATTATACACAAGCATACTTAGTTAAAACCGTGTTCACACAAATAAACAATTTCCGTTTTTCTAAATTGTACTGCCTAATAGCATTCACGCAATCCAAAAATGACATCCATTTCATGGCACTAATTTCACTATTATTTTCCTTTTCGCCGCATTCCACCGTGTGCGAATAATCATAATCCATCTTCATTATAAAATACCGATGCCTATATGATTTGTAATTGGATCCAATAAACGTCTCATCATATGGAGTCAAATTCTCTATGATTTTACAAGCAGTTTTATCATTCGCGTATCCGGTTTCTTCAAAAAACTCGCGACTGGCGCAATCTAAATCGGATTCATTTGGGTTTCGGCGGCCCTTCGGAAACCCCCATTCAGGTTCTTGCCATTTCGTCGCGTCAGATTCCACTAAATGCTTGAGATCATGCATTGCGGTTTTCACATAAACTCCCTTTCGCAATTGATTAAACTTGTCGCGCGATATGTTTTCCTCGTTGTTGTATGTGGACTCGTCTTCTTTTTTGCCCCATACATGTTTCCATAAATCATCAAACTCATCTTCCAATAACATCTGTTTCTCGGTCATCGTCATTTGGCATATCATGTTTGCCAGATAATCCTTGTTGTAAACCGAGTACTTGCCTCTCACGAAATCCACGAATCCCAGCGTCTCCTTGCGCCGAATCATCAAATACTCTTTTTGCCCTCCCGGATTCACACGGAATGCGATGATACCATTGCTTGTTATAGGCATCTTACATTGATGAAAATTATGTCCTTTTTTGCCGCAATTATTACAGTATATTATCTCTTTTTGGTTCATCTTAGCGAATTAGTTGCTACTTGTGTATTTAAGTATCTTATTTCTATATACTTTTTAAATTTCACATGAACAGTCAGCCACAATCAAATAGTGATACAAGCCATGTGCGAAAAACAAATGGTGATCCAAAAGTATGGGGACCACATTACTGGTTTTTTATACAAACTCTTGCGCTGACTTATCCCGATTTTCCGAATGAAGTGTCCCGACGCAAATACTATGATTTCTTCCAGAATTTGCCGCTTTTCATTCCTGACGTGGAAATGGGAAATAAATTTAGCACATTGTTAGATAGTTATCCAGTTTCGCCTTATTTAACTAGTAAGGATTCCTTGTCCAGATGGGTCATCTTCATCCACAACAAGTATAATGAAATGCTGGGAAAAGACGAGATCTCTATTGACGAAGCCATGGCGAGATATTATAATCACTATTTGCCCAAACCGATTTCTTTACACAAGGAAATTAAGATGAACCGATACTACATGCATGTAGCTTTTATACTTGGATGTTTGGTTTTGGTTTATCTTTATAGTTAACTTTTATAAAAGTAAAAAAAGAAATACATTATTTATATTGAATATAAACAATTGTCACATTAATAATACAAAAATGGATACTGATGGATATGTAATTTTAAGAAATATTCTTAACAAACAAGTTCTTGATCTGTTGGAGACCCAAACAAAATTGTGCGAGCAAACCGAATGTTATAAAATAAATAAATTACCAAGTGAATATCCATTTGGCGACAGAATGTGTTCAAAAACATTCACAAAATATGGATTGCTTTGTTATGAGTCACTTTTAATAAATTTGAAATCAATTGTTGAAACACATGTTGGAAAAGAACTATTGCCAACATATTCATATACACGAATTTACTATAAAGATTCTATTTTAGAAAAACACACGGATCGGCCTTCATGCGAATATTCGGCAACAATTTGCGTGTCAATTGATGAAACCCCATGGGATATATTTTTTATGTGTGAAAAAGAAATGCGACGCATTACTTTATTTCCAGGCGATTTGATTATATATAAAGGGGCTCAATTGGAACATTGGCGAGACAAATATCAAGGCAAACAACAAATACAAGTATTTTTGCATTATGTAGATAAAAATGGATGCAACAGCAATTGCGCAAATGACAATCGTCCGTTTATAGGTTATACATAATAATTATTTATTTGCAAAATAATAACAATACATTTTTGTCTTTTGATAAAATATAACAAGATGTCTTACATATCACATTTTAATGGAAGACCTATAACAAATCATACAATGAACAATGCTTCTCTATCGGGAGCCGCAGCAATGCCTCTCAAAGATATCACTTCAGACAACACAAGTTCTTTTGCCATGGGTAGGCGCAACTTTTACGAAACCTCACAAGCTGCACAAGTGCAAGCCAGAGAAAAAAAATTCATAGGCGGCAATAGAGACGCGTCCTCAGTGGCCGCCAGAAGAACCGCCGTAGCCATCGGTCGCGTAAATAAATCCGTCAACTCTTTTGTGTCTTCCGATTCCGTTTCACGAAAAGACGAGTTTACTGCCATTCGCAGGGTCCGGTCTGGCGGATATGTTGTTAAGGGTATTCAGAGATATTAAATGTATTTGTGTTGATAATATTTGTGCGGATAATATAAGAACATAAATGCGCATAGAAATCATCGTTTTTGGAATAACCGCATTAATAATAGCCAACATATACACCGACGGCAAATATTTGAAACTCATTCAAACGAACCAGAAATATGTGAAAATGGGCGGAATTGCTTTAGGTGGATTGATGCTTTATATTCTGTTAAAAAAGTTCCCCGATAGAGCCAAGAACATCATCAGTAGTTCAAATGAATACATGAAATATTTGCCTGTTGATAGCGGAACGGCAAGTATGGTGAGTCCAATATTGGATTTCACTTCTAAGCAAAATGTATTCAATGATTCCCAGAATTCACAAACATACAATCATCCGGTTTTGAATATGGAATCTACCTCCTCAGGAGGAGCAAATTCGGCAGAAACCCGCCTACTAAACTCGGGTAAAAATTCGTCAAAAAGGTCCGTCAGCGAAACTAAAAAGAAGTTCGTGGCAAGCAGACAAGGGTGGAAATGCGGCGATTGTGGCAACCAATTGTCCGCCTGGTTTGAAGTAGATCACAAAATCCGACTTGAACACGGAGGAAGCAATCACGTGGACAATTTAGTAGCTTTGTGTAGAGAATGCCATGGGTGTAAAACCGCTATGGAAAATTTATAACCAAATATCATTTCATAATATATATTGTAATTATATTATGCCACCACCAATTAAACCAGCAACAACAAGATTTGACATCATATTTAAAATATTAAAAGACTACGGAATAACAATTGCCATCGCAATTTATTTGGTTATTTTTTCAACTTTAATTCCCAAAGACATGAATGATTTGTATTCAAAAAAATACTTCTACACAATGTCAATATTATTTCCGGTTTTGATCGGATTTGGATATTTGACTTATGCTCGTGGCGTAATTTCGGATCCAAAAGAGTTGGGTAGATTTGCGGCAATCACCGGTTTGCTATTCCTGGCAATCTATCTATACAATTATTTGAAAATCTCCGAAACGGTATTAACATCTCTATCTTTCATGACAAACATCGTCATGGCATCCATCGTGATTTTTGCCGTGATAATTTTTGCCAAAGTGTTCAAAGATATTGCCTACTCGGTTGAAGGCATGCCCGGAATTATAATGCGCTTGATATTTTTTATTCCCTGTTTATTATCGGATTTATTTGATTTCTTGATGGGGCAGATGGCGGCGTCACCTTTCGTGGTTTACGTCTTGATTGGAATAGAGATTTTGCTGATTCTTGCTTATTTTTATATGCCCGAAATTATGAAAGCGTATACTCTTAAGGGCGGACATACAATATTAAACAAACCGGAATTGATTAAAAGAGAAAAACGATTGATCAGTTATTCAGAACTGATGGCGGCCGAAAAAGTCCCTATAAATTCTGAGACAAAAATCAAGAATGAATATGCTTTTTCCATGTGGTTCTACATTGTAAGATTGCCGCAAAACCAAGCGCCGTATAATACTGATGCGACCATCTTTGAATTTGTTAATCAACACCCGAAAATTACCTATAATGGAAAAGACAATTTGTGTAAAGTTCAGTTCTCCCCTGTTCCTGCCGACAATAGAACTTTCAAAATAACCATGCAAAAATGGGTACATTGCGTTGTCAGTTATTCCGTGAATAATGTAGACATTTTTATTAACGGAGAATTAGTTGCCACTGCGCCCAGAACTATTAATGACCAGACCGCAATCAGTGATTACGTTGTTGTTGGCCAAGACGCCGGATTACATGGCGGCATTTGTAACGTCATTCATTACAATCGGTCTTTGTTAAAATTGGAAATAGATCAATTGTACTCAATCAATAAAGATGTTGATCCGCCTGTTGGATTTTAAACCTCATAATTATTTATAGCGGTCGCATGTTTTCACTAAAAAATGCCACTATTAGACATAATAAAACACAAAAAAATCATGGGAATTTAGACACCAATTATGTAATAGCAATTCCTTCCTATAATCGTGTAGAGGCAATAATAAATAAAACATTGACCACGCTCAAAAAGGGCGGCATAGCCGCCCAGTGCATCCACATTTTTGTCGCAAATGACGCCGAACGCATTATATACGAGTCAACAGTTCCTAAAAATCTCTATGGCAAAATCGTCGTTGGTAAAAAAGGCATAACGCCTCAGCGTAAATTCATTGTCAAATATTTCAAAGAAGGCACCAAAATAGTAAGCATGGACGACGACGTTGAGAAGTTTCTTAGACTGAGTCGTGATGGTCAGAAACTCATAGAATTCAAGGCGGGAGATTTAGATAAATTTTTCAGAAGGGCTTTCGCCGCGATAGAGAAAAAAGGACTTTTTATATGGGGAATTTATCCCATGCGATATGCCTATTACATGAAGCACAATGTGACGACCGATCTGCGACTTATTTTAGGAACCACTTATGGATTTGTTTGCCGACATGATCGTGATCTAATTCCAACAGTAACCGAGAAAGAAGACTATGAAAATACCATTTTACATTATTTGAAAGACGGCGGTGTGATGCGGTTTAATGATATTTGTTTGAAAACCATTTATTACAGTCCGGGTGGTTTAGGACGAATGGACAACCGGTTTGCCATCAATGAAGAAGCCGCGAAACAATTGAAAGTTAAATATCCAGATTATGTCACTATTTATGAACGAAAAAATGGCATGAAAGAAGTTAGACTGGCCGATAAATCATAGCTTCACACAAAAACAGGGATCTTTATTTACAAGTTCTGTCTTGTAAATAAATATTTGTATCTGTATATAATGTCATTCTTTTCCAATACAGCAACTGTTGAATGTGCTTATCCCATAATTAAAGAGACAATTCCTGCATCCAATTTAGGATACCGATCAAACAATCGTTATGATGGGTTTCCTCCCATAATGAATGACGGACGATCTTTGATTGCCAGTAATCGTTCCGAGGCTCTATTACACAATTCCATTTTGAAACAATACGGCACCACAAATCACGCGCAATACCGCGCTCATATGATCAAGAATGCCAAGCAAATCATGGAAACCGATTTCCGCATGGCAAGCACGGATGCCGGTTATCCCGCGGGCGAACGATTCGCTGACAAGATTATAAATTCCGATATAAAAACACCACACTTGTTTAAAAGTGCTCTGGATAATCACGGAGATGCTCGTCTCAAATATAACAAAAGTGATTTGAAAGATATTTATTTGTCCAGAGAGCAATTAGAAGCACGCAAAGTTGCTCCCACCCTAAACGTCACTTCAAAATAAGTTGCATAATTTTTATATGATAATAATGAGCTATCACATAAAAATGTTTGTTTGTATTTATTCCTTATCACTTTGTTGAGATGACACAATTAAATCAATCAGTTCACCTTTTTTCATTTTCTGTAATTTAGCAGAATCCGTTTGATATCCCTTGGAAATGATGAAACTTCTTAATGCCGGCAAATTCATTTTCTTGTATGAATCTTTTTCAACTGACAAGGTAATTCCGTCCGAATCTTTAATTTCATTCTCAGCGACATCTTCCAATTTATTTACTACAATATCAGTGTGTTCTTCCGCCTCCAAATCATCCACATCCGATTCATCGGCATCTAATTCATCCACGTCTAAATCATCCACATCCAATTCATCCACATTCAAATCATAATTCTCAGGAATAGACAGATCAACATTGATTAGTTTGGTTTTTTCTAATTCAAAGTCTGATTCGGATCTAGAATCCGATTCCGATTCCGATTCCGATTCCGATTCGTCTGATTCTGATTCAGATTCCGACTCTAAATCTTGTTCAGTAATTTCAACTGTAATTCTTTTATCAACTTGCGGTTGATGGTTATTAGTCTGTAATGCTTGCACTGCTTGTGCTTGGTGGGTATTTCCTCCGATCACACGCATTTGCGGAACAGTCAAATTTTCAAATTCATTTTTGACCAATTGTTTAAATTCCAAATGTGATTTATATACATCATTGATGATATCCAAGCATTTAATGTTCTTTTGCTCAATGTCTGCGATACGACCCTTAAAATAATATATTAATAACCCAACCAATATGATTAAAACGGCTAAACTAAATAATAATGCAGATTCAAAAAATGCTCCCATATTTATATTTATAATAGATCCGCAAAATTATAAATAGTTTAGAACGCATATTGTTTATAAATTTCAAAGGTTAAAAAATCTAAAATTTTATAATATTCTGTATAATATTATATAATAATGGAAGAAGCAAGAACACCATCTGGATTTAAATTTGACAACATGGGAAATTCAGCAAGCACAAATTCAAATACCACTTTTGGAATAAATAATCAAGCCATCATAGTAATATTGTTAGTAACCTTGGGACTTTCTTTTTTAGGAATAAATATATTCATAGTGATTGGCAATCTGGTTGATTCTATTATCAAAATATTTGGCCCCATGATTTCGCAAATTCTCTCTATTTTTGGATACACCACTGGAAGTGTTTTGTCAAAAACCGCTGATGTCGCTGGAACTGTTGCTAAAACCGGCGTGGATTTAGCAGAAGATTCTATTCAATCAGTCGGAACCATTTTGAAAGATGCTAGCCGACAAAATGTAAATCCGGCCACTGTTGCCGGATTAGACGGAGCGCTCAATGTCCAATCAAATTCATCAAATATCTCAACTTCCACGTACAGAGAACCAACGCCTTCTACCAGCGGAAACCCCGTCCAAAAACCCATAACCGCCAACAAAACAAATTGGTGTTTAGTCGGCGAATATGAAGGAAAACGCGGATGTATTCAAGTCGGAGAGCAAGATAAATGTATGTCGGGTCAAGTTTTCCCATCTCAAGTTACGTGTATGAACCCTGCAAATTATGCAGCTGATGGGCAAGCGCAGCAGCAGCAGCAAGAACAGCAACAAAACCGTTAGAATCCAACAATTGTAATAATAAAGCAAATTAGAAAAACAAAACTACATAGAAATTTGACTTCTTACTATGTAGTTTAAGATCAATCAATGTCGTATGTTTCATTTCCCTCAATTTCAAGTTCTCCATGGAAATCACTAGATTGTTTAGTCGGCACAGCAAAACCAGAACCGCATTTGTCTTTTTCGCTACATTCATATTTGTGCGAAATCAAAGAAAAAATCAGCGAATGTGGCGAGGATTGGGACATTTACAAAAAGTACACAAATCCGTATGAATACATTCATGGCAATTCGCACAAGCCAGGCATATGTAAATATCGGCCCATCTCGCGCGCCTATTTCAAAATGCTGGAAATATTAGACACTTTCAATATCATCGGCAACAACCAATGGTCCAAGAATCGCTCAAGTTTACCCATTAAAATGTTTGGAATCGCCGAAGGCCCTGGCGGCTTCATTGAAGCCGTGTGTAATCATAGAAGCCATTCCGGAATGAATATCAAAGACATGTATTATGGCATGACGATAGAGGACTCTACCAACGATGAAGTGCCTGGGTGGCGAAAAACCCGCACTTTTCTCAGGAACAATGAGAATGTCATTTTAGAGAAGGGCGCCGATGGAACCGGAAATATATTGAAAATGGAGAATTTCCGCCATGTCGTTTCCAAATATCGCAATTCCATGGATATTATCACCGGTGACGGCGGGTTTGATTTCAGCTCCGATTTCAATAGTCAGGAAATCATCATTCATGATCTATTGTTTGCCCAAATTGCCTATGCCGTTTGTATGCAACGCCAGGGCGGATCGTTCATTTTAAAAATGTTTGACTGTTTCTACAAACCCACCGCGGATATCATTTACATTTTGTCTTCATTTTATGACAGAGTTTACATCATAAAACCGAACACGAGCCGATATGCCAATTCGGAGAAATACATAGTGTGCGTGGGGTTTAAATACAGCAGCTCGGCGAGTTATTACGGAATATTTGAAAAGACCTTGGAAAAGGTTGTGAATCGGCCTCCAGATACTTTCATCACTGGGTTTCTGAAACAAACCCCCATTCCTCTTTTTCTGAACAACAAGATTGAAGAATGTAATTCCATCATCGGACAGACCCAGATAGAGAATATTTACAACACGCTGTCTTTAATAGAAAATAAATACCGCACGGAGAAGATTGAATCTTACATGAAAAATCACATACAAAAATGCGTGAATTGGTGTATCAGACACCGCTTGGAATATAATCCGCAAACCACTTTAGAAGAACCGGTCAACATATTTATGCGAAATAAACCCAAAGAAGTGGCCATGGGTGGAGGCTCCCAACAGGGGGATCCCTGAAGGGATCTACGAGCGAAGCATGGAGCAATGAGCGAAGCGTAGGCTCCCCTCAAGGAGATCCCTAAGGGAAGCAATGAGCACAGTGAACCTTAATATTATTTTATTTGTATTTGTTATGATAATGCCAAATATCATCGCAGTTGAATTCACATCAAATGATGAAATTGGTAATATTTTGTGGATGTCGCGACAGGCGCAATTTGCCGGGGCTATTTTCATCTACACAGATGTGGAAGAACGACTAAACTCAACTGACGGAGATTTTGGATATATGGAAATAAGTAAAATGAATGGCGCACGGTGTTTTCCAGTGGCAGTGTGTTCACGTAAACATGGATGTTATCATTGTCTTAATACATTCACGCGGCAAATGATAGATATATGTTTTCGCCGAATTGCGAACGAACTTAAAAAAAGACAGGGTGAAATAGACACTGTGTTTTTTGTTGTGGGTGATCTTTATAATTGTGTGATTGATGTGAAAGAACATGCTTTTGTAGGGACTGATATAATTGGATATGTTATGCGGAAAATTAGGGAACTGTCGCCGGATCAAAGCGTGAAGATGTTTGTTAAGAGAAATAGACATACTTTTTAGTATTAATTTGTGTAAAGTTGGCAAATTAATTTGGTGCGCAAATTAATATTTGGCGGATGCGGGATATTAGGAATATCTCAGCTACGCTGAGATGCCCTAATATTTGTGTTGCCAAAGGCAACAGGGATACAAATGTTTTGGCGGCCACGCCGCAAAAACATTAGTATTTGGACCATTTATTATTATTATACGAATTGATCACCATCAACTTATCTTTATTCTTCGTAAAAAAATTAACTTTCTTATCCAACAAAGTATCTTCGGGCGATTTGGGATAAATGCGACTTTTGCGAGAATCCATCAACGCTTTTTCGGCATCCGTCATTTTCGGTTTAACTCCATAACAATTTGCGCCAAACCGAATATTCGGATTTTGAAAATACCCCCCATTGACACCCGGGCGTCCTAAATCATGTTCATGCCCCTTCACAGATTGTAGTTTTTCCCAAGTTTTTTTCTGAGTTGGGAAATACGCATGTTGTCCGTCGCTCCATCCATAACTTGTCCATTCTGCGCCATTGTCATATGATTCTTCAATTTGATCATAATTGGCCAATTGCGCTCCCAATGCTTCGCACGCAATTCCTGCGTCTTCATATGTGTACAAATTATTTGAAATGTTAAATACTTCTTCTTGTGCTTGATCTTGTACTTGATCTGTTTGTTCTGTTGTTTTTGTTTCTGCTTTTGTTGTTTCTGAAGGTTTAGAAGCCTCTTTCGGCGTTGTGTTTGGAAACAAACCACTAAAATCCATATCATAAATCATGTCCACAATTCGGATTCCCAAAAATGTTTTGAAAAACTGCACAAAAACCAATATTATTAACCAGAGAAATGCTTTTGATTCCAAAAAACTTATTGATACTGGTTTTTCGGAATTCATGGGAATTTTTAAAATATAAGTCCCCAAATAAAACAACGCTATGAAAATTACTACTTCTAAAATTGAATACGCATTATTAAAATAGTCTCGCGTTCCTTTTGCCAAATCCTTGAAATAACTATCCTTCTCGGATTGATCCAAAGAAAAATAATACAATGCCAATAACACTAGAACAACAATTAATACAACCGTGTCCACCATCATTCCTCCAATTCCAAGCATATTCATTATTGCAAATATGGAAAAATATACTCCTAAAAATGCGATTGTCATCATCATTGTTTGATTATCATAGAAATTATCGGATTTCGTTTCATTTGATGGCTGCGTAGTTTCCGATGGCATAGTGGTTTGATAAGAAGCCGCAGTGGTTGATGACGAAGTAGTTGCCGAAGAAGTAGTTGCCGATGGTCTAGTAGTTGCTGAAGATGTAGTAGCCGATGGTCTAGTAGTTGCTGAAGATGTAGTAGCCGATGGTGTTGTTGATGACATATTATAA
>Ga0209230_10000570_pt1 | contig 14455 bp, 7 predicted proteins | sample LakOntMetagenome_FD_187467 | JGI IMG/M metagenome (GOLD analysis project Ga0209230, IMG submission 187467) | Freshwater and sediment microbial communities from Lake Ontario - Sta 18 epilimnion Metagenome (SPAdes) (version 2) | ecosystem: Environmental > Aquatic > Freshwater > Lentic | place... | reverse complement strand
GGCTTCTACTGTGAGCATGTGCATGGGTAGGTCCAACTGTGTGTGCAAGTCATCAGCGATTCTATTGGCCAGAATCTCAGGCTGTTCTGATTCCACAGTCTTCCATAGTTCGGCCAAGGCATCAAAGTCCTGCACCTGGGTATGGTCCCAGTTTGTGAGCATAGTCATGTAGGTGCCTTGTCTGGCACCAGCCATGGCCCAGTAACCGTATTCTACATCTGCACCTATGTTGTGCCAGATAGTGAGATGGTCTAGATTGCGTTGATGCACACGATCCTTGAACTCTGCAAGCGTGGGTCTTGCTCCGCGATTCAGGCACATCTTTACCCCTTCACGAAATCCTGCACGCCAGGCATGAAAAGCAGATCCATTGGGATAGGTGGTTGAGTAGCAGTCATGCATGGCCCAGTATAACGGATCAAAACAAAACTCCACTTGTGTTTCTGTGCGGCCGTCTGTGTTTTCATGTGTGTTCATATTTTGCACATACTCGCGGGTCCACGAGCTTAGTCCACCGTTGCCGTACATGAGTCCATTCACAGCGTTTCTTGCTTTCCAACGAAACACAGCAGATTCATAATCTGTTGTTGGGAATTCCAGGGTTTGATTGAAAAATTTAGCATCAGGAATATTATCTCCGTCAATTAGAACAAATCTCTCAGTGGTGCTAGCGTCTGCTGCGGCCTTGTGTGCTGCATCAGATCCTCGAACTCCGTCCACACGACGAACCCACGGAATCATATTTCTAATCTTGGCCCAGTTTTCTTCTTTCTTGGGTTCATCATAGGTCAGGTATACACAATCAAGATCTGCAATGTCAATTTGGTTCATAAGTTTTCTTGGTCCATTTTTGGTGGGGCTTGTGCTCACTGACGATTACAGCGACATTGTCAGGATGACAAGGGGATCCAGAGTCGGCGGGCACAAGTTTAGTTATTCTATTAAACCGTTGGGTCACAATCTTTCCGTCAACAACTCTAATGTGCTTGTTGTTTGCATTATAGGTAGTCTGATCTATTTCGACATAAAGGCCTGGAATATCATCCATTGAGTATGCAACCGGATAGCCATCTGAGTCATGGTATAGTCTGTAGAACACCGGCTCGGGTGCGGGCATGGCACTGAGTGCTGCCCAGAAATCATCTACACTGAGTGGCTGCTTGTTTGACATGATAATGAAAAGCTCCCCATTGTGCGTGTGTTTGTATCCGCAGTTGATTGTTGCGGTATTCCCATACCAACTCCTGTGTCCAGTCTTCGGTTCGTGTTCCTGCATGATGCTGTTTCATATGCACCATTTTGGGATATGTTGCAAATGGCAAGGTAACTGATTCAGAACCTATAATTTGTGCTGCCATAGCATATACCACATCAGTGGATGGCTGCTCTTCCGGAAACTTCAACAGTTTGCGGTACTCTGTCCAATGAGCAAATATGTTACGCACTAGAACAAAAAACTCCTGTGCTTGACTGCTACGTCGCCAGTAAGTGATAGCGTTGTATACGTCAGGCAAGTTGTTGTCATCAAATATTTTTCGATAACGTCTATTGTGGCTGACTTCATCTCTCCAGGTTCTGCATCCAGTTGATATCACAAGATCTCTGTGTCTAAACATATCCCACCAGTGGTCAATGTTGCTCACAATCCACATGTCTGCTTCCAGCTTGATGGTTTCACGAAACGGAGTTTGATAAAATGCTTGCCAGTCATTCTCGTATGGATTGGCAGGGTTCGCGTTGGTAATAAGACGCACATGATCAAACACAGAATCAGTGCATTCTGAATCTGTGACCAGGCAAACTTCAGCAGCGGGATTATGAGTTTTTAATGTTGTGGCCAGAGATCTGGCACAGTCAACATAATCAACTGTGGCACTATTACAGGCCACAATTACGTAGCCTTGTTCAGCTATGGGCTGCAATGATGTCTCCTAGATGTTTTTTGCCCATGGCATGAAAGTCTGCACCACTTACACAAGAGTACAAATATCCACCTGCGGACTCACGATGTGTGATTTTAAATGTTTCGTCAGCGGTGGCAATTTGTTCCAACTCGTAATCGGGCAGAATACTGGCCAGACTCCAGGGAATACTGTCAACTCTCCAGGTGCCGCCGCTGATGATTCCCAGGGCAATGCTGAGTGCAAAGTCATTGCGATAGGTACTTTTCTGAATCTTATACAAGGCTCTGTAATGATCCCAGTTGTCTCGAACCATTTGCATACAGTCAAATATGTAGGCTGCGGTGTTGCTCTTGCGAAACATCATCACAGTGGCCCAGCTCATGGGCAGGCGATGTTCGCCAAATGTGTTTAGTTCATCCAGCAATCGAGATTTTGCAATATCGTAAGCACGATCGTGACACATGAAATCACGATTGCTGTCGGTCACAAAGCTCAGCTGCGAACTGGCCACCACATAGTCTGCATCTAGTACCAGCGTCTGTTCCCAGGGGGTAAGAGCATATGCATCTGCTCTACCGGCATTGTGCCAGGTCACGGTTGAGTTGTAGTCTTCAAAAAATCTTGTGCCACCTGATTCAGGCTCTGCGTAGATAACTTGATCAAACATTTTGTTTAGTGCAGGATCTTGGCTGTTGGTCACAACAGCAACTGGTATGCCCAGATGGTGGCGAATACGACCTGCACTCCAGGCAGCCATGCTCACATAGTCAGTGGCTTCGTTGTTGAAGGCAAATATTAACGCACCGCAGGTCATCGTAGTTGACGTTGTTGATCAAGTTCCACTAGCCATGCATTCATTTGCTCTTGCCATAACTGCATGGCCAGGCCTCGTAGTTGTTCAGGATTGACCTGTACCGGAGTTTCATACAGGTCCAACACCACTGCATCGCCTGGAGGCACAGTGGCCAACAGTACCAGCAGTTCAGGATCAGCACGCCACATTCCGCCGCGGTAGGCAAACAACATACGGGCTTGGTATTTTTCTTTTAGTACGCGGCGAGCAGCCACATGATCAAAACGTACTCGTGCGTGGGCAATTAAAGCATCAGTATCCATGCTGTATTATACAACAAATCTAGATAAAAGTAAAGGGCCTAAGGCCCTTTACCGCTGGAATATTACCAATTAGGCAACAGTAGCAGCAACAGTAGGTGTTCCCCATGCAGCACTCAAATAGGTTGAGCTTGGTGGGAAATATGTTACCACTGTGGCAGGTGCTGTACCAAAAGTGATACCAGTGGTTGCTGTACCGCCTGAAATGTCATCACTTGATCCTGTGGTCGAGCCGCCTGGATCTACCCAGGTTGTGGTCAACACCAATTGTGTACCGGCACCTGCTGTTTTGGCATTGATCGCTATGTACTGTCCAGAGTAAGGACTGGTGTCAGCATATTGTTGGTAGATAAGAGTGTCTGATGTGGTCAGGTCATACCAGCCAACTGTGGTCAACAGCGTGGTTGGTGTTCCTGTTCCGCCAATCTTGGTTGTTCCTGTGTATGGCACAGATGCAATAGTTTGTGTGCCTGCTCCGTTGCTGATATAGATGTCACCAACCAGTGTGTTGGCCAGGTCATTCCATTCGGTGTCGGCTGCGGTTGTGTCTGCGGTTTTAGATGTTTCCCATTTGACAAGCCCGCCTGCGTTCCAGAAGTAGCGGGCAGCGTCGGCGCTGGCCCAGGTAACTGTATTTGTAAATGTAATTGTCCAAGGAGTGGACCCAGATCCAGTTGCAGATGTTTTACTTGCAGTGCCTGTCCAGGCAGTGTATTGTGTGCCTGACGCAACAGCATTGGCACTGCTGGTTGTCAAGTTGGTGATATCAGTAGCCACGTTGGCCAAAATAGAAACAATATTTCCTGTTACAGGGGCTGTTCTAGATGTAATTGCTTGACCAGTTTGATTGCTAGCAGTGGCCAGGTTGTTGACCAAGGTAGCCCAACTGGTGGCTGTCACTACCCCAAACTCGGCGTTCACAAAGGCAACATTTGCCTGGCCCCATCCTTGAGATCCACTAACAGTGGTACCCCAAAATGCATTGATATTGCCTGCAAAACCGTTGTAGTCTGCTGCTTGTATTAGGCTGCCAGATGTATATGTCATTTTTTTTTCCTATTAATTTATTGTTACAATGGCTTCAACTGTGCCCAGTTCAGTAGTTGTTTTTCCAACCAGGGCACGACCAATAACATTGAATGCTGTGGCTTCACCCGGGGCAGCAGCACGGGCAATGCCGTCGCCTGCTGAAATCAATCTGTCGCCCTTGGCCACCACACCTGATACCAACACAGGCACACGTCCTGTCATTGCAACTGGAGGATGAGTTTCATTGTCACCTGCACCACCATTCATGGTAAATGCTGGTCTAGTAGAAATTACACCAAACACTCGATCACTAGCATCATCTTTGACACGAGTAATTTCGTTTGTGCCGCCAAGTTCAACCACTGTGCCTGGCAAGTATATTTCATCAGCTGCAAAACGTTCTGCAACGTCAGCATACAGTGCGGTGGTTGCTTGAGCAAATATGGTATTGAAATAGCTTGAGCTTGATCCAATATTGCCAACAGCATTGCCTGCACCATTCACAATAGCAGTGGCCACGCCAGCAGTGTTAACTGTGGTGGCGCCTCGAATAGCTGTCATGTTGTTTGCACCAAACAAGGTGACCATGGTAGTTGTTACGCCGCCATCGTTGATTTGCAAGTATACATTGCCATCGCTGGTTTGATTACGCAAATATACATCTGAACCTGTAACCGAAGCTCGGAAGTCCGAGTCAGCTCCTACTGACAGTCCAGAATCATTAAGGACGCCCAGTGTTCCTGATGTGGTGTCATTGCTGGTAGAACTCAGGAAGTCTGTTGAATCCAAGCCGTCCAGCAACTGTGCATTGGTTGCTGTGCCCTGGAACAATTGTGGTACGCCCGAAATTGAACTGGCCATTGTGACACCAGGATTGACTGTGGTAAATCCGGGAATAGCAACTTGCGGAGTAAATGACAAGTCCTTGCTAAAGATACTCACAATACTGTCTTCCACATACATTTCAACCACAACGTGACTCACAGCATTGCTGTCTGTGATTGTGTTTACAATTGCGCCTGTGGTTCCTGTGCCTGCTGTAAATGCCGGACCGACCAGCAACCACGCAACACCGGTATAAACTTTGAGCTGGGCGTTAACTGAATCATACCACAGATCACCAGCTACATTTGATGTAGGCGCTGTTGAACTTGCTGTGGCACCAGAAATTACTTTGAATGTGGTTCCATTGTAAACTTTCATGGTATCTGTGGTCTGATCCCACCACAATTGCCCTGTCAAGGGTGCGCCAGGTGCAGTGGTGTTTGAACCATTTTCCAACAAGTGGATATAATTCTCGTCCAGAAATTCGCCGTAACCGGCGTAATTTTTACCCACCAAGATCATGCTTGAACTGGTATTGATAGTACCATCTGCTATTACTGCAAAAATTGTACCATCGGTAAGATTGATTGTATATGACATATTGCTTGCTCCGAATCTTATAGGTATTTATTACCTGTTAATCTACTAATATTTATGCTGCGCTCAGGTTAGTTAAGGTCTGTATACGCACAGTATAATCAATTTGAATTTGACGATTCAAACTCTTCTGAACTGGGTGGAAAATCACATGCGTTAACAAACGCAATGTGTTACCTTCTCCGGTCCAGGCCTTGAGTCCTAGTTCATCAAACACATATTCCCCGTTGTAATTGGTCGAATTATCAAACGCCTGCTGCCCCGGTGGCTCGCCGTAATCCAACAAACAGCTGACCAAGATGTCTGTATACACTTGACCTGAGGTGTGTAACACTGTCATGTTGTTGTTGGTTGGATCAGTATCTGCTGCTGATTCATCATCAACAACTTTAGCATAGGTTTCATTGTAGAGATCAGCGTTTTGGCCAGTGGTATTAGGGGGCAAATAGGTGATAACACCAGTGGGATCCACTGAGCTGCCGCCGTTACCAAATGCCATTTCATAAATCCAACCCTGATTTCGGTGGGCCAGAGTTTCAGCCAGGCTGATACTCATGTTTTCATAGTGAATAGCATTGTCTTTATCAACTAATACTTCTCCAGTGACTGGATCAGTAATTTTGATGTGTCCTTTAATAATAGGACCGTAGGTGTTAATAAGCATTTTGTTGTTTTCCGCTTTTTCTTTGCCCATATTTAATCACGCTCGCGTCTCCACAAATACTTGTTTGGTGTTGGGATCCGAAATCTTTACAAACCCCGAAACTGCAATTGACCCTTTTTCGTTTGGACGAGCAACGGGCTGCGGTTTAGGCGGCTGTGAGGGAGTTTGTTGATTTTGCTGCATGATTTATTTACCTTAGATTTGTCCTCGGAAAAACCTTGCTGCATCTGTATTGGTCACTTGCAGTGCCTGACCGTCTGATGGGTTGCCGTTGGCCGGTTGATACCACCCAAATCCTTGACGTACCAGTATAGATACTTCGTATCCGTTGTCAGGTGCTGTATCAAACGTTACTGTGGCAGGCGCCACAGAATCCACAGTGTATCCAGCAGTGACACGGATGCCACCCACAAATATCAGAATTGCTTGTTCAGCAAACGACAGAGTCAACTGACTCAAATCAATATTTGGTGCACTAAATGTAACAGTTGTTCCGTTGCCCAGGGTGTTGGTATACACCACGTGATCTTGGTATTCTTTAGGAGCTAAATTTCCGCGACCCAGGTTATACACTATTGCACCTGCGGTATGCACATCAGGTGCTGTTCCTGCTGTTCCTCTGCGTAGTCCACTTACCAGGTTGTTGTCAATATCAAGATAACGATACATGATTCGTTCACCGTTGATTGTTAACACACCCCAGACATTGATTGCTAGATTTGGCTGTGTTAATGCCTCTGCGTTGTCAACATAAATTATGTCTTGATCCAGATACAAATCCTGTGTCAGGGTGGTCGTGGTTGACGGTGTCATTCTGTAGGTAGCTTGTACTCCGCGCATGTCTTGGAAAATGCGGAATTCCATTGCTTCTGGAACAACACTGTCTGTAAACAACTGGGCAACAACAACATCTATAACGCTGATCACCGGACCGTGTATAACCAGTTGCTCACCAACTATCAAGTAATCATCACCGTAGAATATACGATTGCCATTTTTGGTCACTACCATTCTGGTTGGATCAGGCACAATTCTGCCCAACTGGAAATCATTTGTGGTCACCAGTTGTCCTGCTGAGTAGTCATAGCTGCCAGGAAGTCCAGTTACTAGGCCCACATCAAAGTCAGTTGAATCATAGGGCTCAGGAACTACTACACCTGTTGTCACAGGTCCTTGCCATAACAAAGTTACTATTTCTTGTTGGCTTGTGTCATTCCATGAAGTTACAGAAATTATGTCTCCTGCAATAGGATAAAATCCATTGGTAGTACGCCATACCAACAAGGTATTATACAAGCTACTGCCATCACTCTGCAAAATATAATCTGCTTTGGTACTTACACTGATCAATACTTCTGACCCCGACGACGGTGGTATTGCAAATTCTACGTCTCTTGTGTCGTCATCAAGCACATAAGGTTCAATAGTAAATTCGCTGTACAAAGTAAGTTCTTGATTGTTGACCCATACACGAACATCGTTGTCTGCTACCAGCGCCAGACTGTATCCACCACGATTAGGAAGTGGGTAAGCTGAACTGCCGTCAGCAATGTAGTATGCACCCTCAGGAGGTCTTGCTCGTATACCATTTCGTTCAACAATCAAGTTAGCAGTATTGGTTCCTTGCATTGAGTTGTCAAGACTGTATTCCAGTTGTCCAAAACTCACAAAGTATTGAGTTTGTGGAGTTGACCAACTGTTGGGCAATGAGCCATCTGTTGATCCAATGGCTGTGATGTTTAGCTCGTCGGCAACATCATAGGAATTTGCAAACAAAATGTTTGTGGTATTGTTTGTTCCTGCGGTGTAGGTGTAATTGGTTATCAATACGCCGTTGACAAAAATTACCATGTCTTCAATTTCGTTAACAGCCACAGGAATGTTAAAGGTATTTCCTACCGTGGCTCCATTCACACTGGTTTTGTACAGTTGATTGCCGCCACCTATGCCATATATGCTGACAACTAATACGTCACCGTTGGCTGCTGGAGGAGCACTAACACTGGTCAAAATAGTCACAGTGTTGGTGACCCAATTTACAATGTAATCTGTGTCAAGATTTAGTTCACGGCCTTGTGTTTGATTTGTTACTCGCACCTGCACAGGATTTGGCACAATGCCGTCGAAACTTTGACCAGGCGCACTGACAGAATCATAGTACCACTTGACAATTTCCCAGGCAAATCCGTGACCATTCAACTCCCAATCAGACCCCGGGCGGGTATAAACACGGAAATCTAGTGTGTCATACTCTGAACCAGGTATCAGTTCTTCAGGAGCATGGCTTTCGTAAGGGCCAACAAATTCACCGCCGACCACATTTACATCATAGGGTCTTGTTCCAAGATAGATATCAACAAAACGACTTTCGTAGATGGCATCTAGAATTGCAGGATCATAAGTTGGAAGACCTTCGGGTCCGTATGCAATATTATCAAACGGATTGATGTCAAAATTACCAACATCAAAGCCTGAGTTTTGATCAAACGTGGGTGCAGTAACTTGCACTCCTGGATAATCAATTCCATCAATCAACAATGGTAAGTCTAGTCCTGGTTCATTGGCAGTAGGAACGTATAGACCCATGGTTCTGTCTACGCCGGACAGAGTAGATGCACTAACTAATGTCCATTGTTCAGGATCAAATGTTACAGATTCCACTGCACTTGAGTCGGCGTTGCTGGCTTCCCATACTCTGTTGTCATATCGCACCAGGGTTCCGTTGTCATACTGAACCGTTGGTTCCCAGTCTAGGATGGTACTCACATATTGATATCTGTCAAACTTGATTGTGGTGTTGATGCTACGCACCAGATCGTTGCCCATTACTGCAACAATTCTGCCGCCAACTCCGTTGCCGCCTGATAATTCTATTAGAGCTGTGGTCAGGTATCCTGCTCCTGGGTTAGTTATAATTACACCAGTAATTTTGCCTGCACTATTGACGTCCACTGTCATAGTAGCTTGTATCAAACAATCTCCAGTGACTGTGGCAACAGGAGGTTCGGTATATCCAACACCACCGTCTACAACCACAATGTCTTGAATGTTAAGAGTATAGTTGTTATACCAGAAGTTCCAAGGCTCTGTTTGCCATACCGGGCTGTCAGGTGCTGTATCACTATAGGTGTTTGATGTGCCGGTGCCCACCGCAGTACTTTGAGTGTATGGTGTCAACACTGGACTCATGAACTGATTTGGAATTTGCACAGAGTTATAAAAACTTGGAACGTCAAAGTCAGTCATGCTGCCTTGATAAACATCCTGGCCATCATATATTAGATTGGTTTCGCGAATATGCACGTGATATGGTTTGACTTCTTTGATATAGTCAACCACAAAGTCTTGATTGTCACGTTGATAAGTCTGAAATGGCAGCAGTTGACGAATCTTGTGGTCAACGTCGACCAGGCTGGTTTTGCTCAACCAGTCAGGTGCTTCAAATTCGCTGAGCACAAAGTTAAACATCAGTATTAGAGCTTTGTTTCGTTCAAGCAACAATTCACCAATTAGTAATTCTTGATTGATAGCTTGAATAATTTTGCGAGTTTCTATTACTGGTTCTTGATCAAAATATTGCGCATCAAATACTTCAGAGTCAAATCCAAAGCGTCCTAGTTGATAATCCCACAACTCAGCAGCAATAGCAATGGTGCCATCTTGCAAGCCTACCCGATCCCAACCAGTATCAGTTCGCAGATAAATTTCCCATTTACCTTGTGCATTAGCAACTACTCTCACACTGGCGCCAACAGGAGCAGTATACAAACTAAGGGTGTCAAGACTACTATAGATTGGTACCTCGGCTACTATCTGACTGCTCTGATTGTAACCGATTAGATACCAGTCAATATAACTCCAGTATTTGCGGGTGTCGTAATTTTGCACTCGCACCAACATCAACGATGCAAAAGTTTTTGCTGTGGTAACGCTGTATATGGTCCATAAACCATTTTGCGCAGAGTCGGCTGCAACTAGATACTTGTAACCCACAGGTACTATGGCAAAATCTTGATAACTGAGTTCTTCAAGATTGGCCACCCGTTTGTCCCATGCTCCTGTGCCTGCTGTTGGCTCTGATTCACTGGAATTCAACAAGGTAAAACTGCGAGTTTCGGAAATAGGAAATTGTGCAAGTACGCTGTTGACTCTTTCAAAATAATTTTCCAGTGCCAAGAATCTGTCAGCAAACATTGACTGTCGTGGTCTGAACTGAACACCGTAGCTGTTGGCAAGACTTAGATTTGGATCAGGCACCTTGGCACCAACAGTGTTAACACCGCACAAAGAATCCTGAAACTTGAGATACAAATTGTCTGGCAAGAATCCATCAGCACGATTTTCTGGAATCAGGCTGTATTCCACGTGAACGTTGTCGTCGGTGTATTCTCTATCAAACTCAATGCTCAAAATAGTATCTTGTGCAGAAATATCATTGACTGCATTATAGATAGCAGTGGCACTGGGACTAACAAACGCCACATATGGAATACCTGAACTACGAGGTTCTTCAATGTATCTGGCAATACCAGTGGTGCTGAGCGTTTTTCCTGCATTGGTGTCAATTGATGTAATGCCGCGGACCCAGAAATAATATGTTGTGGTGAAAAGTCCATCAAGATTTAGTCCAGTTGACAAATCGTAACTGACCAGGCTTCTAGGAGTACCTTCGCCGGCGTATGTTGCAGGCGGTTGGCTGCTGGCCACCCATTGATACACATCTACTGTGGATCCTGGAAACACTTGGCCCCAGCGGCGTGCCGCATACACAATGCTGTCTTGATTCGGATCAATAAAACGAACATTGTTGGTATCCCACCAAATTTCGCCTACGTGTATTTGGCCCCAGATCCTGCCATAGTTGTTGACTGGGCCCACATTGTAGGCAGCAGGATCTACAGCACCAATATAGTTGATATTTTCTCGTGCAGCGCCAAGGATTTTGCCCTGCAACGGATCAAAGAAATCAAAGAAGTTGGTCTTTGCACCAGTAACACGATCATATGTGAATACTGAATTGATCAACTTGACATCTACCACAGGCAACTGTTGATGTATTGTTGTCCAAGCCGGAGTCAGTGTAAGATTTTTAAACACAGCAACACGACCATAATCCAGCTCGCTCTGAGTACTGTCGTCAATGTCACTGCCCGGACTACCAATCAACAATACGCCGTTGGTGTAATCAATGGATGTTCCAAACAGATCTAGTTCTTGTACTCGTTGATCATATATTTGTTGACCAAATGCAAATTTGCCCGGATTGCTGATTGAATCGCCGGCACTGGGCAAATAATCATAAGTGTATACCACGCCACTTTGTGTCAATGGACCACTTATTGTTGTGGTTCGGCTATCAAAGTATGTGGTTCCAGCATCAAACGTATTTGGACGATACAGGTTGCCACGAGGAGCACCCACTGTGAGAGTGGTAGCAAACGAATCAATGTTTACTGCTGATCCAAATCCAGCGTATGCAGCAGGTGCTGGGCTTTCAACAGTCTGAGTGTATGCAAATGTTTCAAATACCAGTCGCTGGAATGTGGTTCCAATTAGACCAGGCAATACTGTGAGTCGGTTGCCAGCATCAGCTGCCAACATATTTTTAACAGCAATTGTTATCAGACCGTAGTTGGCTGTGCCTGCCAGGCCAGCAGTGGCCACAACGTTGTCTATGCCTGCACTGTTGATGTCTTGGGCTAGCACTGCTGTCCAGCTGCTGGGTTGCCAGTATGTGGTGTCAGATAGTGCTGTTCCTGTCGGTACTGATCTGATTGAGATGTAGAGACTCAGTCCGTAATCAACAATGGTATCCACTGTGTATGTTGATGCACTGTTCCAGGCCACTGGCTGAGATAATGCAACCTCCTGGTCATTGATTCTAATTGTTTCACCAGGAATCAACCGAGGGCCAGGATTGGTACTGGCTGTTATACCGTATACTCGACTTTGATTTACATTGCGCTGGACCAAGCCTGCAGCAGGCAGCACTGATCCATCTTGTGGCGCACCCACATACAAGCTGCAATTGTTTTTGCACAGGTCAATGGCAGCGCCAAAATTAGCACTCTGGAACGGAGCATTGGCTCCAACAATCTGCAGCAGATTAAATTTGTTAACTTCAATTTCAATTATGTCGCCCACTGCCAGTGGTGTATCAATTGTGACTTCAGTTGTACTAATCTTGGTAAAGGTTCCTGTAACATTTCCTTCTGTATTGGTCAAGAATTGATTGTTTAGAACTACAGATGTTGGTGCAACTAATGTTCCATTAACTGTGTAAGTTGTTTGTGCCGCATCAGTTACAACAAAATTCTGCACAGCACGGTCAAATACATATACCGCACCAGCGTCAGTGATGGCGTTGTAATAATCATTTGGTGTACCAACCATGATCTGACGGCCGTCAGTGGTGCAACTCAAACTTTCGCCAAATCTAGCAGAGTCACCTAGTCTTGCAGTAATCGTAGTGGAAGCTACAGTTTGATTGATATTTACTAGATATGTTCCTGTGCCTCCGGTGCCGGTTAACAACGCTGTAATTTTTGTTCCTTGAGCCAGTCCTGACCCGCTCAAGTTCATACCTACTGTTAGCGGAGATGCTCCTGGTTGTACACCAGACACTGTCAATGTAGTTCCTGATATCGATGCTGTTACTTGTTGTGTGAATTCTATAGTGTCAACAAAAACAAAATAACTCTGTGTTACAACACTAATCACCACACCGTTACTGGGTGCAGTAAAGAATATCAAATCTCTGTCAACAACAGTACTATCGTCGTAATCAAAATCATAATCAATGCCCGGACGTTGCAACACACCGTTGACAATAACTTTGAAACTGTAGATGTTGGTAGCAGAATACAGGTATTCGTTTAGTGAAAACAGAGTAGTTGATCCGTCACCAGTGTAAGCATACTGAGTTCTACGAACAATCTTCAAGACCAGATCTTTTGCAGGCGCAGCGGCAAATACAATGTTTGTTGCTGTTTGAGAATAGTCTACACCATATATCAACAGTTTATTATTCAACACCACACTAAGTTGTTGGTCATAGCCCGAATCAATTACTATATGATCGCTAAAGTTAAATGTAAATTGTTGACCGTTGGCCACATACGCAACTGATTGATTTTCAACTTCTACTAATCCGTATGCGAACACTTTGTTGATGCCCGGTGCACCAATATACATCCAGTGTTCGTCGGGGCTGACTGACACACTGTATCCAAATTCTGCTGGATATGCTAGGTCTCTAGTATCCGGAACTGTCAGCAGGTTGGCATTGATAAAACTTGCCGAATCTGGTTGACGATACACAGCTGATACATACCCTCTGTTGTTGTAACTTGCTGGTGCTCCCACAGCTTGCCATGTTTGATTGCCAATGCTGACACTGGATCCAAAGCCCGCCGCGTCTACAGCGCCATCAAGTTCTAGCACTGAATTTTCAGTAAACTGAGAGCTTGTTGTTCGGACATAAGTGTATAATGCACCATCGCCGAAGCCTTGACTATATGCTGGACTACCAACAATGGCATACAAGTTGCTCTTGGCCTGTGCTACACTTTGACCAAACTTGCTGTTGGTCACAGGATTTGTTGCTGTTATTTCTGTTGCAGAAGAAAACACTATTTGTTTTTCTAATACTTCCCATAGCCCTGCGCCGTTGTTGTCTACCCATACCTTGTTTCCTGGCAATAGGTCATTGGCATATGGCAATGTTATTATATCGCTGGCTTGTGCCACACGCTGAGTTTGCAGTACAAATCCAATGCCAGTTCCTGTGGCCACAAGCTGGCCACTATTCGCAAAAGAAAAATCAACAACAATTTGCGTAATGCTGGGTACACTGATTACTCTATACACTCCATCAACTTCTATAGAGAAAAATCTTACCACAAGCTGACGTCCAACTGTGATACCATGCGGTGCAGTAAATGTCAGCACTGCGGTTCCGTCAAGATTACTACTCACTGAAGAAATATAACCAGGTACCTGACTTGTTCGATAGATGTTCCAGTCGTAGTCGTTAATCTTGGCTACCCAGATAACTGTTCCTACACCAATCTGATTAAGATTTGCATCCAGGCTTGCTGTGTTAGTGATATCAAATATTGTAATGTCAATATCATCAAGATTAACATAACCGGCACCCGGTAGTGCCACGTCAGTCGGGTTGACTGTTGTGGTTGTAAGAATATTAGTGTTAGGTATCTTGTAACTTTGTTTCCACAAGTTGCTCAACAACACTGTTTGATCAGCTTCGCTGATTTCTCCTGTCTGAACCACTTGTATCAAGCTGGGGTTTGCTCCAAGCAAG
>Ga0209230_10000569_pt1 | contig 14456 bp, 9 predicted proteins | sample LakOntMetagenome_FD_187467 | JGI IMG/M metagenome (GOLD analysis project Ga0209230, IMG submission 187467) | Freshwater and sediment microbial communities from Lake Ontario - Sta 18 epilimnion Metagenome (SPAdes) (version 2) | ecosystem: Environmental > Aquatic > Freshwater > Lentic | place... | reverse complement strand
CCAGTTGCCTTCCTTGGTCAGCATCGACCTCCCGAAGCTGACCAAGGAAGGCAACTGGGGCTTCTTCCATGAGCTTGGCCATAACCACCAACGCCGCGACTGGACCTTCGACGGCCAGACGGAAGTGACCTGCAATTTCTTCTCCCTCTACGTGATGGAAAAACTCGTTGGCAAGCCGCAGGGCCGCGGCCATCCGGCGATGGAGAAGATCGATGAGCTCCTCGCCAAGCGCTTCGCCGCCGAACCCAATAAAGGTCCGTTCGAACAGCTCGCGACTTTTGTCGTCCTGATCCGCGCCCATGGCTGGGAACCCCTCCGCCAGACGCTGCGCTCCTACGCCTCCGAACCCGCCCAGAAGGGCGCGACCAAGGAGCAGCTGCAGAGCCTCTTTGCTGAACGCTACGGTAAGGCCGCCAAGGCTGACGTGAGCGAGTATTTTGAGAAGATGGGCTACCATGTCGAGTCGACCGCCAAGGCCTCCCTCAAGGGCTTCCCCGCCTTCAAGCCGACCCTGCCCACGCCGGCTAAGTAACGCTGCGGCAACGGTTCCCACGGCGAAGCCTTCTGCCTCGCCCTGCGGACCTATTTAAACTTAATACGCCTCCGCCGGCCCTCACCGACGCCCACCGACCATGTCCCTCATTTCCCGCCTTTCCGCCCGCCTCCAGAACCACCCCAAGCGCATCGTCTTCCCCGAAGGCGCCGACGCCCGCGTCATCCAGGCCGCCCGCCAGTTCGTCGTCAAGAAGCTCGGCGTACCGATCCTCGTCGGCGACCGCCAGCGCATTAAGGTCAACGCGGCCCGCCTCAATATCAGCCTCGAAGGTATCCGCGTCATCGAACCGGAACGCAGCGACGAGCTCAAGAGCTTCACGGAGAAGCTCGAGTCCATCCAGCGCTACGGCAACACGAACCTCCAGGGCAATCCGGCCGAACTAGCCCTCAACCCAAACTACTTCGCCTGTCTGATGGTCGCTACCGGCGGCGCCGACGCCCTGATTTCGGGCGCCACCACCCACGCCTCCTCCGGCCTCCGCGCCATCCTCCAGGTGATGCCCCGCCAGGCGGGCGTCGAGACGGTCTCGTCGATGCAGATTCTAGAATCCGAGGAAGGTAAGTTCGGCATCGAAGGCGTGCTCTTCCTCGCCGATTGCGGCGTCATCCCCGATCCGACCGCCGAGCAGCTCGCCGACATCGCAGTGACCACCGCGGGTCTCGCCGGACACCTGACCAACACTACCCCGAAGGTCGCGATGCTCGCCTACTCGACGCACGCTTCCAATCCGCGCCTCGCCTCGGTGAAGAAAGTCCAGGTCGCCACCGACCTCGCCCGCCGCAAGGCCCGCGAACTGGGCATCACCTGCGATATCGATGGCGATATGCAGGCCGACGCGGCCATCAATCCGTTCGCGGCCCAATCCAAGGAAGTCGCTGGCGCCGTTGCCGGCCGCGCTAGCGTGCTGATCTTCCCCGACCTCAACTCGGGCAACATCGCCTCGAAGCTGGCCCAGCACATCGCCGATATCCCGGCCTACGGGCAGATCCTTACGGGTCTCGAGCGCCCGGCCGCAGAGATTTCACGCGGCGCCAGCGCGCACGATATCTTCGGCACGGCGGTCATCGTTGCCGCCCAGGCGGTCGATAAGTCCTACCTCTTCCCGAAGCTCAAGGACGGACCCGCTGCCTGACCATGGCCGTACGCAAACGTTTTGCCGATAACATCCCCGGGCTGCTCGCGCGCCCGATGAACCTCGATACGCGACGGATCTTCGTCGCGGCGACGCGCATGAACGACGGTAAGACAACCACCTGCCTCGGCCTTACGGCCGCCCTGCAGGCGATGGGCCTCCATGTCGGCTACATCAAGCCAATCGCCCAGCGCGTGGTGATGTCGGGCGAAGACCAAGTCGACGAGGACACGCTCCTCATCGACGGGCTCTTCGACCTCGATATCCCGATTGCGGCGATGTCCCCCGTAGCCATCGGCCCCGACTTCACGAAGCAATACCTCGAGAACCCCGATGAGATCGGCCCGCAACTCAAAGACCGCATCTGCCGTGCCTTTGACCGGAGTGCCTACGGCAAGGACATCGTGGTCGTCGAAGGTTCCGGCCACGCGGGCGTGGGCTCGGTCTTCGGCGCCTCCAACGCTGATAACGCCAAGGTGCTCGGCTCGAAGGCCATCATCGTCGCCGCGGGTGGCATCGGTAAACCAATCGATGAGATTGCCCTCAATAAGGCCCTCTTCGACAAGGCCGGCGTGGAAGTGGTCGGAGCCATCCTGAACAAGGTCATGCCGGACAAGCTTGAATTCATTCGCGACTTCGCCGGTCGCGGCCTGCGCAAGCTCGGCGTGCCTCTACTCGGTGTCGTCCCGCTTCAAGAGATGCTCGTCTATCCGAATCTCGACCAGGTGGCCGATGAGACCAAAGCGCGCTGGATCCACCAGCCCGCCGGACTGCGCCGCGTCCGCCGCGTGGTCATCGGCGCGATGTCCGCCCGCCGTTCCGCCGAGTACCTCCGCATTCCTGGCACCCTTGTCATCGTCCCAGGCGACCGCGAAGACCTCCTCGAGGCGTTCCTCGCCGCCACCGACGCGAAATCACTCTCCGGAGTTATCTTCTCCAATGGCCTGCTACCCAACGACGACCTCGTCCGCCGCATGAAGGAAGCCGGCATCCCGATAGCCGCCGTCGAGGCCGAATCCTTCGGAGTCACAGCTCGGATCAATAACATGTCGGTGAAGACGATGCGGCAGGATGCCGACAAGATCCCGGTCATCCAGAAGATGATCTCGGAATCGGTCGATATCCCGACCCTGCTTAAGTCGCTCTAAGGCTCAGAGCGGACGCAGGACCTCGCCGAGGCGCGTGAAGTGCGCCTCGTCGAAGCCCATCGCCCGCTTGAGGAAGGCGTCCCGCTCGATGAGATTGGGGATCTTGCCCGCTGCCCGCCATTGGGCCGTGGTGATGAGCCCGCGCAGGCGGACCCAGAAAGCCCCGACGGGCACAGGATAATCACTGCCGTGGAGGAAACGTCCTAAGCGGCCAGATTCTTTGACCTGCTTGAGGACGCCGCTGCGGATCGGGCTATTGAGGGCGCTGGTATCGGCATACATCTTCGGGAATTCGTCCATGAGCTTGATGAGCTCACCGAAGTAGTTCTGGTCGAAGAAGTGGCTGTTGCCCGAGGAATGGGCGGCGATGACCTTAACGCCGAGCTCCAACGGGCGACGCAGGATGCGCGGATCCTGGTAGGATCGATGGATGACCGGCACGGTCATCTCGCCGCCGGTATGGCAGAGGAACGGTAGACCCGCGGCGGCCATACGTCGCCAGAACTCATCATACTGAGGAAGCGAGCAGTTCACGTTCTGACAGTTGGGCAAGAGCTTGAGCGCGCGAGCACCGGACGCCAGGCAGCGATCGAGCTCCTCCAAGGCGTCCTTGCGCCCGGGATGAATCGATACCGCCGGCACGAACTCGGGATTCTCGCGGCAGACCTTAAATAAATAATCATTCGGCACATGGAACGACCCGAAGTTCATCTTCTTGCCTTCTTCGTCGTAAACTTCGTCCTGCGCCAGCAGCATGGCCTTATCCACGTAGGAGCCGCGGATCAGTTCGCGCAAGGCCTCGACGTATTTCACGTCGAAATCCTTGTGCGTCAGCGGCAGCGGCATGCCGACCGCCCGACGCATAACCTCACTGAGCGCCTTTAGCCAGAGGCCTTCGACCCGCAGCCAGCAGCCGCTCCCGTCTTGGCCGTTTCCGACGAGGTGGACGTGACAGTCATAGCGTAGTGGGGTCATAGGAAGAATAAGGGGAAGGCCGTAATCTAAGCGTCCTTCTTGTCGGCGGTGATCCGGCCGTAGAGCCAGGCGATACCGAAAAAGGCGACCGCCAAGGCGGTGCAGGCCGCGATGCGGCCCAATAGGTCCGTAATGTCGTGTGACAGCACCCGGATGGTCGCGATGGCGAGGCCCACGAGGCCGACCATACGCAGCGAACGCGTCGCCAGAAAGTGTCCGATGACGAACGTCAGCACGGAAGCTAAGGCCCAGAAGAGCGAGACGCCGGCACCGGGAAGATTAGCCAGCATGATGAACGTGCCAAGCAGGGCGACCGCGCTGAGGAATGCGCGCTGGGCCCCCTCCTCGCGCGTATGGACGACCAACACATGAAGCATGGAAGCTAGGCCCAGCAGAATGAATAGCGAATGCTCGAGCCCGAGAAGGTCTACGCTCGAGCCGCTCTTCACCATCCCTTGGATCAAGAAGCCAACGAGTCCGCCGAAGGCCGCCCAGGAAAGGTCCGAAGGAATCGACCCAAGTCGGCGCCAGGTTGCAGTCAGCCCGACCAACAGCGTCGCACCGACGGACCAGAGCAAGGCCAGATGCCAAGCTGACGGAGTATTCCTGTTCCCCTGCGACAGGATGACATCGGTGGCATTATGAACGAAGGCGAAGGCAATCACGGCCGTCATGAAGGGCAGCACGTGTCGCAGGAACTTCACCCCGTCGCCTTCTCGTCCGATTAATCGCCAAATTACGGCGGAGTTAATCAGCACCAGCAAAGCCGCCCAGGCCGCCGCCCAACCGGGCGAAGCCCCCGCCGCAGAATATCGCCAGAAGACAACCACGACGCAAGTGACGAGGTAGCCCGGTAGAACGGCCCAAAGCAGGGCCGGACGGAAACGGATGGCTGATACGAGTAGCAGCACCAGCCACGGCCAGCCAGAATCGGCGTTGGGAAGGAGATTCTGGACCGCCAGCACGGCGATCGCCACGCCGAGGATGCCAAGGATGCGCCGTAACTTCTGATGGTCAGCGACACGCTCCCAATCCTCACGGAAGGCCAGCAGCAGCCCAAAAACAGCAATGCCGAACAGGCTTACCCACGAGTCATCCGGAAGATGTCTGATGAAAGAGAACACCGCGATAGTAGTAAGGGCCTCCGAAGACCAGCGGACGAGTTCCGAGCGCGTCCTTATGCCTACGACCAGGGTGGCCGCGGCGGCGATTGCCCAGATGAGCCAGACGAGGTGCGGATCCGCCAACCACGCGAGACCAGCACCGGTGAAGCCGACGGCGGCTAGGAGGAGCACTTCACTCACGAGCGCATTGCGACGGAGTTCCAGATAGCCCGCGATGCTGGCCACGGCGGCGATGAGCAAGGAAACCGTCGCGCGGTCGTTTTCGCCGCCAGTCGCGAGGAAGAGTGAGAGGCAGGCCGGAGCGAAGAAGCTCGCAAGCTGGAAAGCCGCCCGAGCATCACGCCCAAGCAACACGGCATCGTCCTTTACCAAGCGCTCACCGATCCAAAGCACGAGGAACGAACCCAGCGCAGCGAGTTGCAGCGGCAGATAATTCGCACCGTTCGTCGGCATGGCCGCGTAGAGTAGCAGGAGGCAGAACTGCGAACCGATTAACCCCAGCACGCCGGCGGAACCCCACGGGCCGCGCACCATCAGGATGACGCCCAGGAGGGCGACCAAGCCAGCACCCGTCGCCGTCGACGATGACGATGATCCAGCGACGGTGCCGATCGATAACCACACCGCGACGATAGCGAAGAGGACGGCGAGCTGGCCGAAAAGCTTGGTGTTCCGCCAAAGGGCGATGACGGCAATCAGCACCGCCACGAGGAACTGGACCAACGCAGCCTCCGCCGCACTGTCGCAGACCCGCATCTTATCGAGGCCATACGTGGCCCACGCGGCGAACTGCCAGACGGCGAGACCGGAGGCGGCCAGCACTTCCCCCAAGTCCTTCCGCTTCGAGGCAAGACGGAGGCCACCCCAGAAAAGCCCAGCGCCGACTAAGGCAACTTCCAGCACGCGGACCATCGCCGGGATGCGCGGATTAAGATTCAACCAGAAACCCAGGAAGACGACGGCCGCGACGGCTAAGACACCGCCGACCCGGACAGCCCACCAAGCGCCGAGCGCATACTCGCCGCTGAGATCAGTCGGAGGCAATAGCCCGAGATCGCGGAGACGTTCCGAAAGCGGATCAGGCTGCGCAATAGCCGCTGGAACCGGAGCCACTGGCTGCACCACGCGCGGCGGGATAGGCGGAGGGGCGACGACCGCAGAGGCGACGGGTGCCGAGGCGACGGAGGGAACCGGAGCCGCCACCGAAGGCACTGCGACCGGTACAGCGACCGAATTAGCCGTAGTCACCTTGGTTCTTTTATCCAAAACCGCTAAACGCTGCTCCAGCGATTTCACTTCTCCAACGAGCATGAAGAAACGGATTGGCAGGAAGATACCGAGTCCAAGGCAGGCAAAGCCAAGTAACATAGAGAATGCTTCCATGTCCTCAAACTAGGCTCCGACCAAGAAGAGGCGAGGTTTAGCTTCCCCTCCTTATATCGAATTTTTCAATAACCCCATTCGGCCCTCAGGCGACGGAGCGGCCGAGCAGCCAGACGCCGCCCACTTCCGGCCGGACCATAGAACCGTCCCAATGGAAAGCCATAAGGTCCGCCGGCTGGCCGACCGCCAAGACTCCCCTACCCCCGACGATTCGGCCCGGGGCGGCCGTTAGTAACGTGATGGCTTCACCTAAGGTCAGCCCGACTTGGTTCACCAGCACGGGAATAGCGGCGGTCATGGGCAAAGACGCCCCAGCGAGGTAATTGCCTGTACCGTCGTCGATGGCGAGGAAGCCATCCGCCTTCAGCTCCACCTTGCCGCCGATGGGGGTATGGTACTTGCCCGCGGGCAGTCCGCCCAGGGCGACCGTATCAGAGACGACCAAAGAACGCTCAAGGCCTTTGGCCCGAAGCATGGTCTTGAGTTGTGCGGGCGTCAGGTGATGCCCATCGGCGATGAACATGGCGGTGAGGCGATCGTCCGCCAACTGCGGCCAAAGATGGTTATGACGGCGATTCAACATGGCATGCGAACCGTTGCCGAGGTGCGTCGAAAGGGTCGCTCCAGCATCGACCGCCGCGGCAATCTGCGCAGCGTCAGCCGAAGTATGGCCTAGCGAGACCGTCACGCCGGCTTTCACGAGATGGCGGATATAGGCGGGCGCCTCCGGCCAGTGTGGGGAAAGCGTGACGAGCTTCACGAGCCCGCCGGCGGCCACCTGCCAGCGATCGAACTCGGCGACGTCAGGCGGACGGACGTCGGCCGCAGGGTGCGCGCCTCGCGGGCCATCCTCGGGAGCGATGTGGGGGCCTTCGACATGCACCCCGGCGACCATCGCGGCGACGTCAGGATGCTGCGCACACGCCTCACGGATAGTCCTCAGCGCCGCGACGATGCGGGCTTCCGGCGCGGTGATGAGCGTCGGCAGGAAGGTCGTGACGCCCACCTTGAGCATCGCCTGGCAAAGGGCCCGGACGGTCGCAACGTCGAGCGTGAGTCCGTTGAGGTCATATCCAGCATAGCCATTAACCTGCAGGTCAATGAAGCCTGCGCTCAGCCACTGCTTCTCGGCGTGATCGACGAACTCGATGGCCTTGATCAGGCCACCTTCGGTCGTGACCACGATGCCCCTACCCGTCGAGGGATCGCGGCCAAGGATGCGCTGGGACGAGGCGGCGGACACGGGTCAGCGGGTAAGTTCCGAAGCGGCGGCCGCGTCGACATACAACGTGCAATCGGCGTGCTGCTGAACGATCGAAGCGGGACAGGTTGGAGTCACGGGACCTTCGACCGTGCCCTTGACGGCGGCGGCCTTGCGCTTGTCCGGTACGGAAAGAATCAGGCAGGCGCTCTTCATGATCTGGCGGATGGACATCGAGACGGCCTGCTGGGGTACATCGTCAAAGGTCGGGAACCAGCCTTCACCGAACTGCTGCTGGCGACAGGCGTGATCGAGGTTCACCACGATGTAAGGGACTTCGGTGGCGAAGTCGGCGGGCGGATCATTGAAGGCGAGGTGGGAGTTCTCACCGATACCAGCGAAGCAGAGGTCGATTGGACACGCGGCGATACAGTCGTTCAGGCGCTTGAGCTCAGCGCCCAAGTCCTTGGCGTCGCCGTCGACCGGGACGAACTCCGGCTGCGCGGGAAGCTGACTAATGAAACGTTCGCGCAGGTATTTCCGGAAGCTCGCACCATGCGATTCCGAAATGCCGACATATTCGTCGAGATGGAAGACCGTGACCTTAGACCAATCGATGCCAGGCTCGTTGATTAAGCACCTCAACGTCTCAAACTGGCTGGCACCGGTGGCGACGATGATGTTCGCTCGGCCTTTCTTAGCCAGCACGTCACGTAGCACCTTGGCACCTTGCGCGGATGCGGCCTGGCCCATGGCGACGGCATCAATAGATTTCTGGATTTTCATGGAAAAGGGGTCAGCCGACACTGCCCGAAGCGTAGCCTCGGGCAAGTGCCTATCCCAGTCCTATTCGGCAGGAAACCTCCGATTAGCCGACCAGGTTCAAGCCGCGCATCGACCCGGTCGACGAGGCGAACTTATCCGCATCGATACCCATGCGCTGGAGCATGGAAACGAAGAGGTTCGGCAGCGGGTAATTGTGCTCGGTGTCGAACACATGGTGCTGACCATGATTAAAACCTCCACCCATTAAGAGCGTTGGCAGATTGTGCGTGGTGTGGGCGCTGGCGTTACCAAGGTTGCTACCGTAGAGGATCATCGTGCGGTCGAGCAGCGGCGCGCCGTCTTCCTTCGAGGTCTTGAGGTCCGCCATGAGCTTCGCGAGCAGGCGCATGTGCATGCTGTCGATATCCTTGAGCTGCGAAAGTTTCTTGGCCGACTTGCCGTGGTGCGAGAGGCTATGGTAACCGTCGGTCGTCGTATGGACGTGGTCAATGTCGAGGGCTGGCGTGTTCACGCTATCCAGCATGAGGGTAACGGCACGGGAAGAGTCGGTCTCGAAGCAGAGCCGGGCCATGTCGTACATCAGGCTGACCTTATCCATGTACTCCTTGGGACTGCTGGGGTCGAGCGGCGCGGAGGTCTTGGCCACCGGACGGGGCTTCCGCTCCCACTCCTTGGACATCTGCATACGCTGTTCGAGTTCGCGGACGCTGGTGAAATACTGGTCGAGACGATTGCGATCCTGACCGCCCATCGAGCGGCGGAGCTCGCCGGCTTGGCCGCCGACGGCATCGAGGATGCTCTGGCCGAGCTGAAGGCGACGCTCCTGGGCCTGCACTTCGGCGGCAGAACCACCCATGAACATCTTGCGGAAGACCTCCGAGGCCTTCTCTTCAGTCGGGATCATCACGCCGCCGGGTGTCCAGGAAAGGCTGCGCGAACCACGGGCGCAGTTGACGCCGAGGGTCATCGAAGGGAAACGCGTCAAGTGGCCGATACGTTCGGCCATGAATTGATCGAGCGAAATGGTATTACGGAAACCGCCGCTGCTCGGATGCGGAGCTGCGGTCAGGAAGCAATTGTCCGCCGGGTGACCACCATCGACGTCGGGGTGCGAGACGCCGGAGAAGACGCTGAAATCCTTGCGATGCGCCTGCAGGAGCTCGAGGTACGGCGACGCCTTGTAGTCCTTACCATTGCCGGTCGGAAAGAAGTAGTCGGGCACCAAGCCGAGATTGTTGCAGATGCCCAGCATGCGGCGCGGCTTGGCCGAGGGAGCTGGCGCGACCGCGAAGGCCGGCGTCATGGCGTCAAGCATCGGCAGCGCGAGCAGCACACCGGTTCCAGCCAGGAAGCGACGACGAGAGACGGCACGCTTGAAGGCGACGTAAGGCGTGTTGGCCGAGTTTAGGGGAGAAGCCATGGGGGTATTATTATTTGTTAAGGAATAGTTCACTGGAAACAAGCCCGTGAATGAGATTTCGGACCCCATAATGGCCTTCCTTGGCCTGATCGAGGATGGTCTCGACCTTCGGGCGGTCGGCGAAACCGACCGGCGCACCGGTGGCATAGACCGTCAACTGTCCGATGATATTACGCGCGAGCTGACGCTCGTCGGCGGCGACGATCTTCTTGAATTCGCGGATGTCCTTGAACTTCTTCCCGTCGAGGTCGCCGTAGGTCTCGATCGCCAAGGCATTATGGAAGGCATACTTCTGGCCGTTCTTGCCGATGCCGATCTCCGGAGTCTTACCATCGAGCGCACGATAGCGCTCCCGGAAGCCGCCCATAACGTCGAAATTCTCGAGCGCGAAGCCGGGCGGATCAATCTGCGTGTGGCAGGAAGAACAAGACTCCAGCGTGCGGTGTTTATCTAGCTGCTGACGGATAGTCACGGCGCCACGGGTGTCCGGCTCGACGGCTGGCACACTAGGAGGAGGCGGCGGGGGCTTACGGCCGAGCACCCGTTCCATGATCCAAGCGCCGCGGATAACCGGCGAGGTCGTCGTGCCATTGGCGGTGACCTTGAGGACTGCAGCCTGGGTCATGAAGCCACCACGGACACTATCCTTAGGGAGAGCGACTTTCTGCAACTTCGCACCCGCCACCGGAGGCAGCTCATAAAGTGCCGCGAGGCGTTCATTCACAAAGACGAAATCTGCATCGACGATATTACGGGCCGGCAGATTGCCGCGGATCATCTCAGCGAAGGTGGCATGGCTCTCGTCGCGCGCTGACTCGACGAGGTGGTCGTCGAGGTAATAATCCGGATACAGAAGATTATCCGGGTCGTTGGCGCCAGCCTTACGCAGATCGAGCCAGTAGTCGGTGAACGTCTCGACGAAGCGGGCCGAGCGAGGGTCGGCGAGGAGACGTTCGGTCTGTGCACGCAGGGTCTTCGGGTCATGCAGCGTGCCGGCGGCGGCCAGAGAGCGAAGCTGCGCGTCGGGCGGGGAGTTCCACAGGAAATAAGCCAAGCGGGCGGCTAAGGCATGGTCATCCAGACGGCCGGGCTTCTCTTGGAGGTAGAGATAGGAAGGCGAGCAGAGCACGGCGGTATAGCCGGTCAACATGGCCTCGGCGAAGGTGCTGCCCGACTTCATGGCTCCAAGGATGAGAGGCAGGAAGCGGACTTCTTCCTGCGCTGATACGGGCGTACGGTAGGCCTGCTTCACGAAACGGCGAAGAAGGCGTTCGGCGTCCTTAGGTGCATCCGTCGTCTCGACTTCGTAGCTAAGAGGCGAGCCCACGGCAGGCTTCGCTGGCAGATTGTCGAACAATACGGCGTAAGGCGCAGCAGGCCACTTGGGTGCAATGGGGCCTTCCACCTCAATCCAGCGCATCACTAAGCCGGGCTGGCCTTCCGGCGTCGCCAAAGGATTCTGCGCGCGGCTGGCACCCGGACGGGAACGATAGAAACGGACGGCGTCGATCCGGATGGTCTCACCAGCCTCGAGGACGACATCGAGTTCATTGACCGTAGGGTCAGGATTGAAGTCGACGTTGCCGATACGTCGCAGGACGCGCTGATGCTTAAGCGCATAGACCGTCACGGGCTCGGGTCGACGGCCTTTGGAGATATCATCGAGGTCCGGGATATACCAACGCGTCGGCCCCTTACCCGTCGGCTTGCCTGGCCCGACCCAAACGGAATGTCCGCAAAGCTTCAATTTATAGCGTCCTGAGGTCGGCGCCTGGAATGTACTGAAACTCGGCTCCACCGGCTCGTAGGCGCCATGGACGACGCCCACGCCCTCCTCGTCGCGAAGCTGAGGGTTGGCCTTGCCGACGCTCATGGGAGCTTCACCGCGACGGACCGCAGGCTGGCCCGCGAAGCCGAGCGTCGGGAAGGTGGCGCGCTCAGGGGACATATTGAATTCTGAGAACTTCATCTTGCCGGTATAGCTACCCTGCTGACGCGCATAGTAACGCTTCGCCGAACCGTCCGGCTTCTCGACCGAAGAGATGAAGGCGGAGCGCAATCCTTCTTCCGCGGCGGTAAGGTAGCGTTGCAACTGGACGTGCGAGACGTCGAGGGCCTGTCCGGTCTTATTGAAGCGGAACGCCTCGGTGTCCTCCGGCAGGATCTCCTTCAGGTCGAGCCAGGGAGCCTGCAGGAGGTCGCGCACGGCATTCTCGTACTCATGCCGATTCATGCGCCGTTCAACGGTACGACCCTGTGAAATAATACGGGCGGTATCCTGCCGGAGTAGGAGCGTGGAGAGATCGCCGAGGTAAGCCGACTTCTGGGTAGCGTCGGGACGTGCCTTCTTCTTGGGCGGCATCTCTCCGTTGGCGGTCCGGTCAAAGATCTTCACCCAGGTCTCGAAGGATTTCGGGTCGGTCAGGTCGGACTTGAGCGCAGTCAGGTCGAGGCCGCCCTTCTTGGCATCGGCGTCATGACACTCGACGCAGTTCTTCTCGAGGAACGGGGAGACGGCGCCGGAGGAGACCAGGGGCGATAGGAGCAGGCTGAGGAGGGCGAGACGGAGAAACATGAAAAGGAGATATTATGACAGGCGAACTGCCAAAGAGTTGCCAAGATAAACCCCCCAGCAATGGGGGGTAATGCTGAGATTTAGGCCCCAAGCGTCGGGTATTGTGGCATCCCGCATTAACCCCTGCCCTGCGGCATGCTCTCTGTCATCCGTTCCGCCGCCTTGGTCGGCGTCGAAGCCGTCCCCGTCGAAATCGAGGTCAATACCGGCGAACTCGGCGAAAACGGATTGTGGCTGGTCGGACTGCCCGATGCGGCGGTCAAGGAATCCGAAGAGCGGGTGCAATCCGCCCTCCAGAACAGCGGCATGCGGCTCCCAGAGACGCGCACGACCATCAACCTCGCGCCCGGCGACCTAAAGAAGGAAGGCGCAATCTACGATCTGCCCATCGCGCTCGGTATCGCGGCGTCGACGGGGCAACTGGATCGAACGTTCCTGCAACACTACCTCATCGCCGGTGAGCTCGGCCTCAGCGGCGCGACCCGTCCCCTCCGCGGAGGCGTGGCGATGGCGATTCTCGCACGCAAGGCTGGCTTGCGCGGCGTCATCCTGCCCCGCGCCTCGGCCGAAGAGGCCTCGCTGGTCGGCGGCATCGAAGCCATCCCGGCCGATACGCTCGACGGCGCGTTGCGATTCCTCAACGGCGAATCGAAGGTGACGCCGCTGATGCCGAAACCAGCGCCGGAGGCCACGTCGACCGACGGTCAGCCCGATTTCGCCGAGGTCAAAGGCCAGGCCGCCATCCGCCGCGCGGTCGAAGTCGCCGCCGCGGGCGGACATAATCTGCTGATGATCGGCCCGCCGGGCTCCGGGAAATCGCTGATTGCGAAACGAATCCCGACGATTCTGCCCGCGCCCGACGCGGAGGAATTCCTCGAGATCCTCGGCGTGCATTCAGCGGCTGGCATGGTGCTCGCTGACGCCCGGCGTGGCTGGCAAAGACCGTTCCGCTCGCCGCACCATACCATCAGCGATATCGGGCTCATCGGCGGAGGCAGCATCCCAGGACCCGGCGAAGTCTCGCTCGCCCACCTCGGCGTGCTCTTCCTCGACGAGCTCCCAGAGTTCCGCCGCTCAGCTCTTGAGGTATTGCGTCAGCCGCTCGAAGACGGACAGGTCACCGTCTCGCGTGCGGCGGCCAAAGTCACCCTACCCGCTCGCCTGATGTTGGTCGCGGCGATGAATCCCTGTCCGTGTGGACATCTTGGCGACCGACGACGCGAGTGCCGCTGCTCACCGATGCAGGTACGTAAGTATCGTGGTAAGATCTCCGGACCGCTCCTCGATCGTATCGACATCCAGGTCGAAGCACCGGCACTGACCCTGGACGAACTCCGCAACGCCGCACCCGGCGAAGCCTCCGTCGCCATCCGGGAGCGCGTCGAAGCGGCGCGAGCCAAACAACGCCTTCGCTTCGGCAGCCGAACAGGCGGGTGTAACGCCCTCCTCGGCGGACGCGAACTCCGGGAGTATTGCGCATTGGAAAAAGCCCAGGGCGACCTCCTCCAGCAGGCCATGGAGAAGTTAGGTCTATCCGCCCGCGCCTATGACCGTATTCTGCGGGTCGCCCGGACGATTGCCGACCTCGCGGGTGCCGAACGTATCGCCACGGCCCACCTATTGGAGGCCATTCACTATCGTTCGCTGGACCGAAATTGAAAACGCTCGCCCACCCTCAGGAAATGACTCCAATGAGGCTCTCCCCATGAAAACCCTGCACAAGCTCGGGCTCGTCTGCCTGCTCGCCCTCCTGGCCCTACCGCTCGGCGCCGCCGAGAAAATCCGCGTCCTGATGCTCGACGGACGTAACAACCACGACTGGATTCGCACGACCGCGTCCACCAAGGCCACCCTTGAGGCCACCGGTCGCTTCACCGTGACCGTCGCCACCGCTCCCGCCGCCTTCGCCAAGGCCAAGCCGGCCAAGCCCACGCCCGGCGACGCCGCCGCGAAGAAAGCCTTCGACGCCGCGACCAAGGAATGGAACGCCGAAGAAGCCGCCTTCAAGCAGGCCCACGCCGCCGAATGGGAACAGTGGTCACCTAAGTTCACCGACTACCAGGTCATCGTGAACAACTACAACGGACCGGAATGGGGCGCCGCAATGAAGGACTCCTTCACGGAATTCGTCATGAGCGGCGGCGGACTCGTCAACG
>Ga0209230_10000568_pt1 | contig 14464 bp, 14 predicted proteins | sample LakOntMetagenome_FD_187467 | JGI IMG/M metagenome (GOLD analysis project Ga0209230, IMG submission 187467) | Freshwater and sediment microbial communities from Lake Ontario - Sta 18 epilimnion Metagenome (SPAdes) (version 2) | ecosystem: Environmental > Aquatic > Freshwater > Lentic | place... | reverse complement strand
TTGGTTGCATTTGCTATTACAGTTGCACCATAATTCATAAGACAATGTGTATGAAATTTATGACCACAAGGTGTGGTCGCCAAATTATCCTCTGTAATTTCTTCTAAACAAATGGAACATTCCATAGTGTCACTTCCTAAATATACAAAAATTGAATAAATATTGTACTTTCCAAAATACAAAAGAAAACTCTTTAAAATGTCTTTGATGATGGATTCAGAAGGTGATTTTCATAAGATTGATTTATTAATTGATGGAAAACCTTTTTTTCGTAAAATGTTTAATAAAGAAAATACAACAGACTTTGATAAAGAACGTCAGTATTCTTCACAGATTGAATGTGAAATATATAAAATATTAAAAGATAATCCACAACCAAATGTCGTAACTGTATATAATATAACAGATGATTATGTAGATATAGAATTATTAGACACATATATTAAAAATAATACGAAAGCTATTGAATCTGCAGATAATGCAAAAACACAATTACAAAAGTGCAATATAATGTATATTGATTGGAAATTTGATAATATAGGTATTGCAACAGATGGGACTTATAAATTATTTGACTTTGATGTTAGTGGTATTGTTAAAAAAGGAAATCCAACTAAATGGAAAATGAAACCACTTGAATATTTTACTTACAAAAAAATCGTAGCGAATGATAAAGATTTAACGCCTATTGAAATAGATAATAAAGCCTTTGAATTATTTAGCAAATAATAGAATCCTTTTTATAAAATGCAATCACTTCTTGACTTGTTTTAAACGAACGCGACGATACATCAATTATACGAATGCTTTGAAGATTCTTCGCACGAGACAATGCTGTATATGCTTGACCATTACAGAATATACTTTCACCTAAATCAATTTCAATGGCATCAAGTGTCATACCTTGACATCTATGAATTGATAATGCATAAGCCAACTTTACTGGAATATAGTGAAAGAATGTAATATTTACATCTTTTTCCATTTTGTTGTATTCAATATATTCAATTGGATAAGTAATATTATTTGTAAATTTTACAATAATCTTATTTTGTTCCAATGATTGTACTATACCTCTTGAACCATTGACAAGACCTATTTCTCTATCCATATTACGAGTTAGTACAACTTGTGCTCCGATACAAAGAGTAATTGATTCAGGTATACCAAAGGATGTGATTAATTGTTTAGCAAGTTGCGCTTTCTTAGCATCTTGTGGAAAAATTACTTTAAATTCAATAGGTATCATTTTATCTTGAGTTATAATTGTTTTTAATTCAGCTTGATTAATCCTATCTACATCAATATTTCTTGAATACAATCTCGTTGGTAAAATACCATTCGGAAATTGTGTATTCTTTAAAGGTTCAAGTATATCCATTTCAACTTTGGTACATTTACCCCAACGAACTGTCTCAAGTAGTGATTGGAATATAGTATCATCTTGTTGTCTCATATTTTTATTAAGGACTACTATTTGGATATTCGCTCTTTTCCATTCACTTGATAAGAAACAGTAAAGTCCTTTGATTGGGGGAAGTTGTACCATATCTCCAGATAGAAACATTTGAACCTTTCCAAAGGGATTATTGTTTTTACGAATGAGACCCAAGTATAGAGATATTTTGTCTAACAATTCTGCATTCATCATTGAAACCTCATCTATAATAAGAAGATTGAGTCTTTGTAATTTTAAAAGGAGTTTTTTATTCTTTAGATTTCGTTTGAATAAGTCTTCGGGTGTGCCCTCACCTAAACCAATCCCAAGAAATGAATGTAGTGTTTGACCTTCTAATAGAAGTGCAGCAGCTCCTGTCATTGCCGTAATACCAATATGAATGTTATTTTTATTTGACCATTTAATAATATGTTGAATCACATAACTCTTACCATAACCAGCAGGTGCAGTTAAAAATATATTTTCACCTTTGTGAATAGAATTAACCACATTTTGTTGTTCTTCTGTTAGTGACATTTTGCTAAGTTTTAATAATAAGTGTCAATTTTTATCAACGATACAAAATACCAATTTTTATCAACGATACATATAGATGTCTGAACCAAATAAACTATTATTTTTAGCTGAGATGGTTAAGAGTATTAAAGAGTTAAAAGGACTACGACATGACATTGTAAAAAATAATATTAATTTAACTCAAATTATTCCATTTATGTATCTATTTGAAGCACTTATTGTGAATAAGTTTAATAATAGTAACTTATTCACAGGAATAATGCTTTGGTATTTATATACATTTAAAGCAGGTTCTAAAGCAATTGTATTATCAAGCGATATTAATCATTTTAAGAATGGTGAACAAATAACATCAAATGCTTCATTAAATACAAAATATACAGGAAAACAATCTACATATAGTTTCATACGTTATATATATTTACATTTATATTCTACTTATTTAAAAAATAATACAATTAATAAGGTTTTATTTAAAACACTATATACTTTATATGATGACGATCATCCAATGTTAGCACAACCAATATCATTAAAATATCATACTCTTCATAAATCAAATAAGGAAGATATAAATAATGTATGTTATTTATGTGGAAAAGTTATTAAACACAATAATGATTTAAAAAATCAACAATCTATTGTCTCGGGAGAAATAGACCATATTATACCTGTAGCTCCTGCATTTATATTAGGTATATTGAATTTTCCATTAAATTATGCATATACTCATCGTGAATGTAATAGTATAAAATTAAATAATATACCATTACACGAAACAAATACTGAATTAGATGAATATTATATTAGTGCAAATTATAATCAAGATTTATCGTCACAATTTAAATATACAGTTAAAGATGCATATCATATATTTGAAACACTTATTGAGAATGCACCCATTATAAAACAATACTTTTATGCATACAACCCTGAAAAGAAATATGATGAAACAGATTATTATATTCATAAACTCAATTATGGATATGATTTATTAAGAGCAGATTATGGACAAAAAGGAGGATTAGATAGTAAATCTTCTCAAGAAAAACAAATAGAATATCAAAAACCAGCATCTATTAAAAAGAGTTATTCTATGTTGTCTCATTTAATAAAATATTTTGAACATAAAACACAATCATTCCGTGATGCATCTTGTATTAATTCTATTACAACAATGAATTATTTATTATATTCAGAATTAACTGGTTATTTTAAATTTGTATTAGAATTAGTAAATCCTGCTTCTTTGAGTGGTGGTGCTCCCAAAAGAAAAAGAAATGATTTAGATGCAACTATTGTTACATATTTAAAAGATATAGAAAATAAGGATGCTGTTAAAAATATATCTCAACAACACGTATGGGATACTCTTGAACGTGCTGCATTTTTAAAATATCGTTATAAATGTTCGTTCTTATTTTCATTAGAATATTTTAAACAAAGTACAGGTAAAGATACTATAGAAGAGTATGTTAAATTCATAGAAGTACGAATTCAACATTCTATTAACTTTTCTACAGTCAGTCATTTGAAATCTGCAAAAGAAGATATAAATTCGTGGTTTGCTATTTAGAAACCAGTTTAATTTTTATATATTAAACATAAGTAAATGGAATATGATGATATATCTAAAACTGTAATTCCTTTAGTGTCTTTTAAATTACCAACATTTGGCGAAATAGCTAAAAAAGGAACACCATCATTCCCTTCATTAGAATCAACGTCATTTTCTTCATTTGGATTACGACCATTTGTACCAGATGAAAAAAGTCCGTTTGCTTTTTTTACAGCACCCTATTTATTATGTAACACATATTGTGAAGAAGAAGATTCAATTGAATGTGACCCTATATTATGTCAATGGTTAGATGATTCATTTGAGTATTATGAAAAATTAAATGATAATCAAAAACAACTTATATCACATTATATATCTGGTTTAACATCTTCCCAAATTCACAATGACTTTATAAATGGTACAGTCTCTAAAAATGTACCTTATTATAATTTAAAAAACTATATTGACATTTACTCTATTATTAAAGGAGCACCCCCTGTCCCAAAAGACATAAATGTTACGAGACATATATACATTCCGGATGAAAATAAAACACTATCTTGTGATAAAACAAATTTACCACCAAAAAATTTACCTCATATGAAACCAATTGCCACATCTATTGAAAAGGCATTTCCAATTAGATTCTCATTACATAACGCAAAAGAACTAGCTTGTTGTTTCTTAAACATTAAATTAAAAAAAGGCGATAATGCATTTTTCTTAGGACCACCTCCTAATTATAAAAACATACACGTTGCAAAAAGCATCAATAAAATTATACAATATGAAATTGTCTTATTACCAAGTATGCTTCATATTAATAATAATAACAATCCTGAAATAGTTACTATTAACAAAGACTATGTTCGTGGTTTAAATAAACTGTATCAAACCCAAATTTTGTCTAAATTTGAAAATCGTACATTTAGTCAATATAACTGTACCATAGAACCACTTGAAATTGAAATATTATGGGATAATCAAACTAATGCAGGTATGGTATATGATTTAAAACACATTTGTTCTCAGGAACACAAAGATTTAATAAAAACTCATAAAAAAATATGTACCTCTTTTAATTTATATCATAAGAAAGGTTCATTATTTCATTCTATTGAAAATTATTCAAAGGAATTTTCAGTTCTTAATAAAACATTTATAACTATTATTTATAAAGAAGATTTAAGTAATGGAAAAGTAAGGATTCATAAAGGAGTACTTGAACACAATTATACTCTTGGTACAAATAGATATCCATTAAATGTTAATAATCAAGAGGTATCTTTTAAAGATGTCGTTGGTATTGAATATGAACAATATAAAGGAGGAGGAAAAGCTGTACGACCAAGTCCTGACCTTCATGCTGCAGATACACCTTTAGGAACTATCAAAAAAGGCAATAATGGTGCTTATTGGATTGTTTTAGAAAATGCCAAGAAAATACATCGTTGGGTTGAATTAGGTGATAAAATTGTAAAGTATGATTGTTTATATAATGGTGAACTCAATAAAGTATTTATAGGAAATAAGAATATATATATATTTACTACCATAGAGGAATCTATTACAAAATTAGCATATACTATAACGAAATACACACGTTATTGGGCGAGTAGTGCATCTTGGGTTGTACCACCTAAGAAAAAAACAAAGGGTTATAAAGGTAGTACAATCTTAGTTGAAATTAAACCAAAGAGTTATATTTATATAGATGGACGTATTGTTCAATCATTTAGCACAGATTCACCTATATTAAAATACGATTCACCTATGGGTAATAGTTTTGTACCTTATGGATATGCTGTAACAAAGGATAAAACCTATTTAATGTTAGAATCTGTATGGGTAGAATGGAATGGTAAAGGAGACCCTTATGAATTGGTGTATAATAAACAGATGAATGGTGTAAGCTTTGCAATGAAAACGTTATTTGATGCTTGGAAAAAATAAAGATGATTATTAGAATAATGTGTGCTGTAGAAATAGTGTCTGGATTATTTTTAGGTAGTTTCTCAAGTGTAAAAGAAACATATACAGATATTATTATAAATTGTACGAAAGACCTACCTTTTCCAAATAGAGTTTTTCCATATATTGATATTAGGTTACCAATAGATGATAATGGTACTGTCGTAGAAATGGAAACATTTATATCTATTGCACCAAAAATAATAGAAAGGATGGATGAATATATTACAAATAATAAAACGATATTAGTACATTGTCTTGCAGGACAACAACGTTCTTGTGCTTTAGTTGCATTATATCTAATAAAAAAACATAATATGACAATAGATTCATCTATCAAATATATTAAAAGTTGTAAAAGGGATGCCTTTTTCTATGATGTAAATTTTATGTATGCGCTTAAAAAATGTACCAATATATAAAGAATGGTTTATTTATCTACTATCTCCTTGAAAATAATAAAAGCATATGAAGCAGAAAAGAAGTGTCTTCAATCAAAGTGTCGTAAAGAATATAATGCCTATTGGAATCTTATTGAGAATTTACATAAAAACAAGAAAATTCAAATTACGAAAGAGATGCGTTTAAATAATGCTGAGATGCAGGCAATGTTAAAGTGCGAAGTAGACCATTGCAAAAAGGTTGTAGGTGATTTGATAAAGAAACTAATTATTGGATTAAATGAAGATATAGAAAACAATAAAATTTCAATTAATACGGCTACAACTGCGTCTCAAAAGAAATGGTATAAAGATGCACTTCTGTGGAATATACGTAAATTGAAAACATATAAAAAAATAGATATTGGTCGCATTACTTGGAAAGACCTACACAATCTACAAGCGTAGTGTTATTATAAAAAACTTTATAATAAATATGAAAAAGCATATAATAAATGAAAGTTATTATTTTAAGATAATAAAATAAGTATGTTGAGAAACAATCTCAAAATAAGTATGTTGAGAACAAAAGAGTATAGTTTTATGAAAAGAATACCTTCATATAGAACTATTAAAGTTAGAAATAGTATTACTCCATATAATAGTTATGATGACGATGATGACGAAGAACCAAATATGAGAATGGACGATATTGTTAAAACAAGAATTGTAGAACAATTAAATTCTATTTATAATCAACACATTGAACGTATGACAAAAGAAGAGTTATGTGAATTATTGTTAAATAAATGGAAGAAACGACATGAAGTCACATTATCTATTCAACCAAACGCTCAATTATCACTTTGGATTTTAGAAATATGTGCTGGAGACCAAGACTATATTGAACGTATAAGTGACGTTGTTGATATTATTAATGATTTTCAATTAGGTGATACAGTTCGTGACTTTATAGCAGACCAACCAATTGGTATTGTTCCTGCAAATGGTTTATCGTGTTCGTTTGATATTTACCAAATAAATGTTAGAGAATCTTAGAATGTTACAAAGAATCGGATTTTATTTGTATAAGTATCTTGGTACAATATCCCAATTTAAGTATTTACCAAATGGCTCTTATATTTATGTTAAACAAATCGCTGGCTTTACAAAAGATGACCTTAAAATAACATATACACATAATAATTTAGTGGAGATAGAAGGTCATATTATAAAAAAATGTACTCAAACAAATACAATCATTTATGAAAAAAGACTCTTTGAAATTATTCAAATGCCATATAAAGAAACCAAGTTATCCATAGTTGTAAAAGATGGTTTATTGTGGCTTAGAAGGCCAGAAAGCATCAGTATTTAATAATTTTTCTTTATTTCTATATCTACAAATGGGACACATATAGGTTTTTGATATTACCATTAATTTAATGTGAAACATTGCATTAATCTTATTTATATGTGTCATATCCTCTAAACATTTATAACAATGATAGTGACCACACGATAAAATAATTGCAGGTCGTTTTTCGTTTAAATCTTCAAAACAAATGGGACACGAACGGTCTATATCATCTTCTGGATTTTCAAATTTAAGCCTTGTTATTGCATAACTTCCCATAAATAAATACTTATGTGATGTTCTCAATGATTCAAGAAATTTCATAGCTCCAACGTGACCTGTTTTCTCAAGTTTCTTACATACTTTATAAACTGCTTGAGCATTAATATTTGCATAAGTTAATAATTCATTATATTCTATATTTGGAACAATCACTTTTGAGGAACAACATAACAATGGTTTCCGAAAAGTAATCCAAGGTAATTTAGTTTGCAATACATTATCTATTATTTTACATTGTTGTTCTAAATCCAAAAGAGTCCATTGATTTGTTTGATATTTTGTTTCTTTCTTCCATTGCTTATAAGGAATAGATGTTTTCAAAAAAATAGGGTCATATAGTGTATTTATTATTTGTGATAGTTCTTTTTGAAACTTCATTTTTATACAATAATAAGAGTTATGTTTAATGTTATTTTTTAGTAGTTCTGGATGTTCCTGTACTACGAGGGCGTTTAAATCCTGTTAATGTGCGTACTGCTTCAAGTATTCTTAATTGAGACAGAGTTTCTTTCTCCTTAGACGTTAAAGGAGAACCTTGAGGTGAAACACGAGGTGAAACACGAGGTGAAGATTGACGAGCTGGAGCAGAAGTGCCTGCAGTTTGAGATATACTTACTGACCCTGAAGCATTTACAGTGATAGTTATTGTATAATCTGGATTCTCTGCTTTATGGGAACGAGCATCAGGCATTTTAGAGTTATTTTTGGTACATAAAATATTCAATACTGGGTTATGTAAATTAATACCTGATACATTTCTTCTGGATTCTTCGTATACACGAACATAGACTGAATTATTGTAGTTATTAATAACAACTATTTTGGTTGTCTCTTTAATATATTTTTTTATTCCAAGATATGATTTAGGGTATCTGGAATTAGGTGAAAATTTAAAATCAACATCAACCATAGTTGCTTCTTGACCACTATGTCTTATTTGTTTATCTGTAATTCTTCCAACTAAATGTTCTATTTTACTCATTCTAATAAGAATGGTTAAAATAAAATTATAAAATGTATATAACAAAACACATTACAAAATGTATATTGCTATACACTCTGTAATTTTTTATTATATTTTTACTCCATCTGCACGAGTTCCATCTTAATCATCTCAATGGTCATGATGTCAGTCAATGAGTCGCAAATATCCTCGGGGTTGAACCACTTCCTAACCGAGGTCTGCTTGATACCCTCGGTGTACTTGTAAGGAACATCGGGGTTAATCATCTCGCACAGATACTGAAAGGGAATGTGGTTGAACCCGGCTTTCTCAATGTAATCGCTGAGAGAGTTGGTGGAAGAGTTGCTCCGAGAGTTCTTGTAATAGAACCTCTCAATGTCAATCTCATTGGTTGAGGAAATGTAGCCCTCTGCAAGAATGAAATGGTTGTCATAAATCTCATCATATCTGTGGCACACAATGAAGCGAGTCTCAGTCAGGTGAAAGATAATCGTCGTCCACTCGTAATGTTCGTCAATGTAGATATCCATCTCAGAGTACTTCTCATAGAGGGCGTCCAGACGATTGCCCTCGTTCTCAAAGAAGGTGCTCTCAAAGAAGCTCTTTCGCTTCTCAATGTCCTGCTTGACACCATCGTTGAATCCGATGCGGTGGAACTTGTTGGCAATCAGTTCCACGATGTCATTCGTGTTGGTGTAGCTCTCAATGCACTTGAACGCGAAGGAAGCGACAGTCGTCATTCTTGCTTTGGGGAGCTGGGAACAGGGGAACAGGGAGCTGGGGGAACAGTTGGTGACTCGTGTTCGTTTAATGGGATGACCCGAAAGATAATAAATTATTCGGAATCAAATTTTATACAAAAATGCCATATTTTTATACAATTTGATGCAAAAGTGATGCTTTATTAAAATGATGTTTTTAGAGGTTTGAGAAGTCAAATGGTGCATCTATGATACAGTTCTTAAACTGCCACATAGCATCTTCAAACTGTTCCTGAATTGGAAGCAGATATTCCCTTTTCCATTTTTTGTTCTTAATATTCATCCAAGACTTCCAGTTATTCGGAAATTGATATATTCCAGTATCTCTCATTGAGTAAGTTGCTGAATAGGTGTTTCCTTTGGGACAATTAAATCCAAACTCAGTGGTTGCATTATATGTGCGCCTCACATGCTCTTTGAGATTGGCAACTGTTTGTCCAATTGTGTCGGATGCAGGGATTTGTTGAATTTCCTTTTCCAACATATTCTTTATCATAGGAGTTATTGTCTTTACCCATATCTCTTTAGAACAGTCGTTCTCAACAAAGAAGTAATTGAGAATGTCAGAAGGATTCTCTTCATTCACCCAGTGCACAGAGTTATAATTTTCAATATCTTTATAAGTTGCAAAGAATAGCTTTCCAGCAGGAACAAGACCCATCTCATGTTTCTGCAACACAATATATATTTGATGAACCCCAATCTTAAAGGAGGCACTAAAATAATAGATTGGTGTAGTCATTTGAATGTGGAGCAACATAAACAAATTAGTAAAATGGTGCACCAGTTTTGTTGTCATCTCATCAAGCATATGATTGTACATCAGCACATTGCGAGAATTGATAGTCGCCTGAATATCATCAGCCAGCTCCTTGAAGACCATCTTGTTGTTTGCCAAGTCCTTACAGGAAAGGTTTACCAGAACATATTTGCTAATAACATCGAAAGGGACATCATTGAGAGTAGCCATTCTGTAGTATGTGTAATAAACAGAAATCACAAAAATCAAATTTTATCAATGGAAAGGAAACTTTAATACAATTCATCATTCACAATATTCTATTATTCATTCACATTCACAATATTCTATTATTCATTCACATTCACAATATTCTATTATTCATTACAGACTTCTTCCCAAGTACGATTCGGGATTTTAGTATTGCGAACACCATAATGGTAAATTTCCTTTAATAATTTAGCATCCTTTGTTTCATCTTCACAAGCTGTTTTTAATGCATCCTTGCAAAATTTAGATTGTGCGTTTTCACAAGTAAATAAATCAATCATATTACGAATCACTTTTAATTTTTCACGTTCAAACATATGGTGACTACGACTATTAACTGTTTCTTGTTTTGTAGTAAATTTATGTTCATAATTATATCTATCTAATGCAACACTTTTTGGTACATCAGATGGTTTAACAATATGTAGCGAATTATTCTTGCATCTTACAAATAGTAATGTATCACCTTTCTTGAATACATTCTTTTCTTTACGATAAGGTAATAAAATAGCCTTTCCATTAAACATTATTTTTTCATAAATTGCAAATTCAACAGGGTCGAGAATGTCTGACATTGTTTCCAGAAAGTTGGTGGTTGGTATAATCATATGATATTTAACACCAGAAGGACTTGTATAGCTTCCTCTAATTTTATATAAAATTTTAATGGATGTATAAATATTAACTATCTTATCACAAGGTAATATTCCTTCTAATTGTTGAGATGATGCAGAGGATGAGGAAGGTGGACTTGAGCTTGGAGAAGAACTCTTCTTATGATGTGTTAAACGTATATTTATTGTTTCATTATTTTGTCGTGTTTTAGTTTGTGTTTGGGTTATGGTTTGTGGCATATATATACTATTATTACTATTTAAAAAAATAACATTATATATATTATAATGAATCTCGGTAAAATTCTAATTACAGAAGGTAAAATTGTCTATGAAGGTAAAGAAGAAGAGAGTCCTTTAAACAACATATATTCCCTTATGAAAATGCTTCAAGAAATTATCAAAGAATGTGAATTAACCATATTAGATGTTTCTTATCATCAATTTAAACCCTTTGGAGTAACTGTACTCTATCTACTAAGCGAATCTCACATAAGTATTCATACTTGGCCAGAAAGTAATAAGTTTGCATTAGATGTATATTCTTGCAAAGATGGTTATGATTCTGACAATATTTCAAACATTATTAAAGCCCATTTAGAAATTGAAGAAATTAAACATATTGAATTCATTCGTGATATTTAAAAAAGGATTTAAAGATAAGAAGTGTATATTAATTGTACTGGGCATAACTCAGTTGGAAGAGTAACGGACTGTAATAGTTTGATGAGTTGTTATCCGTAAGTCCCTGGTTCGAACCCAGGTGTCCAGAATATTTATTTTTAAATGTAAAATTGAAAAAATTATACAAGATTAATTGGGACTTTGAATACAAAAAATATATATTTTTGATAGTATAATAAATTTGTTTCACCATTCATATAACTTTTGACATATATGATAACCTTTCATTTTGCTGTATGCCTTCGGCTGGCGGCGAGCTAAGGCTTCGTCGTCGTACTCTTGGATGGTCTTCCACGACGAATCGCCGTATTCTTAAAGATTGGATATGGCTCTCCATACTTTAATCTCGTAAATGCACCATTCCGTTGAATATTTATTTTAAGTGGCACTACATCCTTGATTGACTCAAGATGACTTACTAATAATATACTCTTGTAATGTCCCATCTCTATTAAGATGTTTAACATAGAATGTGTCTTCTCTATATTCCTTACATCACACGCTGTAAACCCTTCATCTATAAACATATGCTGTAAGTTATTACCAGAACCACCTATCATTGCTAACGCCTGACGCATCGCAAGTCCTATGATAAACTGCTGATATCCACTACTCGCTGCATACGATGTCTCGTTTGTCCTGTCCTTTACATAGTATTGTAAGGTCTTTGTCCCATACCCAATCCGGAATCGGATATCATCTATGTTTGATAAATACTGATTCACTTGACGCTCTATCATCGGTAATACATGGTTCGCATATACCCACTCTTTAAAGGTATCCGTCGTCGCTCCCTTACCCTTCTCCCCAACGAGACGCTCATCCAGTTTAATAAGTATATCCCTGTTCTGTACCCATTGAGTATAATACTTGTGTAATTGACTAATTATATTATTATTTGCATTCATACGACCTGCATCACGATTGTAATGCTCTATCGTTATATCAAGTTGATGCTTCTTATTATTTTTCTCAAATAACTCTGCCTTTGTTCTTTGATAATTATACCACACTAATGCTTGTTTCGCTTTATTAAGCTCATTCGTTGCAACGGCATACCTTGCATACTTTTCTAACTCATTGTCAATTATACGAAGCTCACATTTATATATCTTACAAGTTATCATTTCTAACTTATTCTGTATTTCATTATTAATACATTCCCATTCCACAAATGCTTTATTGAATTCTATTTCACTCTCAATATTCTTTAATAAGAGCCTTTTGTCATTCACATATAACAGAAAATTGTTAATATGTGTATATCTTTCCTCAAGACTTGATATATCCATTTGAATGGATTCTCCTGCATTTCTCCATATATTGTATGCCATCACGATAGATTCGTTTAATTCACTCTCAAAGTCAATACACTCTAATTCATAGGAATCAAGCTTATCTTTCCAAGTTGCATCTATTTCCCATTGACGCTCTGCCTCATCCCACGAGTCTTTCTCATTTTGAATATAACTTGAATGTAAATCAATATACGAACATAACTCAACCGCTTTCTCCCAATAAGCTAATGTCGTCTTTAATGAATCTTCTGTTTCCATTTTATCTAAACGACGTTTCATCTTTGATAAATCCTTCTCAATCTTCACACTCTCTGCTTCCAACTCAAGTAACCAATTATATCGCTTGTTCTCACTTTCATAATTTGACTTGAAATGTTTGTATTTCTCTTGTAACATTATCGCCTCTTCCAATAAACTATCAATCATATCTATTGGTGAAAGATTTGAGAATTCACTCGTAATTTTTGTTATTATATCATTGTATTTTTTCTCAAGTATCATACGCTCCGTATATTTACTCTCAAATGAATTGCGATTCTTCTCCACAAATGTAAGACATTCTAAACCTTTGCGATAATAAACTACATATTTATCAAGACTCTTGTATTCTCCAAGAGATGTTAATTCTTCTGTTATTGTTTCAAGTTTCTTCTTAATTAATTCACGACGAACGTGAAGCGGGTTCGCGCAACAAGCCTTACACTTTGGATTAAATGGATGATTCAATGATTCCTCTAACTCTTTATCCATTTGCTCTTTCTGTTTCGTTAATAGTTTATGATTTATACATTTATCTTCATACTCTGAAATTAATTGCTTAATATCGTCTATATTCGTCCATTTATGTTTTATTGTTTGTTCTTCCTTTGTCTTCCAACTCTTCCATTCATCTATCCACTTGTCTTCTCGTAGCATCTTAAGAGAAACTAATGTTTGTTCTAATTGTTGATTCAATTCATTGTATTTATTCTTCATCGTCTGAAATTGCATTACTCGCTCATCATATTTAGTGGATGACTCTTTTAGAAATTGCCCTGATAGAGCCACCCAATTATAATATTCTATCTTCCAAGTTGCACTACTATTTAAATTACGTAGTAATCTATCATATTGTCCATTGAGTGTTTCTATCTCGTGTATCAATTGTTTTTTCTTTGAAATATACTCACTCGTATTTTGTAAATTACTCTTACATTCACTTATATCCGTCCAATCATTCTGAATACACAATTCACTTGCTTCATTATATTTAGAATATTCATTTAACCATTGTTCCTTATTTTCAAGAAGACGTACTGGTTTAATATATCCTGCTTTGTGATTATTTAATCTTATTAATGACTTATTATATGAATCAACTATAATCTCATAATGTGCGATTGCTTCCTTCCAATCACGTTCCACATTATCATTCGTTACAATCAATTCTTTATCTTGAAAGAGTTCCTTTTTACTTAACCATTCATTGTATTCTACTTGCAATGATTCTATATTTTCTTTTGTAGTAATTAGTTTCTCTTTTGTAATAGATATATCCTTATTTAATTCTTCATATTCGTTAAACCAATCTCGTAGTTCAATCAATTGAACCTCCAATACTTTCATTGG
>Ga0209230_10000567_pt1 | contig 14472 bp, 18 predicted proteins | sample LakOntMetagenome_FD_187467 | JGI IMG/M metagenome (GOLD analysis project Ga0209230, IMG submission 187467) | Freshwater and sediment microbial communities from Lake Ontario - Sta 18 epilimnion Metagenome (SPAdes) (version 2) | ecosystem: Environmental > Aquatic > Freshwater > Lentic | place... | reverse complement strand
GAGGTTGGCTCGAGAACAGTGTGAATCACTCTTTTGTTGCACAGATTTTCAGAATAGTTTTGGAGGGGGCAAGAGGTCTTGGGCCCTTGGACTTCTTACTTCTTGGAATTTCCTTTTGGTAATAGAGCGCAACAAAACAATGATTCACACGTAAATGGTGCGGAAAAAGCTAGAGGGTCATTGAGGTTGGCTCGAGAACAGTGTGAATCACTCTTTTGTTGCACAGATTTTCAGAATAGTTTTGGAGGGGGCAAGAGGTCTTGGGCCCCTGTTTGAAGGTAGCGGGTTCAAACACGGGTGACAACACTTTTTACTTCTTCCATTATTTTTTGCTCCTCGGCGCTCCCGGTTGCCAAAAATGGTCCGGATGGGGATTGCTTGTGCAATTTTGTGTGTTCAAAGGCCGGGTTATCCAAATGCGGTCATCTAGATATGGGTTCGCAAGTGCGTGTAGCTATATTAAGGAGGCAACTTGGGCCGTTGAGGTTCTTAGATCTTAGGGCCCTTGAACTTTTTGATGCCAAAGGCATAAGTGGCCGCTTAATATAGCTACAAGAGCTAAGAGTTGCTATGTTGTTTTAAGGCATAAAAATTGAAAAATATCAAAAATTGAAGAACCATTTAAAAGGGAAAAGCTTTAGTAACATAAGACTATGGAACTACTTGCTATATTTGACCTCGATCATACGCTAATAAAGCCCAATGATGGCCGGCCGTTTCCGAAGAGTGCCGATGATTGGCAATGGCTTCGTGATTGTGTTCCAAGTGTAGTTGCGAGGTATCATGAAGAAGGCTATAAAGTAGTCATAGTGTCCGATCAAACTAAGCAAAAGCCATGGAAGTTCGAAATGATTACGAATGTGACGAATATCATGAAGGCTCTCAATGTGCCTATTAAGCTCATTGTAGCAACAGAGAGCTTTGATCGCAAGCCAAACCCGAAGCTCTTTAAGCAAGAGTTCCCTGGTAAGCTCGATCCGCGATCATTCTTTTGCGGTGATGCTGCCGGACGCCCAAAGGATTGGAGTGGCAAGGATCGAGATTTTGCTTTGAACATTGGCGTGCAGTTTATTACGCCCGAAGACATGTTTCCGTTGGCTAGTGATGTTGATGAATTCAAAATGCAAGAGAATCTAACGGATGTCATAATCATGGTAGGGTATCCATCTTCCGGAAAGACAACGTGGGCCAAGACGATCGCAATTGATCACGAATGCATCCCAAGCTCGGATAGACTGCTCAAAATTGCCGAAGCACTTTATGCACAAGGTCGGCGAAAGTTGATCTTCGATGCTTGTCATGCATCTATTTCATCTCGCGCGGCTTACATAAAATGGGCAACGGACTACAATCTGTCTATCTCGATCGCATGGCGCGATGTGCCCATTGACGTCGCAATGGAGTATAATAAGAGCTCGAATCGCATACTGCCTGCAGTGTCCTTTTACACATTTCGAAAGAGGTTTGAGGCACCTACGTCGGACGAGGCTTGCGTTTTTAAGATCTAATATCTAATATCTGCGCTCGCCCGCTTCTTTTGGGGCCCCCAAAAGGCATAGTGATTATACTGCCGAATTTAGTGCCCCTCGACATTTTGGGACTCTAACTTCTTAACATTCATGTAAGAAGCACTCACATGCTTAAGACAAAATGGAAGACGAGGTTAATACGAGGTGCTTACTATTTTACCATTGCATTTGCTTGGTTTCCATTCATTGTACCGGTGGCATATGCAGCTGAAAGATGCGCAACCCAATACGTTTATGGTACGCTTCTCGATTTACAAGGCGATGATGTTGCGCAAATTGCACAATTGTCCTTTAATTTTCCTTTTCATTGCCGAGAACAATCTTTGGTGGGCATATCTACAAATGGCATTGTTACATTCGGAGAGCCTTCGACATCTTATAGTAACGAGGCGATTCCTACAACAATTATTTCGAGTCCCTTCATCGCCCCTTTTTGGACGGATCTGGTAATGAATGACAAAGGAATCTACACGTATGCATCAAATGACACGTTTATCATCCAATGGACCAATATGGGATTTTACGGAACCAATGTTCCATTAGGGACGTTTCAAGCTGCTTTGTTTGCCAACGGCACAATCAACATGGACTATATAACACTTATGGGGTCTGCCACGTCATTTGGGAGCAGTGCAACCATAGGAATACAGAATAATTACACAATGGGATTGATGACCGCTCATCAAAGTGCCATTTTATACGAAGGTCTACGGATTCAATATGCACCAAATAGTGCAACATGCACCTATGTACAATCGCTTTGGAACATTACGAAAGAAGCAATGGTGCAACTTCTTGATCGCAACTCGCCTTCTCCGGTGACCTTGACCATTCCCGTAGCTAACCAGCAAGTCATAACACCCATACAAATGGAGTGGATTGAATCTGCTGTGGCTGATTACTATAATACACTTGTAGCTTCCGATTCATCATTTTCTCAAATTGTGTGCTCACAGAATAACGTCGTGGTTACCAAAACAACATGTAATGTGCAGCCTCAAGAGTCGCCAATGTATTGGAAAGTGTATGCATGTAACTCCGAAACGTGCATTGAGTCATGTTCAAGCACATTTTATGTTATTGACCCGTTAAACATTTCTCCACCTCCGCCTTCTGATCCACCTCCAAGTCCACTGCCTTTATTGCCTCCACCTCCGCCTTCTAATCCACCTCCAAGTCCACTGCCTTTATTGCCTCCACCTCCGCCTTCTAATCCACCTCCAAGTCCACTGCCTTTATTGCCTCCACCTCTGCCTTCTAATCCACCTCCAAGTCCACTGCCATTATTGCCTCCTCCTCCGCCTTCTGATCCACCCCCAAGTCCACTGCCTTTATTGCCTCAACCTCCGCCTTCTAATCCACCTCCAAGTCCACTGCCTTTATTGCCTCCACCTCCGCCTTCTAATCCACCTCCAAGTCCACTGCCTTTATTGCCTCCACCTCCGCCTTCTAATCCACCTCCAAGTCCATTGCCATTATTGCCTCCTCCGCCTTCAGATCGAGCTCCTCCACCGCCATCAAGTCCTGCAGATCCTTCTATTGCTGTCACAAATGCTGTTGTTTCGACTGCGATTGCCGGAGGTGTTGCGGGAGCAATAGGAAGTGCAGTCGTCGGAGGAGCAGGCGGAGGCGCTAGTGGCGGAGGTGGGAGTGGAATAGTAGCAGTTCTAGCCCCTGTACAGACATTTGCATCAAAATCGACGCTTCAAATGGGAGCTGACCGTCCACCAATGTTCGATGGGGTTGCAAACTCCATGTCTTGGGCAAATGGTGACCTTGCAACGCCATGGGAATCTGATTCGACTAGAAAGCGATCCCTTTTGTTCAATACAATGGGCAATGCTGCATTTCAGCACGCTATACGTGTCGCGTCTTGGACGGGCATAGTTATAGTGCCAATGCTTATTGCACACTTTGTGATTGTTGTATTGTACAACAAACGCCCTATTCCTATGCTTGACTTTCCGCAGTTCCCTATCACTATTTCCCTTTTGCTAGTTAATCCCTTTACATCTGCAGCTGCGAAAGTCCTTGCATTAACAAGCACCAATGGAGAGGCATTTGGTGTTGGCATCGCATTTCTATTGATCCTACCAATTCCAATGATAGTAATAGCTTCTATGCTCATTTATCGTCACGCATATAATGAATCCACCCGTACAATATTTCAAATTAAAGGTGCATCGTATCAGTGGATCGGATCTTTGCAAACAAGGACAAAGTATAGTTCATTCTTGAAAGATGTATGTGGTGCAACATATGAGTGGGTCGACTCGGGGGCAGAATGGAACCCATTGTTGGGACAATTTGTTGCTTCCTTACCAAAGCCCGTCGCAATTAAGCAACATCCAATGTCTATGTTTTACATCCCATATGAGTACGGAAGAAATGTTGTAGTAATACTAATTTTAGGTGCATTCTCGGGACAAACCGATCCAACAACAACGTTGAATGGCAATCTTGTGCAGGTGTCACTATTACTCTCAATCACTATCATGCATATAGTTACTCTAAAGCTTGTAAAACCGTTATCGAGTACTCGGGCAGTGCTTGTTGAAGTTTTGAGCACATTTGGAGAGCTTGGAACTTATCTTGCCGCATTTATTCTCGTGTTGATGCGTCGTGTTGAACCGTTGAAGATACCGCACATTCTTCCCATTATTGATAAAATGTTGCTCATAGCCCAGCTACTTGCAATAATGGCCAAAATAATAGGACAGTTTGGGACATTAGCTACAATGATGCCTTCTTTACGTCGATCTGTTCTCTTGAAATTTTCACCACAACGTGTGTTCGATGCAGACCGTTCGCGTATCATAGCTTTTAAGTATGCGTGCAAGTGGCATATAAAAGTATTCGGGTGCCCGCCATCATCTCGTGCACTTTTCTTTAAGTCGCGACCAGTGGTTTATCACGAAAATCCGTTATGTGCGATTGAGCCGCCAATCACCATTAAAAATTGACAGATTCCGAGGACCCGATGATTTAAAACAAATTACAGAAATGATGCTCGACGTCAAGGCCGCGCTCTTTAATGCCGTGAGGTTCAATGCACCACTTGGTGTCCTGCGCTTCTTGATTGACGAGCAAGGTGCCGATGTCAACGATGTCGATGAGTATGGCACGTCGCCTTTGATGGATGCATGCATCCTAGGGCACAGTGAAGTAGTTCTCTTATTGATCCGCCGTGGAGCAGATGTGAACATTTGCGACGTTCGAGGGCTTACGGCCCTTATGTGCGCATGCATTCATGGTGGCGAGAGTGGTCGTGCGATTGTGCTTAGCTTGTTGAAAGCAGGTGCGAACGTTGATCGCGTCACTTTTCATGGAATGCATGGAATGCATCGCACTGCTTTCACGTGCTTGCATCAACACGATCACATGCGTGATGCCATTATTGGTGTCATGTTTGCGAAATCGAAGCATTGGGCTTTGGTCGACAAGTAAGCCACTAATGCGCAGATGTTTGGGGGTTAGATATTTACTTTTGGGTACATAGAGAAGAGGATACCCCTCATGCCCGTACGAAAGAGTAAGAAAGTTGTCGCTGGCGGTGGGTTCAAAGCAACGATCGAGGGCGTTCCAGGGTCCAATTACCTTGTTGTGAACCTCGCCGATGGTGAGAAGATCATGACGTCGCCTGGGAGCCTCGTTTACATGAAGGGCGACATTTTGAAAGGCGAGGTTGAGCTTGGCGGCTTCGCAAAAGCATTTGCTCGTGGCTTGGGTGGGGAGAGCTTCTTTATTACTACTTACAAAGGTGGGACGAATGGAGGCGAAATTGCCTTTGGCTCGGATCTGCCCGGCGATATCATCCGCGTGGACCTCAAGGCCGGTGAAGAGTACATCATATCGCGAGGAAGTTTCTTGTGTTGCACGGACAATCTAGAGATCTCGGCGACCACTCGCATTCGTGGTATTCTATCCGTGGGCCAAGAAGAAGGCTTCGTCCTTCCGGTGATTCGTGCGAAGGAGACCGCTGGTTCCGTGTGGCTATGTGCGTACGGGACATTCAAAGAGATCAATCTAGTCAACGAAGAAATCATACTTGACAACGGAACGTTCTTGGCATGTCCTTCATCGCTTTCGTACACACTCACGTCGCTTGGACGAGGTCCACTTGCCTTTGTGTTTGGTGGAGAGTCTCTTGGTATGAAGTTTGTAGGGAGCGGACGCTTGATTGTTCAATCAAAGAACCTCAATGCTTTCATAGGAATGATGGCAAATTCGGGATCAAGCTCCGGCTCGATCTCGGGTGCCATAAAGGAGAAGGTTGGCGAGAAAGTGGGCGATTCGATATTTGACATGTTTTCGGAAGGCGGTGGTCCGCGCACCACCAAATCAAAGAAGACGACCAAAAAATTGATGAATTTATGAATTGATTGATTTTAAGACAGTTACAAAAATGTCATTGAATATTCTTGTTCAATGGGAACAATTATGCAAGAGCATGACAGAATTTCACACGTTTGTTTCCGATTTCGAGTTTCCAGGTCATGAAGGTGAAATTGAATGGGATAAGCAAAGATTGTATATTTTAGTATTACAATTCGCATGCGGATATATGTCCGAGAATACTTGCGCACAGTTTTATCATAAATATCGGAAAATGAAAGTTAAAACGAGGTATTATGTAACTATTGTATGGGTTCCATCAAGAAGGCCCAATTCGGTTTATAAAACACAAAAGATATTTAAAGTTCCATTTATTCAGGCGTGTCGGAGCTTACCTGGATTTATATGTTATAACTTACTTAAATCTATTGTGAGCGTTTGTTTAGACATAAATGTACATCTCATAAGACTTTGGACTCATGATAATGTGAATATATCTATCTACGACGGAGATCGTGTATTTGACATTACAAATATGAGTAACATATTGTATATGAGTGATATTTTCCCAGACGACACATGTATTGAGTCAGACCACTTCAATGTTGATTAGCGATTTGATTGTTTTTGGGGCCCCCAAAAATTCACCGTGCGACCTAACCCTAAGCACCATTTGTAATCGACTCCGGCTTCTGGCGAATAGGCTCCGGAAACAAGTTGCCTTCATTTACACGAAGCAAGTAGTTGTTTAGGAACTTCAGAACGAAGTCGTTTGACGCGCTTGTCGCGCTAGTCGTGCTTGCCTCTGCGACCACGCTCATGACATTGCGAAACGTCTTGATGTCCAAGTGATCGCCGGAATAGCGCATCTTGAACGTCATAGAGTCTAGCTCATCCGCGTATGCGCGAGGATAGTCGTTGGTGTTCGTGATCATGTAGTCATTCCGAATACGAATCAGGTCGATTGAAATCTGCGAGTTATTTTGAAGAATAACCGAGTTTGCAAGACTTGAGACGTAGTGAAAGGCGATCAGATCAGGTTGCATTGTGTTCATAATCATGATCATGTGCCGTAAGATAACGACACATTGAACGACCATGATGTCCACGATAGCGAGAGCAGCAACCATTTTTGCGAAGGAGCACTCTTATGTACCTTGTTTCCTGTAAAGCGTCAATTTTTCCCCAAAAATAAAAGAGAAGGCCGAAGTCTACAAGTTGTACTTTTTAAAGGTGCACTCAGCACATCGCATGAGCATAATTAATACCTCATTCATGTCGAACGTTGCCCTATCCTTAGAAACCGTATCTATTGTTGCGAATAAGACAGAAAGAGGCGCATCTTTAACATTTTCTAATATAATGTCATAAATTGGCCGCGACCTCGTGTCATCAATCAAACGATACATCTTTTTCAGAATACGATTCCGTAATTCAATATCGGTGTACCCCTTTTTGAAGCATTTATCAATATAATCTTGAGCAAAAATTAGGTTTGCTCTCATTGATTCCGAATTGACTTTATTCATAATCAATGTTACAGGATTCTCAATGACCTTGTGCTTTCGGCATACAAAACCAGTTTGTCGGATGGCACTAAAGGCAATACCTCGAGGAACTGTCATGAGTTTATTAATAACCTTATGACTTTTGTAACAATTTAGGATCTCTGGCATATTCCTGAATTCATCATAGAGTGCATCAATAATCTTCTCACGCTTTGAATCCCTCTTAGGGCCACAATCACGGGTGCGACTGCGGCTACGGCTACGGCTTCTACTACGGCTACGGTTGCGTTTCCGCGGCAGCTCATTTGCGTCCTGTTTGTTATCGTTACTCTCTAACATAGGTGGTTCAGGTACTAAATTAGATAAACTCTGACTAACCCACGGCTGCATAGACTGCATAGGCGGCATAGGCGACATAGCCTGCATCATAGGGAGCATATGCATCATATTCTGAAATGGGAGCATATGCTGCCCATTGCTTTGCATATAGCTTAGAAAAGCCGATATATCGTTCAAAAGATTAGTAGGATCCATCGTGTCTTTTGACCAAATGATGGAAGTCGTCAATTTTTTATCCCTAGGATGAAAACATCCACCGTGGCTTCATTGCGGCCATCATAAGAGCGAATGGGCTTTATGACCATGGGATTTACAACATGGGGCTCGAACATCGTGAAGAGCGCAGCAAACCCGGGAGATAGCTCACGCTTTAGTTTGCCAATCTCGAGAATGCCGCCGTCGACGTTTTCCCTTGTTATGCATAATATGCCAAGAGCATCTTGTTGGAGTTCAAAACCTTCATGATAATCAAGAGTCTGGAATTTATGACATTGCAGGTCAAGGTTGATTAAACGCGTAGTTGTGTCGTTCCGATATTGTTGACTCACGCACCACGAGGTCCATGTGATCGCGGGGATCGGCAGGGTCACACGTTGGTTGTTCGATGCGCTGGCATGAAAATGGCCAAGTTCTCGATCGATATTGATTGTATACACGGAGCCATTGGGCGGTAGTCGATGGAATTGGTGTCGTGCTTCATGAACATTGACTATTTGCCGAAGATCGTAAAAGCTTGCGGATGGATGCCGCGATAACAACATAACAATCTAAAAATTGACGAGAATAACAAATGAGCCACAAAGAGCCACAAAGAGCAAACGGCTACAATGGACAATGATGAAGCGCTATCGTTGATATTTGCAACTATATGTGACTCAAATGACATTGATATGATAAATGACACGGTTAAGTTATACGAATCATTCGATAAGCTTAAAAGCACTTTGTGCGTGGGTGATCATAGTATTTTCAATGAAGTATTGACGTTTGACGAAATCAAAAAAATTAAAATCTTTGAAGATATTTACATCAAAGTTGGTGGCAAGGAGTTCTTGTTGGAAGCATTGCGTGCAAGTAAAGGTCATGCTTTGAGTGCGTATAGAAGCGAAGAGACTCTTCAATACGCACTTGACCTTTGCATACAAGTAGGTGGCAAAGACTTTTTGTCAGAATTACTCCGTGAAAAGAATCATGGTATTTTTAGAAACGCAGCTTCTTATGAAGGTATTGATAAATTTAAGTTGATCATTGATTTCTATGGAAAAGCTGATTTAAGTATTTTAGATGCTCTTATATCAATAAACCGACGCAAACTTTATTATCGACCCTCATCATATCTTGTGGACATTAAAGAATACCTGATGGGCTTATTCGAAGAACACAAACTTGCCCCGTTAACTTTTGAAAATGACGAGATGGCCGATGGGTCTGATAACGAATCCCTCGGTGATGATGACTCAGAAGACGAGCCTATTTTTGTTTCTCGATGATAACATGATAACATGATAAGGTGAAGACGTTTTGGGGCCCCCAAAAGGATTGTGCTTAGCTTAGCTACTCAAGCTGTGCTCCTCTAATAGCAAATGGCGTTCCCTTTGATCGACACATTGGACAAATAGAGAATTTATGAGCAGATGCACATTTGAAGCACAAGCACATGTGTCCGCATGGTGCGAATGCGTGCGATGCGACGTTTTTTTCAAAACACGCTACACAATCTGGTGCGTTGTTTAGAATTTGAACGTCGTTTATGTGATCATCCGAGTCTTCGCTTGAGTCTTCGCCTGACTCACTGCCGCTTAATGATGACATCTCGGAATTATCGCTATCCCATTCAAAATCCGGCAGAGGTATTCCACGATTTTCGAATAAGCTTCTTATGTAAGCTCGAAATTCCACACAAATAGATGTATCCTGATTTAGTGTAGCTAATGCTTCATTGAGACTTTCGTGATCTACTTGACCATAAAGCTCAACAACATACTTCAGGTTATCAATACCGTCATTGTCATTGCAAAGTGATCTAGCAAGTGCACAATGATTATCAGAATGCAATGCCGCTTTTAGAAAATCAGTGCCTTGTGCTTTTAGCATGTCTCCATAGAACCTCGTGACCGTAATGTCATATTCCTCACAAATCACATGAAATGATGAAAAATTGTTATAACTCAATACGCTTGGTAGTACATTGTCGTACAACGCATATACGCTTCTTACTTCTTGTAAAAATGCCGTAGTTTCAGTTGGTAATAGAATATCGAATATCTTATACGGCAACTCTTCAACATTTGACTGGCATGCCCGATGTAGAACGGCTTGTAGAAGCTCGATATCGCTCATCTTTGTTTTTATGATGTGTGTTGGCATTAAATTGCAAAGTTTGTCAATTTTTATACCCCAAAATAGTGCGGTACTGCTCTGCTTTACGCGAAGACATACACGAACGACTGATCGCTCAGCATAGCGTGTCCGGTAAAGCTTTCACCTTTGAACATGCACGTCACAAAGTAACCGGTGTTCTTCAAGTCATACGTTGCGAAAGACATGTTATGCTCATTGACATACAACTTCATCTCGCAAATGCACGGAGTGCACGGCTGCAACGTATTGTTTTTAGGAGAATACACGACGGTTAGCGGCTGACCGCAGGAGTCTTGTATGATCTCCTTTGTCAAAGGTCGCAAACGGCCATCAAAGAGCTCATTCAAGAATCCATCGATCGGACGTGTTTGCTTGAGCTCCATGATGCCATGTGCACCGTACTTATCGCAATTGGCGGAGTAGACCTTGATCGCTTCGCAGACAGCCATTTTTGTTGAAACGGTGGTGGTATTACAAATGACGGAATCTGTCAATTTTTTGTGCGGAAAGCTTAAAGCAAAAATTGATACAAAAATTGACACATTAGAATGAATGTCATACATACCTAAAAATGAACTCACAAACGCGTGGCGATCTTAAGCAAAAGCTAAAAATGCTTATTGAGTACAAGCGTAAACCGGTATTGAAAGACTTCGTTTTTAAAGTGCCGCAAGATGGAGATGAGGCATTTGCCTTGAATCAACTTAACATGAGAATTCAGATGACAAGTGGACAATCTCGTAAAACTCTTAAACACGAACTTCGATCTGTTAAAAATCCATGGTATAAGCTTGAAAATGAATCAAAATTTGAATAAATAGGCATGTGTATTTTGGGGGCAAAAAATTGATATAAATATTAAATGCCATACATACCTGAAAATGAACTCGCAAGCGCGCGGCGATCTTAAGGAAAAGCTAAAAATGCTGATTAAGCACAAGCGTAAACCGGTAAATAAAAACGTCGTTTATCAAGTGCCGTCAACTGAAGAAGAGGCATTTGTCTTGGATTATCTGAATACGGCAATTCAAACAAAACAGTCCACTAAGAAACTTACAAACCATCAAATAAAGTATTTGATGAATTTGGAAACGTGGATTAATCTTGAAAATACATCAAAAATTGAATAATGAGGCATGTGTTTTTTTGGGGGGGGGTAACGCTATTTTTTACAAGTTTCCAAAGTCGGGTTTGCTTGAATGATGTGCCACGTTATGTTTGGGTTACAACACAAAGAATACCATTTCCATGGCTTATCCGGGTTTGCTTTTACGATATCCCATGTTATATTTGGGTTTCTACTTAAACTCCACCAGTCCCATGGCTTATCCGGGTTAGCTTCAACGAAATCCCATTTTATATTTGGGTTTCCACTCAAACTCCACCATGACCATGGCTTATCCGGGTTTGCTTCAACGAAATCCCATGTAATGTTCGGGTTTTTACTTAAATGATGCCAGTCCCATGGCTTATCCGGGTTTGCTTTTACGATATCCCACGTCATGTTCGGGTTTGTACTTAAAGTAGACCATGACCATGGCTTATCCGGGTTTGCTTGCACAATGTCCCAGGTTATTTCCGGATTGCCGCTTACGATATCCCATGTTATGTTTTTATCATAGCTTAATTCTTTCCAGTCCCATGGCTTATCCGGGTTTGCTTTTACGATATACCGCGTCCAGCTTAATCCTTTCCAATCCCATGGCTTTTCCGGGTGTGCCTTTACAATACTCCATGTGATGTTTGGGTTATGACTTAATGCATGAAATGACCATGGCTTATCCGGGAGTGCTTGAACAATGTCCCAAGTTATGTTTGGATCATCGCTCACAGAGCACCAATCCCATCGAGCCTTGGGATCTTGTAATTTCTTCAAGATCCATTCGCGCTTGGCGGCCGTAACGGCCTCCGTGAGCGACATTGTGAGTTGTTTTTACTCGAGAAGAGGTGGACACGTCAATTTTTCCCCAAAATACTGTGATGCGATGCGTGTTTTTTACGCAAAGACATACAAGAACGACTCATCTCTGAGCATTGCGTGTCCGGTGAAGCTTTTGCCTTCAAACATGCACGTCACAAAGTAACCACTATTCTTCAAGTCGTACGTCGCGAAGTTGAACGGGGTTGCCTCGTTGACATACAACTTCATTTCGCAAATGCACGGCTCGAGTGACTCGTTGTTGTGAGAGTACACGACGGTTAGCGGCTGACCGCAGGAGTCTTGTATGATCTCCTTTGTCAAAGGTCGCAAACGGCCATCAAAGAGCTCATTCAAGAATCCATCGATCGGACGTGTTTGCTTGAGCTCCATGATGCCATCTTCGCCATACTTCTCGCAATTGGCGGAACATATCCGTTTAGCTTCATCGGCGGGCAAGACGGGAGCCATTCGTGGTAAGGGTTGATTGGTGGTACTATGGATGGACGGAACCCGTCAATTTTTTACAATTTTTACAAGTTCCCGAAATCGTCTTCATGAAGGTTCGTATCGAGACATTGCGGATCGGGCAAAAGGCTCTTGATTTCGAGCGAAAAATTGACGACTTTTGGTCTTTATATCGTTATACGTAACGATGTCACAAAGAGAGACTCTCACAAAGTTTATTGATAATGATATTAGATATCAATGTATGCTGCGATTAATGTCAGAGGAACCTTGGAACGAGGATTGGGACACTTTGAGTGCAATTGATGATTTACCTTGGGAAATTGTTAGAGACAATCTTGATAAGCCTTGGAATTGGGAAGATATAAGTTTCAAAAGTTGGGTTACTTGGGAGATTGTTTTTTCTTATCCAAATATCCCTTGGGATTGGGATCATCTGTCAAGATACAAAAGCACATGGGATATCGTTCAAGCAAACCCTGACATGCCATGGAATTGGAATAAGATGAATCTTAAAAATATATCGTGGGAAATAGTACAATTCTATCATACCAAGGACTGGAATTGGGGAGAATTAAGTAGAAAAAAGTGTATAACTCTTGAAATTGTTGAAAGTAATCCCGATAAACCATGGTCTTGGTACGGGCTAAGTTCCAATCCTAACATGACATTGGAGTTCGTCCAAAAGAATATTGACAAGCCATGGAACTGGTCTTCATTAAGCCAAAACAAGGGTATATCATTCGAAGTGATTCAATCACATTTTGATATGCCTTGGAGTTTTTCGCTTTTGAGCGAAAGGCCCGATCTAACATGGGAAATGGTGCAATCGAATCCCGATAAGCCATGGAATTGGGCTGGTTTAAGTCATAATAAAAACATTACATGGGACATTGTGAGAAATAACCTCGATAAGCCTTGGGAGTGGGAATGGTTGGGCAGTTATAATAAGAACATCACATGGGAAATTATGCGAGCAAACCTAGACAAGCCGTGGAAATCTCACCGGTTCTCTCGTGACAAAAGGATAACATGGGATTTTGTTCAAAAGCATCCTCATATTAAATGGGATTGGGAGGGTTTGAGTGAAAATCCAAACATCACATGGGATATCGTACAAGCTAATCTTGATAAGCCATGGGATGAAACAGGGTTAAGAGAGAATCCAAATATAACATGGGATATCATTGAAGCTAATCAAGATGAGCGATGGGATTGGATTTCCTTAAGTCAAAATCCTAACATCACATGGAATATCGTACTAGATAACCCTAATTTCGATTGGATAAGACAAGACATAACATGTTTGCCTCTTACAACGTATAATGTGTCAAATGCAAGGATCGAATACCTAGCACAACGCTTTAGTGCCGCTAGGATCATACAACGAGCCTTTCGGCTAGCAATTGTGAACCCAGGATGTAAGATATGCCGCAATCGCTTAGTAAGAGAGTTTAATTGTTTGTCAACGACAATATAAGTTGATTATTATTTTTGGGGGTGGGTGGGGAATATTGATGACTCATTTTTTGGATACGCATACGCAATGGCGTACACATCGGAACGATCGGATAAGTCCATAGGAATGCTATCGGTCTAACGTCATTCTTAATAGGTCGCTTGATAAGTCCATATGAAGGTTATCTGTTGGCTATTGGTAAAACAGACTAGGAGGTCGTCTGATAGGTCCATAAGACGGTTATCTGGTGCCTATTGGTTAAACAGACTAATAGGTCGTCTGATAGGTCTATAAGACGGTTATCTGGTGCCTATTAGTAAAACAGACTAATAGGTCGTCTGATAGGTCTATAAGACGGTTATCTGGTGCCTATTGGTAAAACAGACTAATAGGTCGTCTGATAGGTCCATAAGAAGGTTATCTGTTGGCTATTGGTAAAACAGACTAATAGGTCGTCTGATATGTCCAAAAGAAGGTTATCTGTTGCCTATTGGTAAAACAGTCTGATATGTCGCCTAATGGTTGATCGGATAGGTCCATAAGACGGTTATCTGT
>Ga0209230_10000565_pt1 | contig 14520 bp, 15 predicted proteins | sample LakOntMetagenome_FD_187467 | JGI IMG/M metagenome (GOLD analysis project Ga0209230, IMG submission 187467) | Freshwater and sediment microbial communities from Lake Ontario - Sta 18 epilimnion Metagenome (SPAdes) (version 2) | ecosystem: Environmental > Aquatic > Freshwater > Lentic | place... | reverse complement strand
AATGGCACCTCACTGAATATGCCGAACATACCGGCGTACAAGCTGCACTCGCTGATATCAACTTAAATTACAAGCGCCACCCTGCGCTATGGGAGAAAGATGTCAGCCCTGATGGCTTCCAATGGATTGTGGGAGATGATGGGGCAAATAACATCCTCGCATTTACTCGCTGGTCTGATGCCGGATATCCGCTCGTCTGCGTCACCAACTTTTCACCAGTCCCACAAGAGTTCTACTCTCTGCGCATGCCTACCGCAGGCGTATGGCGCGAGACAATCAATACAGATGACCTCAAATATGGTGGCAGCGGAATAATTAATAATTCATTTGCGGTCGATGTTGATACTGATCTCTATACAACTCTTCGCATTCCGCCACTTGCAACGGTCTGGTTTGAAAGAGCTTAAAAGATTACTTCTTCTCGCTACTTAAATATGGTGTAAAGAGCGCTGCAACAATCATCAAGCAACCTGGAATCATCAGAGCTAAAGCGATTGAATCTGTCCACCCAATCACACCTGCGACAATCCATTTAAGTACCGTGGTTAAGACGTTATTAGTGACGCCGAATTGGCCCACAACCACAGAGCTTGGATGCGGCGATCTTCTATTGGCTGCACTTGTGAAGTTCGGTCCGAGGATGGCAGAACCTATGCCGGCTAATGAGAATCCAAGAAGGAATAAGGCGTAGGAGAGCCACTTCTGACTAGCAGGCAGATGGGTAGCGATTGAAATGGTTGTTACAAAACCGATACCTGCAGTTAAAGTTGAAGCCCGGGCTACTCGAGCTACCGGATATCGTTTCAATACTTTATGGGCCGATAAGCGACCGAAAATCATAAAGATAGTAAAGACAATGTAGGGAAGGGTACTTAGGCTAGCGCTGACATCAAGGCGCTCTTTGGTAAAGATTGTTCCCCAGTCGCCGATCGCAAATTCTAGATAGATAGCGCAAGCCATTCCAAGACTAACCGGCCAATCAAGATGGAATGAGGTGAAGATATCTTTCACTGAGTAATCGCTCTCAGGGTGTTCATTTGCAGTTACTAAAACGGGATTGAGCTTTGCAATGTAATAGAGCGAGGCGAGAGCTGTTGCTCCCGATAGAACTCCGATATGGAGTGAGAGCCCCACTCTTCCCACCAAAATGCCAGAGAAGATAGCGGTTGCTAGTGCACCGGCGCTCCAATATCCAGCAGAGCTAGTAACGACGTTATCGCCACTTCGCTCTTGAATGTGAAATCCCTGAGTATTAATCGCTACATGCGTTGCAGTGATTCCAAAGGCAATCATTACGTTGAAAATAATAAATATGGCTGGAGTATGTACATGGACGATTGCGGAGAAAGAGCCATAGATCAAGATTGTTGAAAGGACGAAGACGATTCGAACGCCGTACTTATGAACAATGTGCCCGACGGTGAGCAGGCCGAGAAATGCACCGATTGCACCGGTGGTAAGAATTGAACCAAAAGGTCCATTACTCAGCGAGAGATTCTCTTTGAGCTCAGGAAAGCGCGGCACCCAGGCCATGATTCCAAAGCCGAATAAGAAGAAGAGCGCATGCAGGTATCGCTTCTCCTGCGCATGTGAAATTGCTTGTGGTGTATTCATTTAGAAGAGCGCATTAGCGAGAGCGGCGCGAGCTTTGATAACGCGAGGGTCGGCAGGATCAACCAGGGCAAAGAGTTCAAGGAGGCGTTCTTTAACTCGCTTCTGCTCATCTCCTGATAGTAGTGAGATGAGGCGCAATAGACGCTTAAAACCCTGCTCGAGATCGCCCTGCATAATTTCGATATCAGCACATTGCACCTGAATTTCAATATCATCTGGGTTTTCGATTGCGCTCTGCATTGCCTGCGCTGCATCGACTCCATCAGTGCGCATCAAGAGCTGAACCTGCGCTAGACCAACCTTGCCATATACATCATTTGGTTTACGTGCCAACAGAGCCTTATAGGCAGCTTCCGCCGTTGCAAAGTCACCACGATCAAGTGCGGCAAGAGCCTCGTCTTCCTCAGGTTCTGCCTGTTCGACCGGCGCTTCACCAATGCCTTGTTGTGCCGCCAAGGTGAGAATCTTTGTGATTACCTCTCGCAGTTGAGTCTCATTGAGAGCCTGCTCAACAAATGGAATTGGTTGTTCGGCAATAAAGACTAAACCGTAAGGAATCGTGCGAGTCTGTAGCGCCTGCGCGACTTGTGGTTGTTCATCGATATTAACGCGCGCTAAGACCCATGCACCTTGATCTGCAAGCGCAAGTCTGCCAAGTGCTCGAAGCATCTCAACTGACTCAGCAGATCGCTCCGACCAGCAGAGAACAACTACTGGCTTCTGCGCCGACATTGGGAGAAATTCAGAGGTGAGATTTGAAGCATTTATTTCTAAACCAGGCATCGGTGTCGAAGTATCTACTGGTGGTTTTCCTAAACCACTGAGGTCATAGGCCTGACCAAAGTTTGGCGGAAGAGTCATGAGACGCTCTCTTTCACTACATCAACACCGGAATCTCGACGGAATGGCAAAATTTCATTGACATAAGATTGAGCAGCAAATTCAAGACCAACATCATGTCCGGCCTTCTCGCTGAGATACCAGCGATGTTCTAGCGCTTCGTGGAAGAACTGTGCCACTTCGATACGTCCTTGTAATTCGACTGGAATCAAAGCAACTGTTGGATTAAAAACTTCTTCTAACCAGCGACGCGCAGAGTCATGCACGGGTGGCTTTGGTGACTTTTCGCGACCACGATAGCGATCAAATGATGCAAGGAGGCGCTTTGCCTGAAGCTCTTCGGTATCAAGGCCCATTAATTCACGTAGACGATTCTTGTGATAACCGGCAGCTACCAGCTTTGGTTGGAAGTACAACTTTCCGGAAGTCTCATTTCCTTCTTCCAGTTGAACTGAGACTTCCTCCACTGCAAAGCCGAGGTCATGTAATTGACGCATCGCACGTTCTACTGCATGGCGATCTTTAGGATCGAGCACCTGACGCTCCTTGAGGGCAGCCCAGAGACGGTGGTAGCGCTTAATCAGCGCATTACTTGCACGGATTGGATCCATACCAGGATAGAGAACGCCAGAGAGTGCGAGGTCTTCTAGCTCGGCGGCAACATTAAAGTGAGCGATTTCTAAATCGTGCTCACGTTGGCCATCAGAGAGTGACTTCTGAAATTCACCAGTTTCAGCATCCACTAGATATGCCGCAAATCCTTCGGCATCTCGTCGGAAGAGCGTATTTGAAAGTGAGCAATCGCCCCACCAAAAACCCAAGAGGTGAAGGCGAACTAGGAGTAGCGCTAACGCATTTGCCATCAAGGTCACATCTTCAGCGGTGACATCTTTACCACTGAGCAGAACTCGATAAGGAAGTGAGTACGGCAGGAAGCGAGTCACCAACGCACAAGGGAGTTCTTCGTTCTCGGTATCCGTGCGTCCTTCCACTACTGCTACTGATTGCACGCTGGGCGCATCGAGCTGCTTGAGCTCGCGCAGGATTTTATATTCGCGATTTGCAAACTCTGAGACGGTCTCTTTAACGGCATAGACCTCAGATTCTGGATCATCGGTCGAGCGAACGAGGCGCACGATATGGCGTGAGATACCGCGCTTCTCTGTCAGATGGGGATCTTCCGGCCATAGCTCTAGGCTCTGATTCCAGGGCAGGCCGGAGACGGCTGCGATTTCTTCGCCGACGCCTGTGATCCGAAGTGCCATAGAGTCATTCTCTCATCTCTTATTCAACTTATAATTACCTATGACTATTTCAGAGCGAATCGGTGGCCGCGCCCCTAAGAAAACAACGAAAAAAGAGGCCTCAGTCACACGTTCTTATGGAGATGCTGGTGCACCTATCGATCGAGGTCACCCCTTCTACTTCGGCTTCTTAGCCACTATCGGAGCTCTCACCGCCTTTGTTCTCCTCCGAGCTCTAGCAAGTGCAAGCCAAGTATTTGTTCTCATATTAGTGGCGCTCTTTCTTGCAACTGGACTCAATCCCGGAGTTGAAGCAATTCGTCGCCGTGGAACATCTCGTGCAACGGCTGTTGCAATAATCTTTATCGCAGTTCTCTCGCTGGTCGGACTCTTCTTAGCTCTCGTCGTTCCGCCACTTGTTTCTCAGACTGCCCATCTGATTGAGATTGCGCCGAGGCTCCTGGAAGATTTAAAGAGTAACTCGACCATAGCAAGTCTTAATAGCCAGTATGCATTTATCGATACCTTAGAAGGGAAGTTCAGCAGCATCACATCTGATGGCACTCTGATTATCACCGCATTCGGTGGAGTCATTGGTGTCGGAAAGACTGTTCTATCAGGAACATTTACCGCTCTGACAATTCTCGTTCTTACGCTCTACTTCATTACTTCATTACCTGAAGCGACAAAGATTGGTCTCAAATTTGTTCCTGCTAGCCGTCGCCCAAGAGTTTCACTATTAGTTGATGCAATCATCGCCCAGGTCGGTGCCTTCGTCGGAAGTCAGATTCTTATCTCATCGATGGCAGCGGTCTTCGTGACCATCCTCTCGCTCGTACTAGGACTTCCATCTCCTATCGCGATCGGCATCATCGTCTTTATCTGCGGTTTAGTTCCACTGATTGGCCACTTCCTGGGATGTGGAATTGTTACTTTGATTGCTACCACCCAATCCATTGCAATCGGAGCGATTACATTTGTTGCATATGTTCTCTATGTTCAGATTGAGAATTATGTGGTGACGCCAAAGATTATGAAGCGCACACTCGCTGTTCCGGGCGCAATTACTATCATCGCAGCATTGATTGGTACATCACTTCTCGGACTAGTTGGTGGCCTACTTGCAGTGCCGGTGGCAGCTTCAATTATCTTGATTCTTGAGCAGGTGGTCTTTCCTCGCGCAGAGCAGCACTAAAAACTTACAGATTAACTCAGCAGCTCTGTCGGCAACGGCAATCTCTGAGGGGCGATAATGCGCGTAATCTCGCTGAGAACTCGATGAACATAAGGCTCGCCGACCCAGAGATGCTTTGCGCCATCGACTGCAATCAAATCTAAATGTGGAATCGCGGCAAATCGGATTCGGGCTTCATCGGGCTTGAGGTAATCATCATGCTCTGGAACTAGCGCAGTAATTGGTCTTCCATCTTCTGCCCAGAATTGGAGATCACTTTCTTCCACTTTCATCAACGGTGGACTGAGGAGAATCAAACCCTTAATGCGTGGATCACGTGCATGGCAGAGGGCAATCTCGGTTCCGAATGACCAACCAACGACCCAGAGCTCTTTAACTTTGAGAACATCAAAGCAATAATTTACGGCAGCTTGCACATCGTACTTCTCTGCACGACCGCCATCGTAAGTACCGGTACTTGTTCCCGCCTCGCTTGTGGTTCCGCGAGTATTGAAACGAATAATCGTGACGCCAGCCATTGCCGGCAATCGATTGGCCGCCTTCTTATAAATATGACTATCCATCATTCCGCCACCGGTGGGATTGGGATGGAGGCAGAGCAGCGCAGTAGTTGGATTATCAATCGGGGCGCTTACCTCACCGATGAGCGTCTGGCCATCTTCGGTGGTGAGTTGAAATGGTGTGCGGATAGCCGGCAGTACTGTGCTGGGGCGGATTGGTTCCGACATATGCGCATTCTAGTGACTACTCTTTGGCTATGGCTAAAAAGTTTGAATCACTCAATCCGGCAACAGGTGAAGTTGTAGGCAGATTTCCCATCACTACCGAGAAAGAGGTCTACGCAGCGGTCACGCTCGCTACCGATGCCGCTTTTCGTTGGGATGCCATGGGCCACAAAGGTCGCCGGAAGATACTGCTTGCTTACAGCCGATTGATTCTGCGCGAGATTGATTCACTCGCCGAGCAGGTAACGCTTGAGACAGGCAAGCCACATTCTGATGCAAAGCTTGAGATCACACTTGCAGCGCATCATGTTGCCTGGGCGGCACGAAATGCTGAATCAGTTCTGCGCACTGCTCATCGTGCATCAGGTGCGCTTATGGCAAATATGTCTGCCACCGTTGAACGTTCTCCACTTGGTGTTGTTGGCGTTATTGGTCCATGGAACTATCCAGTCTTTACCCCAATGGGATCGATTGCATATGCACTCGCTGCTGGAAATACCGTTGTCTTTAAGCCAAGTGAATACACCCCAGGCGTTGGCGTGGCACTTGCTGAGCTCTTCGAACACGCTGCAGGCAGCTCTGAGTATTTCCAAGTTGTTACTGGCTTTGGTGAGACCGGAGCAGCGCTCTGTACTAGCGGCGTAAAGAAGTTGGCATTTACCGGTTCTACTGCAACGGCAAAGAAGGTGGCTGCCCTCTGCGCCCAGACTCTGACTCCCGTCATCGCCGAATGCGGCGGTAAGGATCCGGTCATTGTTGCTCGCGATGCAGATATTGCAAAGGCGGTGGATGCAACGGTCTGGTCGGCGTTTTCAAATGCAGGACAGACCTGTATCGGCGCTGAACGTGTCTACGTTGATGAAAATATCGCCGATATCTTTACGGAAAAGGTCATCGCGCTTGCAAAGACAATTCATGCTGGTGACCCCGCTGATAGCAATTACGGGCCAGCGACAATGCCATCTCAGCTCAAAATCATTCAATCCCATATTAAGGATGCAGTAAAGCGTGGTGGCATTCCTGTTGTGGGTGGCACTCAATCAGTCGGAGATCGTTTTGTGCAGCCTGTAATTCTCCTGCAGGTTCCAGAAGATTCAATCGCCGTCACTGACGAGACCTTTGGACCAACGCTGGTTATCAATCGCGTGCCAGATATGGAGACAGCGATCGAGCTATCGAATGCATCTCGCTATGGCCTTGGTGCATCAGTCTGGTCGCGCCGTCAGGGTCGCTGGATTGCATCACAATTGCAATGCGGAATGGTGGCAATTAACTCAGTTATTTCCTTCGCAGCCGTTGCCTCAATTCCATTCGGCGGCATTAAGGATTCTGGTTATGGTCGAATCCACGGTCCAGAGGGTCTCCTTGAATTTACCTATCCGCGTTCAGTTGTTCGCGCCAGGTTCCAACTTCCATTAGCAATCACTAGCTTTAAGCGCACTGCAAAGATTGATTCGCTCGTGGTGAAGTTGTTATCCGTCCTGCGAGGACGTCTCTCTTAAATTTCACTTAGAAACGCGGAGCGTTACGGGTGCGTTCAGTATTGGGGCGACGATTATTTCGCTTGCTCCAACATGCGTTATGCCAATGGCGACGATTATCTTCATCGCCATCTAACCAGGCGACGGTATGTGGAGTTGCCATAGGAATAAGTTGATCACAACCTGGGCAGCGATATGGTTTAGTTGCCGCTGAACCGGTGAGCTTTCGAACTATCCATAAACCTTGATCATCTTCCTCAAAGGATTGTGTTGAAGGAACACCGCGTGGCTCTTCATCGACACCGGTCTTTGGGCGTCGATTCTTGGGATAGTTCTTTCGCGGGCTCACAGATGTATTTTCCATTACATTCACTACTTTCTCCTCATCGAAATCGCTAGAGTTGAGATATGAAGCCAGTAATCTCCGTAACAGGCCTACGAAAGAGCTATGGCGCTCTCACTGTGGTGAAAGATCTCTCACTGACAATCAATCAGGGAGAAATCTTTGCAATCCTTGGGCCAAATGGCGCTGGTAAGACGACAACCGTTGAAATCCTGGAGGGCTTCCGTGGGGCAGATGGCGGATCAATATCCGTACTTGATACCGACCCAGCGATAAAGGGTTCTGCAGGTCTAGCTTGGCGCAATCGAATTGGAATCGTTTTACAGAGTACTCAGGACACGGCAGAGCTCACCGTCCGAGAAGCGCTGACCCACTTTGCATCGTATTACTCAAATCCTCGTAGCGTGGAAGATGTCATCGCATTAGTTGGATTACAGGAGAAGGCCGATGATCGCGCCCGCACCTTATCGGGCGGGCAGCGACGTCGATTAGATGTCGGGCTAGGCATTATTGGAAGACCAGAGTTGTTATTCCTCGATGAACCAACAACAGGTTTTGATCCGGAAGCTAGACGGGCATTCTGGATATTGATTAGACAACTGAAAAGTGAAGGCACCACTATTTTGCTGACAACTCATTACCTTGATGAGGCAGAGGCACTGGCAGATCGAGTTGCCGTCATGAACCATGGAGAGATCCTGGAAGTCTCGACACCTGCGCTATTGGGCGGGCGGGCAAGTGCGCAAGCAACAGTCTCATGGCGCGAAGGTGGTATGCAGAAGAGCGAAGCGAGCGATACTCCGACTGAATTTGTTAAGAGCCTCAGCGCACGCCTCGGTGGTGAAGTTCCTGAGTTAAGTATCCATCGACCAACTCTTGAAGATATATACCTATCGATGATCGGAGCGACACATGAATAACCAACTTCCTGGTGCGCTCTCGATTGGTTTTAAACGTGGCGGACTTGAGATCAAGCAGTTCTTCCGTCAGAAGGAATCAGTGGTCTTTACACTCCTTTTCCCATTGATTCTCCTTGCTATCTTCGGTTCTGTCTTTAGCGAGACGATCGCACCCAATGTGACCTTCAGTCAGTACTTCGTCGCCGGAATGATCGCATCAGCGCTGGTAAATACTGGTTTCCAGCAGATTGCAATCTTCATTCCTATCGAACGTGATCTCGGTGCGCTCAAGCGTTTACGTGGCACTCCGATGCCTGCTTCAAGTTATTTCATCGGTAAGGCGATTGTCGTCACCGTCAGCATGGTCATCCAAGTAGTTCTACTGCTGATTGCCGGTGTTGCATTCTTCGGAGTGAATCTGCCAACTGCTGCAAATAAGTGGCTGCTCTTTGCAGCGCTCTTAATCCTCGGTTCGCTCGTCTCAACAATTCTTGGCGTTGCTTTCTCAAGTGTTCCTAAGAATGCACGTGGCGCTTCCGCCATCGTCTCCCCCGTAGTAATCATCTTGCAATTCTTTAGTGGAGTTTTCTTTATCTTTACCGACCTGCCGCAATGGATGCAGCAGGTTGCAGCTATATTTCCGCTGAAGTGGCTCACCCAAGGAATGCGCTCGGTCTTCTTGCCAGAGGAGTTTGCTACGCGTGAAATTGTCGGCAATTGGGAGACTGGGCGAACCTTTGCCATTATTGGCATATGGCTAGTCGTGGGCACCTTCCTCGCAATCCGCACCTTCAAGTGGGATCGCGACTAACAGCTCTCTTCCTTGTCGCTTCACTAGCGTTTTCTTTCTCACCAGCTGAGGCAGCTACAAAGAGTCCAACGCCAAAGGCCACTGCTAAGGCGACGGCGAAGCCAAAGGCAACCGTGAAGGCGCCTGCTAAACCTGCTGCTAAGCCATCTTCGAAGGCAACTGCGAAGCCCGCCGCCACAACATCTTCTAAGGCAACGGTTAAGGCAACTGCAAAGCCGACAACGAAGCCAAAGGCGACAAAGAAACCGGTTGTGAAGAAGAAAAAGAAGAAGGCGAAAGTCAGTGTGACTCCTTCGCCAAAGCCAGCGTGGCCACCTAAGGGCTTTAGCGTTGAGGGCGAGGTCTATGCCAAGGTGCCTTCCGCAAAAGAATTAGTAAGTCTTATCTCTGCCAATACCTACCTTGAGCGCCAGATTAAAGAGTGCACCAAGTACATCTGCGGTGCAGTTCAGGTAGCAGCAGAGAATGGTTGTATCTGGTGGCAGGTAGTTGCAGTTGTTACTGATGGCCAAGGAAGAAAATTGGGAGAGCTCACTAAAGCTTTCGCCGGAAGTACTGCAAAAGAATTTAAGACCTTGTTAATGATCTCACCGGAAACGTTAGAAAATGGTGGGGAAGCAAAAATTACTTCGGTGATATGCAACCAAATTGCTCGCGATCCAGCGGTTGCTGGTTCGACCTACACAAAAGCTTAGCGATTAGCTCCAGGAACCCAGAGCTGATCACCAATCTCCTTATTTGCAACGCGTGCAAGCACAAAGAGCAGATCAGATAAACGGTTGAGGTACTGCGCTGTCAATGGATTGACTCCGCTACCAAATGAATGGATTGCAGTCCAAGTACGGCGCTCTGCACGACGAACCACGGTGCGGGCAACATGGAGATGTGCAGCAGCTGGCGTTCCTGATGGAAGAACGAATGAACGCAAAGGCGCAAGGTCTGCGTTATAAGCATCAATTGAATCTTCGAGGTAGGTAATCTGACTTTCAAGAACACGTAGCGGTTCAAATGCTGGCTTATCGATAACTGGCGTGCAGAGATCTGCTCCGACATCAAAGAGATCGTTCTGGATGCGCACTAAGAGGTTACGAACATCATCAGTTAATTGATCAGTCGAAAGAACAACTCCGATTGAAGAGTTCGCTTCATCTACCGTCGCATATGCCTCGAGGCGTGGATCATTCTTCGATGTACGGCTCATGTCACCAAGGGCAGTAGTTCCGTCATCACCTGTTTTTGTATAAATGCGAGTTAGATTAACCATGCGCCTAGCCTATTAGCCCATGAAGGAAATGACACTTTCTAAAGTAGAATCGGCGCCATGACCCAGGCCCACGAGCACGATCGCTTTCGCATCGTTGGCGGAGCCTGCCTCAAGGGTGAAGTAACTGTCTCAGGGGCTAAGAACTCGGTTTTAAAGCTTATGGCGGCCTCTCTGCTGGCCGTTGGCAAGACAACTATCTCCAATGTTCCTGATATCGCCGATGTCGACATCATGGCCGATCTCCTGACCCGCCTTGGCTGCACCGTCGTTCTCAACAACAAATCTGGTGGCGATGCAACGGTAACAATCGATGTGCCGCTCGAGCCAACCCACCGAGCCGATTACGAGCTCGTTCGCAAAATGCGTGCCTCAATCAATGTTCTCGGGCCACTCGTTGCTCGTATTGGAATCGCAGAGGTTGCCCTTCCTGGTGGCGATGCAATTGGATCTCGCGGATTAGATTTTCATATTAAGGGACTCGAATCTCTTGGAGCAAAGGCACATATCGAACATGGCTATGTAATTGCCGAAGCACCTAATGGGCTAAAGGGTGCAGATATCGTGCTCGACTTCCCGAGCGTTGGTGCAACCGAGAACTTAATGACGGCAGCAGTTCTGGCAAAGGGCGTTACCACTATTGATAATGCAGCGCGCGAACCAGATATTGTCGATCTCTGCGAATTTTTGGTTTCGATGGGTGCAAAGATCGATGGCATCGGTACGCCGCTCATCACAATTACTGGCGTTGAAAAACTTAACCCAACGTCCCATCGCACCATCACTGATCGCATCATCGCCGGCACTTGGGCATTTGCCGCAGCAATTACACAGGGTGATATCACTATCCATGGTGCTCGCGCCGATCATATGGAAGTCATGTTAGATAAGTTGGCATCAGCTGGTGCAATCATCACATCAACGGCAGATGGTGTTCGCGTAAAGATGGATCATCGCCCCAAAGCAATCGATGTCGCCACACTTCCCTACCCAGGATTTGCTACCGACTTGTTGCCATTTATTATTGCGATGAATGCAGTTGCTGAGGGACATGCAATTGTGACTGAGAACGTCTTTGAATCACGCTTTATGTTTGTCAATGAACTTGCTCGCCTAGGTGCTCAGATCACCGTAGATGGCCACCATGCCTCAATCGATGGTATTCCACAGCTATCCGGAGCTCCCGTTGAGGCATCAGATATCCGTGCCGGTGCAGGACTTGTCCTTGCAGCACTAGTTGCAGAGGGTGAAACGACTGTTGATGGTGCATTCCATATTGATCGTGGCTATCCAAATTTTGCTGAAGATCTCCGCGCCCTTGGCGCATCAGTTACTAGAGAATAAAAAGACCCAGGTATTTAGAAAGCGAACCCTCTCGCCGCGAGCCGAAGGCATCGCGAGAAACCTGGAGGGTTTCTAGAGGTGGTAAGCGTTAGATAGCTGGGTCTTCTTATTAAATTATTTAAGCAACTGACTCAGTCAGAATCGATACGCGATCGTTGTTAACTGAGAGGAATCCACCTGTAACGTTGAATTCCTTTGTTGTGCCATCTGCAACCTTGATGCTGACCAAGCCATCAACGAGAACGCCAAAGAGTGGTGTGTGGCCAGGAAGTACACCGAGTTCGCCCCCAGTTGTACGTGCGAGGACGAAGTTCGCCTCACCTGACCAGACCTGCTCTGTTGGTGATACCAACGCGACGTTAAGGCTCATGGTTACTTCTTTGCCAATTCAGCTGCGTTGCGCTCTACATCGTCGAGACCGCCGCACATGAAGAATGCCTGCTCTGGAACGTGATCGTACTTTCCATCTGCAAGTGCTTCGAATGCATCGATTGTGTCGTTGATTGGAACGTATGAACCGTCGATACCTGTAAAGACCTTCGCCACGAATGTGTTCTGTGACAAGAAGCGCTGGATACGACGTGCACGGCCTACAAGAATGCGATCTTCTTCTGAGAGCTCATCGATACCCAAGATAGCGATGATGTCCTGAAGATCCTTGTAACGCTGCAAGATCTGCTTGATGCGGTTAGCAACCTTGAAGTGGCGCTCTCCGATGTAGCGAGGATCGAGGATACGAGATGTTGAGTCAAGTGGATCCACAGCTGGGTAGATACCAAGCTCTGAGATCGGACGTGAAAGAACAGTTGTCGCATCCAAGTGGGCGAATGTTGTGTGTGGAGCTGGGTCGGTAATATCGTCAGCAGGAACGTAAATTGCCTGCATCGATGTAATTGAGTGACCACGTGTTGATGTGATGCGCTCCTGAAGCTGACCCATCTCATCTGCAAGTGTTGGCTGGTAACCCACAGCAGATGGCATACGTCCGAGAAGTGTTGAAACCTCTGAACCTGCCTGTGTAAAGCGGAAGATGTTATCGATGAAGAGGAGAACGTCCTGCTTCTGCACATCGCGGAAGTACTCAGCCATAGTAAGAGCTGAGAGAGCAACACGAAGACGCGTTCCAGGTGGTTCATCCATCTGACCGAAGACCAAGGCTGTCTTATTGATAACGCCAGTCTCTGTCATTTCGAGGAACAAGTCGTTACCTTCACGAGTACGCTCACCAACACCGGCGAATACAGATACACCACCGAAGTTTTCAGCTACGCGATAAATCATCTCCTGGATAAGAACTGTCTTACCTACACCTGCACCACCGAAGAGACCGATCTTTCCACCCTTTACATAAGGTGTGAGAAGGTCAATAACCTTGATACCTGTCTCGAACATCTCTGTCTTTGACTCAAGCTGATCGAATGCTGGTGCATTGCGGTGGATTGGCCAACGCTCCTTGATATCCAATGAAGATGTTGGAACATCGAGTGACTCTCCGAGAGTGTTGAAGACGTGACCCTTTGTTACATCACCGACAGGTACAGAGATTGGTGCACCTGTATCGCTTACCTCTGCGCCACGGACCATACCGTCTGTTGGCTGCATTGAGATTGCGCGGACAAGGTTGTCTCCGATGTGTTGAGCAACTTCAAGAGTCAAGGTACGTGTTGTACCGCTCATGGTCGTCTCGACGTGGAGCGCGTTGAAGATTGATGGCATTGAGTCCGCTGGGAACTCGATGTCTACAACCGGTCCGATAACTCGGGCTACGCGGCCTTTACTGGTCATTATTCACTCCCTGCACTAGCTGAGGCCAACGCATCTGCGCCGCCCACAATTTCACTGATCTCTTGGGTGATTTCAGCCTGTCGAGCTGCGTTAGCAAGACGTGTTAACGACTTGATCAGCTCTTCGGCATTATCTGTTGCTGACTTCATTGCGCGGCGGCGGGCAGCGTGCTCTGAGGCTGCTGACTGGAGCATTGCGTTGAAGATTCGTGCTTCGATGTAGCGAGGAAGAAGAGCATCGAGCACTTCTCCTGCACTTGGTTCGAATTCATACTCTGGAAGGATTCCAGAAACTGGAGCCTGATCAGATTCAACAACCTCAAGCGGAATCATGCGCTTTGCAGTTGCTTCCTGAGTAAGCATTGAGCGGAACTTTGTGAAGACGATATGAATCTCATCGACTCCACCTTCACCATCTGATCCATCAACGAATGCTGCAAGGAGAGTCTCAGAGACTTCCTTTGCATTTTCATATGTTGGATTATCTGAAAAACCTGTCCAAGATCCTGCAATCTGACGATCGCGGAACTTGTAATAGTTAACCGCCTTGCGACCTACGAGGTAGCTTGCAACAGATAATCCGCGCTCACGAAGAAGGGCTGCAAGCTGCTCGCCTTCCTTGATTGCATTTGTTGAGTACGCACCAGCCATTCCACGGTCAGCAGAGATAATCAATACCGCTGCGCGACGTGGGTTAGAGCGAGGTGTAGTCAATGGGTGGACCACTGAAGAGTATGAGGCCACAGCTGAAACGGCGCGTGTTAACTCATTTGCATATGGGGTCGATGCAGATACGCGTTGTTGCGCCTTGACGATACGAGAGGCGGAGATGAGCTCCATTGCCTTCGTGATCTTCTTGGTCGCTTTAACGGAACGCATCCGTCGGCGATATATGCGGAGTTGAGCACCCATGAGTTACTTCTTCACCGCCACGATCTGCTCTTTGAGTTCACCCTCGAGTGGATCTTCATCTGACTCA
>Ga0209230_10000564_pt1 | contig 14552 bp, 15 predicted proteins | sample LakOntMetagenome_FD_187467 | JGI IMG/M metagenome (GOLD analysis project Ga0209230, IMG submission 187467) | Freshwater and sediment microbial communities from Lake Ontario - Sta 18 epilimnion Metagenome (SPAdes) (version 2) | ecosystem: Environmental > Aquatic > Freshwater > Lentic | place... | reverse complement strand
TCTGCGCCAGCTGCAACAGTTGCGTGCAGCAAAGTAATTGGCGTTTGTGTTGAACCTGGACCAAAGTGTCCATCAACTTCACCGGCAATAACGCGCAGTAGTGAACCACCGTCAGCTGAAGAAAGCAATGCAACATCTTTTGCACGGACATCTTGATATGCAGGAGGAGACCATTTCTTTGCAGCAGGTAAGTTAACCCACAACTGGAATCCGTGGAACAAGCCGCCAGACATAACCAAACTCTCTGGGGGAGTTTCAATGTGCAAAATTCCCGCACCTGCTGTCATCCATTGTGTATCACCATTTGAAATTGTTCCACCGCCACCATTGTTATCGTGGTGATCAAAGATTCCATCAATAATGTAGGTAACTGTTTCAAAGCCACGGTGTGGGTGCCAAGGAGTTCCTTTTGGTTCACCTGGTGCGTACTCAACTTCGCCCATTTGATCTAAGTGGATAAATGGATCAAGCTCTGCCATATCAACACCAGCAAAGGCACGACGAACGGGAAAGCCCTCACCTTCAAAACCTTGAGGTGCTGTCGTAATGCTCTTCACCTTGCGCGCACGTGCACCAGTAACTTCGTTAACACGAGGCAAAACGGTGATGTCGCTGACGGTTACTGCTGGCATTTCGATCTCCTTAGTTCAGCGCCCAATAGTAGTTGAACATTCAACTACTTGCAACTTCTTGCTTACAGGGCTTTGAGCGCAGAAACAACCTTGGTGAGTGAAGCTTTGGCATCACCAAACAAAAGCATTGTCTTTGGATCATAAAGAAGTTCATTTTCAATACCAGCAAAACCTGGGCGCATAGAACGCTTCAAGAAGATGATGTTGGCAGCATTATTAACTTCCAAGATTGGCATTCCATAGATTGGACATCCTGGAGTTGTTTGCGCTGCTGGGTTAACAACATCATTTGCACCAATAACGATTGCAACATCTGTTTGACCAAATGTTGGATTTACTTCATCCATTTCAAGCAATTGATCATAAGGAACATTTGCTTCTGCAAGAAGAACGTTCATATGTCCTGGCATACGGCCTGCAACAGGGTGAATGCCGTATGCAACATCGATGCCCTTTGAAATCATTAAGTCAGCTAATTCACGAACTGTGTGTTGTGCTTGTGCAACAGCAAGTCCGAAACCAGGAACGATCACTACGCGACGGGCATAGTTAAGCAAAATCGCAACATCATCAGGTGAACCTGAACGAACTGGTCGCTCTTCACCCGCTGCAGCCACATCTTGCGGCTTTGCAGTAAATGCACCGAATAATGTTCCAAACAATGAACGTCCCATTGCCTCTGCCATCAATCGGGTCAAGATAGTTCCTGAGGCACCGACAAGAGTTCCCGCAATAATCAACAAGGTTGAATCAAGAACATAACCACTTGCAGCCACTGTTAAACCAGTAAAGGCATTGAGGAGTGAAATAACAATTGGAACATCTGCTCCACCAACAGGAAGCACGAACAAGATTCCAAATAGTAGTGATAATCCTGCAAGAATCAAAAGTGGTGTTGTTCCAAGGGCGGTTACAACCCACCCACCCACACCAATAACTGAAACCAATGTTGCAGCGATTATGAAGCGTCCTGCTGGGAAAATTACTGGACGAGTGGTCATCAACTCTTGCAACTTCATAAAGGTAATGATTGACCCGCTAAATGAAACGCAACCAACAATTACCGTGAAGACAGTAAAGATAACCACAGCTGTTGTTGCTTGATCTCCAAGATTTAAGTACTCAACAATCGCTACCAATGCAGCTGCGCCACCACCCACACCATTAAATAGTGCAACAAGTTGTGGCATCTGGGTCATCTGGACCTTGCGAGCAGCAGGAACTCCGATAACTAGACCAATTGCGATTGCGCCAAGAATCCACCCAAGATTATTGAGCGGTAGTGATGAGTTTTCATTGGAGTAGAAAAAGACAACAAGTGTTGCTAATCCAGCGCCAAAGGCACCAATTAAGTTACCGCGACGAGCAGTCTTTGGGTGGGACAAACCTTTTAGAGCAAGGATGAAGGCAATGCCGGCAGCTAGGCCAATAAGGTCATATACCGTGCGACTCATTTCTTATTTCCCTTAAACATCTCAAGCATTCGGTCGGTTACGACAAATCCACCCACCATGTTGATAGTTGCCAGAATAATCGCTGCAACTGAAAGACCCAGCTCAAGGTTTGTCTTACTATGATCGGCCACAATAATGGCACCGACCAAGATAACTCCGTGAATCGCATTGGCGCCTGACATAAGCGGTGTGTGCAAAGTTGATGACACTTTTGAAACAACCTCAAAGCCGACGAATACAGAGAGAACGAAAATCGAAAGAATCGCCATCGGTTCCATTATTGAGCTCCTCTTCGTGATCCGCCATGTGTAACTGCAGCGCCGTTAATAATTTCATCATCGAAATCTAATTTAAATGAAACCTTTTCATCATCCTTTGCAGGAACCGTAAATAGTGAAAGAAGATTCACGACGTTTCGTGAGTACAAGAATGATGCATGAAAGGGAAGCTGGCTCGGCACATCTTTACCGCCCCAGATACGGACTCCACCAGATGTTTCAATAATCTCGCCCGGCTTTGATCCTTCAACGTTTCCACCAGTTTCAGCCGCCAAGTCAACGATGATTGTTCCTGGAGCCATTGAATCCACCATAGCCTGTGTCATCAAGCGAGGTGCTTGTCGGCCAGGCACGGCTGCGGTTGTAATAACTACATGTGACTTTGCAATATATGGAGTTAAAAGTTCGCGTTGCTTTGCTGCTCGATCTTCTGTCATTTCACGCGCATATCCGCCAGCACCTTCTAGTGCTTCAAGTTCTAGCTGAATAAATGTTGCACCCATAGAACGAACTTCATCAGCAGAGGCTGGGCGAACATCGTAAGCTGAAACAACTGCGCCTAAGCGACGTGATGTTGCAATCGCTTGCAAACCTGCAACACCTGCTCCAAGTACTAAAACTTGTGCTGGAGTAACTGTGCCAGCCGCTGTCATAAGCATTGGGAAGAATCGTGGAGAAAGTTCTGCTCCAACAACTGCTGCGCGATATCCGGCACATAGTGCTTGTGAGGTTAATGCATCCATTGATTGCGCACGTGAAATACGAGGAACAAGTTCAAGTGAAAAAGCTGTAATACCGGATGCTGCTGCTGCTTCAATTGAATCAACTGCAGTAACTGGAGATAAAAATGAGATTGTTATTGCGCCTTTTTTCAAGGTTTTCATTTGCTGGGGTGTTAACGGCTGTACAGAGAGGACTACATCTGCATCAGCAAGAACATCGCCTTGCTTCACAGTGGCACCAGCTGCAGTGAAATCAGCATCAGTTGCTTGCGAATGAGCACCTGCACCAGATTCGATTATTACATCGAGACCTAGTCGAGTCAGCTTATTGATGATGTCTGGAACAAGCGCAACGCGCTTTTCTCCAGCTTTAATTTCCTTCGGAACAGCTACGCGCATGTACCCGATATTAGTGGGTGGAACCCTTTAAGTCACCTTTTATTAGGTGGTAGAGAATTGCTTGAATCGTTGTTCGGCGGTGATATGCCTCTCTCCACACGATAGAACGCGGGCCATCGATTACAGATGCCTCAACTTCTTCTCCGCGGTGGGCAGGTAAACAATGCATGAATACTGAGTCTTTACTTGTCAGCTTCATAAGATTTTCAGTCACGGCAAATGGTGAGAGTGCTGGCATTTTTTCTGCACGGTCTGTTTCTGAATCACCCATTGACATCCACACATCGGTATATAGAACAGATGCATCTTTTGCCGCTGATTCTGGATCATGTGTCACTTCAACCTTTCCACCATTGTGGGATGCGATATTTTTTGCAACAGCCACAACAACAGGATTTGGTGCCCACTTACCGCTAGGTGTTGCTGCGACGACGTGTGCACCCATGATTGCACCCATGAGCAACCAGGCATGAGACATATTATTTCCATCACCAAGGTATACAAACTTGCGACCGGTGATATCTGTTCCAAATTTTTCACGAATAGTTAACCAGTCGGCAAGTAACTGTGTTGGGTGATCATCATCTGTTAATGCATTGATCACTGGAATTGATGCATTAGCACCAAGTTCATCAACATCGGCTTGTGCAAATGTGCGAATGATCAATGCGCTGCAATAGCCACTAATTATCTTTGCCGTATCTGCAATTGTTTCACCGCGACCTAGTTGCAACTCATCGCCACGGATAAAGATTGGGGTTCCACCAAGGTGGGCAACAGCTGTTTCAGATGACAAACGGGTACGAGTAGAAGGTTTTGTCATGTAAATAGCTACAGACTTGTTTGCCAGAGCGGTGTTTGACCGCAGTGGATTCTCAGCAAATTCAGCGGCGGTCGATAGTAATAATTCGACATCGGCTCGGCTCAAGTGCTCGGTTCGTAGTAAGTCCTTCATTTGTGAATTCTACCCGTACTTTTGAGGTGCTCGAAGGTATTCTTATCCACCTCATGGGCCTCTTTAAGAAAATCGGAACAGACGGTGATACCGATCTGCTGACCCGACCATCAGAAGAGCTCCTTGAAGATGATGGTGGGCATGATCGCTTCTCGCATTATGTGAAGAAAGAGAAGATCGTCGAGTCAGCTGTCTCTGGAAAAGCGTTAAAAGCATTATGTGGAAAGAAGTGGGTCCCATCTCGCGATCCTGAAAAGTATCCAATCTGTCCGGCCTGCAAGGAAATTTATGCAGGATTGAAATCAGCACCCGAAGACAAATAATAATGAAGCGCAGGTTTGCCTTCGCACTGTCATTTCTTCTTATCATCACAACTCTTGCACAACCCATACAAGCCGCGGATAAAGAACCGCGAAAGATTTTATCTGGCTGGATTCCTTATTACTCTGTCAAGACAGTTCTGCCATTGGTGCGCAAACTTCCCTCAGCTGCTCCTACTATTGCAGGACAACCTTCAGTTTGCGATGCATCTCAATATGGCCCAGCTGAAAATCAAGCAATCGAAAGTTCATACCTCTTCACAAACAAAGATTTAATGAAAGAGGTAATGCCATTTTGGTTTAGCATAAAAAGTCCAACAGTAATTCGCGATGATTATGTTTCCGGTAATCCATCTTGGCCAATGGCAGACACTGTGTGTTTAATGCGACGTGCTGGTTTGCAAATTATCCCAACTATGACAGATGGCACAGCCAAGCTTGTGCTTTCGGAATATCTTTCAAATGCTACAACCCGCACAACAATTGTAAATACAATCGTAGATTTAGTGGTTAAGAATAACTTTGACGGAATTGATCTGGATTACGAAGGCTTTGCCTTTGTTGATGGAAACACAACATGGAACAAGACTGCACCTCGGTGGGTTGCCTTGGTCAAAGAATTGAGCGTTGCGCTCCATGCAAAAAATAAATTGCTATCCGTATCAACTCCTTATTTATATGATCCAAAAGAAAAGCAAAAAGGTTACTTTGTTTATGCGTGGGCAGATATTGCAAGCAGTATCGATCGCCTTCGAATAATGACATATGACTATTCGGTAGCAAAGCCAGGTCCGATGGGTCCTTTGTCATGGACAGAAAAAACTATTCAATATGCAATTAGCGTTATGCCAGCATCAAAAGTTTATGTTGGCTTGCCTGGTTATGGTCGGGATTGGATTACATCAGTTAATGGAAAGTGTCCAACATCTGCGCCACCTGGATTAGTAGGTGGAGCAAAAGCTGCAACATTTAAAATGAATTACGCAGATGCAAAGGCTGCAATTGATGGAGTAGTTCCAACCTATAATGAACAGTATGGTGAAGCCACCTATAACTACACACAGTCTTACAACGGATTATCTGCAACTGGGGCATCAACTGCCTGCACTGTAAATCGAACCGTTTGGTATCAAAACGCTCGAAGCTTCGCTGCACGAATGGCTTTTGTTGCGAAGTATCGTCTTGGTGGCGCTGCAATGTGGACTCTGGGTATGGAAGAAGCAGCGGCAACAAATGAGATTCGCAGTGCCGCTCTTGCGATCGCACCAGATCCCGTAATCAACACAATGACACTAGAAAGCGTCAGTCAAGGTTCGATTAATTATGGAAATCTATTCACGGTTAAAGGCCTTGTTACTTTGAAGGATAAAACACCGATAGCAGGGGTAGCCGTTGCTCTTGAAATCAAACGACCTAGTGAATCTGGGTGGACAAAAATTACTGAACTTGTCTCCGCACTAGATGGAACAGTTTCATCACCAATGACCTTCGGCGCTGATGCTGCTATTCGTTTAACAACTGTTGGGACCTGGGAGCGAGCAGAATCAGTCAGTGCTGAAGAGAAAATTGCTGTAAAGAGTCTTATTCAAATTGATCGGCCAGTATCAGCATCAAAGGGATCTGTAATTACGATTAAGGCACAGCTACTACCTAAATTAGTTGGCAAATCTGCGAATTTACAGAAAAACATTAATGGAAAGTGGCAAAATATTGGTGTGGCCTCTATTTCAGATTCCAATGGATTATTCACATTTACTGCTACCGAGGTTAAACGAGGAGTGGTGACAATGCGAGTTCAAGTTGTCGGCGACATTGCATCTGCACCATTTGCGATTGTGATTCGATAGATATGCCCAAAATAAAGGACAAGATCGAAGAAGAGTTGCAAGCCATCTTTAGTGGTGATGTGCCATGGATAACAATTGTGTGGGATGACCCAGTTAACTTAATGACTTATGTGACATATGTATTAATGGAATTATTTGGATACAACAAGGAAAAAGCTTATGAACTAATGATGAAGGTTCACACCGAGGGCAAAGCAGTTGTTTCAACTGGAAGCCGCGAAGAGATGGAACATGATGTTGCTCGCTTACACGAATACGGATTGTGGGCAACATTGCAGCGCGGTGATCAAGCAATATGATCGAAAATGAGCACGGTTTCTTCCGTCACGGAGATAACGCATACCTAGCCAATTTTTCTGAAGCCGAACGTGAAGTTCTGATCAATTTAGTTGAGCAAATAATTGAGCTGTTAGCAGAACGCGTTGATCATCACAATGATGATCCAATCGCCGCCATGGTTGGCATAACTATGCATGACACGCCACCTGATGATGAGGTGCTTCTGCGCTTATTGCCTAATGCATATGCTGATCAAGTCGATGCATCCGAATTTCGTAGATATACCGAGTCAACCTTGCGCCAAAAGAAGCAGGCACACGCAATGGCGATGCGTATGCATCTAAAGAGTGCAGTTGATGGAATTGTTGAAGTTGATCATGATGGTGCAAATGCATGGCTCGGTGCGATGAATGATGTGCGCCTTGCGTTAGGTGTTCGATTAAAGGTTGAAGAAAATACACATGATGATTTGGAACTATTAGCCCCTGATGACCCAATGCGTGGCGTTTATGCGGTGTATAGATGGCTTGGCTGGCTGCAAGAGAGTTTAATTTCTGCGCTTATGGATGACTTTGAATAGTTGGCCTGGTAGTCATGGCATGAGTGCAAGGTAGGCTAGCCCTGTGAGTGATGCCCCAATAGGAATATTTGATTCAGGTGTAGGCGGTCTCACCGTTGCACGTGCAATCTTAGATCAACTTCCTAATGAGTCCACTCTTTATATTGGTGACACAGCACGTGGTCCCTATGGCCCGCGCCCATTAGCTGAAGTTCGAGAATTTGCACTTGAGACAATGGACTTTCTTGTTGAGCAAGGTGTTAAGGCAATTGTTATTGCTTGCAATACAGCTTCAGCTGCAATGCTGCGTGATGCGCGCGAACGATATTCAATTCCAGTTATTGAAGTTATTCAACCTGCTGTTCGTCGTGCAGTTGCTGCAACAAGAGCAGGAAGTATTGGCGTCATTGGAACTCGCGCAACAATTGACTCTAAGGCTTACGTAGATGCATTTGCAGCTGCCCCGCAACTAAAGATCACATCAATTGCTTGCCCATTATTTGTTGAATATGTTGAGCGCGGTGAGACATCAGGTGATGAAATTACTAAGGTCGCTCGCGAATACTTAGCATCGGTAATGGATGCAAAGGTTGATACATTAGTTTTGGGCTGCACGCATTACCCATTGTTAACGGGTGTAATTTCATATGTAATGGGCGAAGGCGTCACTTTGGTTTCAAGCGCCGAAGAAACAGCAAAAGATTTGTACCGGACATTGGTTGAGAATGGCTTGTTACGTGCCCAGTCATCAGCCCCAGCAACACATAGATTCTTAGCAACCGGTGATGCAACGGCATTTGAAACCTTGGCTCGACGTTTTCTAGGTCCCGAGGTCACACAAGTCGAGCACAAGGAGCTATAAATGGCACGCAATGATGGGCGCACAGTTAATGATCTGCGTGAAATCAAATTTACTCGCGGTTGGTTAGATCATGCCGAAGGTTCAGTATTAGTTGAATTCGGTAAGACTCGTGTTTTGTGTGTTGCATCATTTACGCCAGGTGTTCCACGTTGGTTAAAAGATACTGGTAACGGTTGGGTTACATCAGAGTATGCAATGCTCCCTCGTGCAACACATACACGATCAGATCGTGAAAGCGTTAAAGGCAAGCTGGGCGGTCGCACACAAGAGATATCTCGCTTAGTTGGTCGTTCTTTGCGCGCAGTCGTAAATATGAAAGAACTTGGTGAAAACACAATTGTTATTGACTGTGACGTCTTACAAGCAGATGGTGGAACTCGCACGGCAGCAATCACAGGTGCATACGTTGCACTTGCTGATGCAATTTCTTGGGCAAAGGCGCAAGGACACATCAAAGCAGATGCAAAACCACTTAATGACTTCGTCGCAGCGGTGAGTGTTGGAATTATCGATGGAGTTCCAATGCTAGATCTTTGCTATGAAGAAGATGTGCGTGCAGGAACAGATATGAATGTTGTAGTTGCTGGTGATGGACGATTCATCGAAGTTCAAGGAACCGCTGAAGGTGAACCTTTTGATCGCGCACTTTTAAATCAACTTCTTGATTTGGCAGTTGCTGGATGTTCGACACTGAATCAAATGCAGAAAGATGTTCTTGCGAAGTAATGTCTCACAAACTTGTTTTAGCAACACGTAATCAAGGGAAGATCACTGAGTTTCGGCGCATCTTGGATGGATTAGCACCAGGTGCGATTGAATTAATAGGTGTGGATCAATTTCCGGATTTAGTTGATGTCGAAGAAACAGGATCAACATTTGAAGAAAACTCTTTGCTTAAGGCGCGTTATACGAGCCAAGCAACGGGGTTGCCAGCAATCGCTGATGATTCAGGGCTATGTGTAGATGCATTAAATGGTGATCCTGGAATATTTTCTGCCAGATGGGCAGGTGAACATGGAAATGACCAAGCAAATCTAGAAAAGGTTTTAGATCAGCTCAAAGATGTTCCAGACAGCAAGCGCACTGCGCACTTTATGTGTGTTGCATCTCTGGTACTTCCGGATGGTCGCCACCAGGTTGCCGAAGGACGTTTTGATGGACACATTTTGCATACCCCTGTCGGCGAGAATGGATTCGGCTACGACCCAATTTTCCAGCCGGCAGGAATGTCCATATCTTCTGCGCAAATGAGCGCGAAGGAAAAGGATGAACTGAGCCACCGCGGAAAATCACTACGCTCATTAGCACCTCATGTCATCCATTTGCTTGCGAGCCTGGGGTAACCTTTACCTATCACAGTGCGTTAATTACGCGCTTATAGCAATCCAAGGAGTTCGAAGTGGCCGTTAAGAAGACCGCAAAGAAGGCAGCAAAGAAGACAGCTGCAAAGAAGTCGCCAGCTAAAAAGGCTGTAGCGAAAAAGAAGACAGCTAAGAAAGCTGTTGCCAAGCGAGCAGTTTCGAAGAAGACCGCAAAGAAGTCTTCAGCAAAGAAAACTGCAACCAAGCGCGCAGTTAAGAAGACAGCAAAGAAATCTGTAGCCAAGAAGGTTGCGAAGAAGACCGTGAAGAAGGCTCCTGCAAAGCGCGTTGTCAAAAAAGCAACAACAACTCGTGTTACATCTGCGCCAGCTGCAATTAGCACACCAGCTAGACCTTCTGCACCTGTCCTTGCAGCTAAACCAGTATCAGCACCTAAGGCATCAACATCAAACCGCACTGCATGGATTGTTGTAATTGGAATTGTGGCGTTAGTTGCAATCGTTTGGTCTCAGTCATCTGGATCAGATAGCGATGATGCAGCCACTCCAACCCCATCAATGTCAGAAAGTGCAGAGCCAAGCGCTGAACCATCTGCAACAGAGTCAACAGGTGTGGCTGTTACGGCAGTAGAAGCACCAACAAAGTTTGTTGCCCTTAAGAGCGAAGAGGGATTAAAACTACGCTGGATTGCACCAACAGCAGTTGATGGTTTAACTGGATATAACGTTGAGATCCGTGCAAACGGAGCCGGTGAGTGGAGTGTTATTGCAACAGTCCCAGCTGATCAACTAACTCAGAATGTTACAAAGGCAAGTGATTCAGGATGGACTCAGTTCCGTGTTTCTTCTGTGTACTCAGATGGACAGACTGCATCAGCTACAGCTTTTGGAATTCCAGGAGAGTTCAAGTAAATCTAAATTAGATTAAATAAAATCCCTCACTAATTGGTGGGGGATTTTGTTTTGATTACTTATTAAATATTTAGAGCTTAGCGGTTATTGCATCCACATAAGCGCGCACACCTGCAGGGACAAGGTGAACACCATCTGGCCCAAAGTACTCTGAGCGGCCTTGAGAAATAGATGCCCAATCAACTAAGTAGGCACCGTATAGAGAGGCGTACTGTGCAATAAGTGCGTTGTTGTCATTTCGCCAAGCCCGTGGGACTGCTGTATTAACAACAACAATTCGAGGCTGATCCTTAATTATCTCAAATATTGCTGCGACTTGTTCTTCAGTGAGCTTGTTGTTATTGCCCAAATTCAAAACTATCGTCGCCATACTCATGTTTGCTTTGTCGTTAGTGATCACCTCAAGAAGTTCAGTTGCCTGTCGGCCCACCCTTGCATTGATCAATCCTATGGGTTGACGACTATCTAATTCGAAACGAATTCCGAGAATTACTGAGTCACCTGTAACCCACAAACCAGGATCACCGAGGTCAGTCGGGGTTGAAGGAGATATTGAAGGTGCTTGCAACTGCTTCTTTAATTGCGCTAATTGCTTATCGCCCTCAGCAATTGCACTTGTAGCAACTGTCGCGGTCGACCCAATAATCGCAAGGACGATCAGCAAAACTCCAGCTCTTTGGCGCAATTGCACTCGCTTTGTGCGGTATTTCATTCCTTTAAACCAGTAATCAATTAATCCAGTACGAACAGGAAGTTCCACTAAACGTAGCGAAATATCTGCCAACGCGAAAACAATTAAGACGCGCAATGCATACAGAGCCCACTGAGATCCTTCAAGATCAAAATCGGGGCGAGTAACTTGAAAAACTACCCAGTGCCACAGATAAATTGCGTAAGAACGCTCGCCGATCCAAACAAATGGCTTGCTACTTAAGATCGGTGCAAAACGAGAAGCAGGGTGAACAATTGAAGTAATGATTGCGCATCCAAATACACCCGCTAATGGAAATGCTAACTTATATAAAGTTGGATCTGACTCTTTAATAAAGAGGAATGCTGCGATGATTCCAAGAAAACCGAACACTCCGATCCCATCAATAAAATCTTGAGCTTTTCGGGAGACCTTTTCTTGTAAATTTTGTGGAATCCATCTCACTGCTAAGGCTGCACCAAGAAATAAACCAATGCTGTGGGTATCTGTTCCAAAGTAAACGTGGCTTACCTTCGTAGTGCTAGCTGCATCTATTTGTAGCGAGACCACTAACAAAGCAATTCCTGAAAAGGCAGCGATCAATAGCGCCGCACCAGGTATCTTGTTTTTGCCAAAATAACGTAGAACCAATAACAAAATCAGCGGCCACACCAGATAGAACTGCGCCTCTACACCTAAAGACCAGGTGTGTTGCAGTAGAGGTGGGCGTCCAATTGCTTCGAAGTAATCAGTTTCCCGAAACACTAGCCACCAATTCATTCCTCCGAACAGTGCAAATGGAGCATCACCCAAAAATCGCCGCATAGTATCTGGCGCCCATAAACCAACAACAATCGTTGTTGTGATGATCATGAATACAAGTGGTGGCAATAATCGACGGATACGCGCCATATAAAAGGCTCGAAGATCCAATCCGCCACTTCGCTGAATTGAATCCAGAAGAAGTCGGGTGATTACATAGCCAGAGATTACAAAAAACAGATCTACACCTAAGAAACCACCAGGAATCCAATTGAATCCAAGGTGATACAACATCACCGCAATTACCGCGACAGCACGCAAGCCATCAATTGCAGGTATGTATCTGATACCTCGTTCAGTGGCCATGATTGATTAACTCCTACGAAGTAACGCTGTCTTAAATAGCAAAAAGCTATCTAGCGCTTTGCAGATTTCTTTGCAGAACTCTTCTTTGCTGGAGCTTTCTTAGCAGCCTTCTTTACTGTTTTCTTAGGTGCTACTAAGGCAGGACGGGTACGTTGGCTTGTAACCTTAAGAGGTCCTGGATTAATCAAAGTATCATCTGCGTTCAAATTATCAAGAACACTCTTTTGTAGATCTTCTAACCGTTGAAAGGCACCATCTAGGCGATTTCGAGATTGCTGAATTGCAGACTCTGCAGCATCTAGAGATTGCTTTTGAATTCTGTATAAACGCTCAGCTTCAGAGATAACACCTGAAAGCCACTGACGATAACCAGTAACTTCTGTTGTTGCTTCAGAAACAATGCGTTCTCCTTCACGGCGGGCAGCTGTGGCAAGAGCAGAAATTTCACGCTTCTTGCTCTCGATCAGCGCTTCGGCTTCTGATTCAGCTTGTGCAATCTTATCTTCTGCTTCAGATTCAGCGGCTTGGATGTATTTGCGTCCACGAGTCTCGGCACCTGAAAGAATTGTGCGAGCCTTTGCATCGGCTGCTTCTAGCTCTTCTTTTGTTGCGCGTGCAGTTTCTGACACCAAACGAGTAGCTGCAACTTGCGCCTTGCTCTCACGAGCTTGGGCTGATTTGATCATTGACATCGCAGTTTCAGTTGCGAGAATTTCAAACTCTTCTTTTGTTAAGCCGGTTATGTCGCGGCGAGATTTCAAATCTGCAAGTTGTGCTTCAAGTTCGCGAATACGATCAACAGATGAAGGCAGGTTAGTGCTCTCTTCTTCAGTAAAGCCCACCCAGTTAAGGAAGTTCTTCTTCTGCGCCATCATGCACCCCGCTGCTCAATAAAACCGTATGTAGAGATGGCTTAGATTAGAGCAATGACCTATTTACTGTAAATCGCCACTGAGATCGCTATGTACTGACTAATCCATGCTGCGAGCACGAATATATGGAAAAGCTCGTGGAAGCCGAAGTACTTAGCCTCGCGTCCAGGACGCTTGAGGGCGTAAAAGATCGCACCGACGGAGTAGAAAAGGCCCCCGATTGCAATAGGAAGTAATACCCACAAACCACCCGCGCGATATAACGCAGGAGTGTAGAAAACCGCGACCCATCCCAAAGCCAAGTAGTTGGCCACGTATAACCACCGAGGTGCACCAATCCAGAAAACACGAAGAGCAACGCCCATTGCAGCCCCGATCCACACAACCAGTAGCAAGATCGTACGATCTCGCCCTTCAAGAAGTGCCACAGCAAATGGGGTGTAAGAGCCAGCAATTAATAAATTGATATTTGCATGATCCCAACGACGCCAAATCTTTTTCTTTTCTGGCACCCATGGGACTCGGTGATAAATGGCAGAAACACTAAATAACATAATTGCTGTAATGGAGTAAATGGCTACTGCAAACTTAAGAGAAGATTTACTCAATATGAATAAAACCAGTGAAGCGATGATGACCGCCGGAGTTGCCCCAAGATGAAACCAACCACGTAGCTTTGGCGGAGCAACTGGGGTCTGACTCATGCTGGCAAGCCTAGGCTACTTTCACAGAATTAACCGTGGACAAAGCCCTGCACCACTGCCAAACTTCGGCCATGACACATAGATCACCCATATTTGAAATCAGCGATGTTTACATCGACCAAGAAGCAGCTCTTAGCCCAATGGGTTGTACCTACCTTGGTAATGGACTCAACCAAGACAAACTAGATGACTTCTCAATTGCAGCATCCGAGGTGAGTGCAAACTTAACTCGCGAAACTTTAAAGAAGCTCTCTGCGATGCAGCCAATCGATGAGATTGATCGTATTGCAAAGGCGGTCATGACCGAGCGTCTTGAGTCAAGACTTGCCTTACATGACAGCCAAGAAGGATTTGTATTGTGGAATGTTTTAACATCGCCACCATCAGATGTACGTTCGATCTTTGAACTTATGCCTAAGAAAACCGCGCAAGATTTCGACAATATTGCCAAGCGTTTGGCTGCAGTAGATGCGGCGTATAGCTCTTGGTGCGAAACCATCATGACTGTTGCGAAGAGCGGAAAAACAACCGCCCAGCGCCAGGTTAAAGGTGTTATTGAGCAGTTAGATAGTTATGCAAATGGTGGATATAGCACCATGTGTAAAAACTTTGATGCC
>Ga0209230_10000562_pt1 | contig 14580 bp, 7 predicted proteins | sample LakOntMetagenome_FD_187467 | JGI IMG/M metagenome (GOLD analysis project Ga0209230, IMG submission 187467) | Freshwater and sediment microbial communities from Lake Ontario - Sta 18 epilimnion Metagenome (SPAdes) (version 2) | ecosystem: Environmental > Aquatic > Freshwater > Lentic | place... | reverse complement strand
TTGAAACAATTAACAAGGTTGCTGAAGAGCGTGTAAGAAAGTTACAGACACAATATATTAAGATGGGCAGAGATGCCTCTGGAGCAATGAAGGCAATTGCCGTTACACCACTTGCTCTTGATATGGAAAATCTAGGAACCAAGACAATGATGGCTGCTCAAAAGCAGCAATTGTTTAATCAACTACTAGCACAAGGTACAACCAATCTAGTTAACTTTGGTAAGAACACTCAGTGGGCAGGTCGCCAGTTGATGGTTGGTTTTACTATCCCACTTAGTATTTTTGGTTCCACAGCAGCAAAAGCATTCATGGATCTTGAAAAGCAAGTTATTAGATTTAAGAGAGTCTATGGAGATTTATTTACATTGCCTTCAGAAACACAAGCAAACATAACAGTTATTCGTGGCTTGGCTGAAGAGTTTACAAAGTATGGAGTTGCAATTGCAGACACTATGTCTCTTGCAGCAGATGCTGCAGCAGCAGGCTTCCAAGGAAGAAAACTTGAAGAACAGGTAAAGGCTGCAACAAAACTTGCTGTCCTTGGCGAGGTAGATAAGCAACAGGCACTATCTGCAACAATTGCATTACAGACAGCATTTAAGATGAACTCAGATCAACTGTCTGAGTCTATTAACTTCCTTAACGCAGTTGAAAACCAATCTGTTGTAAGCCTTCAAAACTTAACAGATGCAATTCCAAGAGTTGCTCCAGTTATTCAAGGACTTGGTGGAGACATCAAGGACATGTCTGTGTTCCTTGCTGCAATGCAAGAAGGTGGAGTAAACGCTGCAGAAGCAGCAAACGGTTTGAAGTCAGCACTTGCTTCTATTATTAATCCAAGCAAGGCTGCAAAAGAAATGCTTGCCAGCGTTAACATCGATCTTAATGCAATGACAATGCGTAATGAGGGCAACATTATGCGTACTGTACTTGATCTTGCAGACGCACTAAAGGAACTAACTCCTCTTGCAAGACAGCGTATTCTTGAACAACTCTTTGGTAAGTTCCAGTTTGCTAGAGTTTCAGCACTCTTTGATAACATTGCTAAGTCTGGATCTCAAGCAGCCAATGCGCTAGAACTTGTTAAGATGTCATCACAAGATCTTGCTGCGATTGCAAACAAAGAATTAAATGCCATTGAAGAAAATGCTTCAACTAAGTTTAAGGCTTCACTAGAAGCACTAAGAGCGTCATTGGCTCCAGTTGGAGAAGCATTCCTTAAGGTTGTAACTCCTATCATCGAGTTCTTCACAAAGATTGCAGATAAGTTTAATAATCTTTCAGATGGAAGCAAAAAGGTTGTAACAACTCTTGTAACATTATTTGCTGGTGTTGGTCCAGTAGTTCTTATGCTTGTTGGTCTTATTGCTAACTTTGGTGGACAGATGCTAAAGTTGTTTGGATTAATTAGAAACGGGTACTTAAGGCTAAGTGGTCAATCTAAGTTCCTTGGCGATCAAACTCAATACCTAACTAGCGAACAGATGCAAGCAGAGGCTGTAGCACACTCACTTGACCAAGTTCACGCAAGACTGACACAGAGATTTACTATTGAGGCAGATGCAGTTAATAATCTACGTAATGCCTATATAAGTGCAACAGCAGCAGCAAACTCGTTTGCAATAAATAATCCAGGAATGATGATTCCTCAGTCAAGACAGCCAAAAAGACTTGCAGGTGGAGGAATTGTAACTGGTCCAGGAACAGGAACATCTGACTCAATTCCTGCAATGCTTTCAAATGGTGAGGCTGTCATCCCAGCAAAACAAACAAAGAAGTATGGCGGATTAATTAACGGAATTATTGCAAACAATATTCCAGGGTTTATGTCAGGAAGAGCAGCAGCATATGCTCATGCACAGATGCCATTTGCACCTGGATCAGAACAGTACATGAAGGGAATTAAGATTGCAGGTCTTGAAAAACTTGCAGAACATTTCCCACAATTCATTAAGGTAGTTTCAAACCTTGTTGCAGAACTTCCACAAGATCTCAACGTTGCAATGAAGAAGGGCGCAGATGCTCAACAGTTTAGTGGAGAGTACGCTGCACGTCAAGGTAAGTTTACAACTGCTGCTAAGTTAGGTGGTCTGGATGTTGCAGATGAAGGCGCAAAGATAGCGCTTCAAGCCCTAGAAGATGAAATTGGACAAGCAACTCTTCAACTTGCAGAACAAAAGGCTGCGGGTGGTAAGGTTGTTGTTTCTGATGATATGTTTGCAGAAGCAACACGTAGCGTAATTGATAAGTATAAGGTTGTCGAAGGCGCAGCGGGTAATGCAGCAAGAGCACTTGATGAAGCATCACAGCAAATAGGACAGATAAGAGTAAGTGCTAAAAAAGATGACATTATGGCTGGCCTTGAAAGTGGCCAGTTTGAAAGAAGTAGAACTGGAAATCAAACACAGAACCAGATCTTATTTGATGGCGTTAACGTTGCTAGAGAAAGTTCTTCAACCCCAAACAGTTTCTATTCTGGAAACCCAATTAGTCCAAAGGGAAGTTACAAGGGCAAGACAAAGCAAGCAATCTTAGTTGCAGCAAAAGAAGATGCAAAAGCATATGAAGAAATTATTGCACAACAAACAAATGATATTTATGTACAATCAAGAGAAAGACAAAGCCCACACCCATTTGCTCCAAAGGATGGAATGGATGATGCAAATGCTTATGAACAAGCAAGAGAAACAGTAACCACTGAACGTAGACGCAGATTTGCAACTTCTGGAGGAAACATAACTGTAGGAGAAGGTGGAAGAATTACTGGTGGCGGATCTTCTCAGTCTAGCAACATCGCTGATGGAACCACTCCAGTAACTTATGACTCAAATGTAATGTTTGGTCCAGAAAATAGACCAAACCTAAAGTCTAGACTATCAACAAAACTTTCTGAATTTAAAGCACAGCCAATGAAGCAAAAGGCATCTATCATTTCTGGTGGTGCAATGCGTGGAGGTATGGTTGCATCTGGTGCAATGATGGCAGCATCAATGATGCCTGGCCCAGTAGGACAACTAGCACAGGCTGCAGCACCTGCAGTTATGGGATTACAATCACTTGCCATGGCTCTACCACTTCTTACAAATCCAGTTGGCTTAGCAGTTGCTGGAGTTGCTGCGGTAGCAGCAGGATTCTTCTTCTTAAGAAAGAAGCAGCAAGAATATATTAAGGATTTAGAAAATGCAGGGAAGAAAGAAGCAGAAGCAAGGCTTGGAAACATAGAGTCAATCAATGCATACTCTAGGTATATCGGAGATAAGGCACTTCCTTCAGAGCGTCAGTTTAACCGCCAAGGAGACAAGCGCTTCATTGATGCAGATCTTGCAAAGGCTGCTAACTTTAGAAAGTTCTATGCAGAAGAAGGAAAGACAGTTGGAAATCAAATTGCAGGTCGTATGGGCAAGGCCAACGCACTTGATGTATCAGCAAGAGATGTAGCACAAAGAGCAGCAACATTTGGTTTGGCCCCTGCAGATATTGCAGCAAACATTAAAGCAGCAGCAGAACTTTCTGGAGTAAGTGAAATTAAGTTAAAGGGTAGAGTTCAAGAGTTACTTAGTAAAGATGGCAAAGATATTACTAAGGAACCACTATCACTTGATGCAAGAATTAATTATTTAAGTAAGGCATCAGAAACTAGCCTTGCAGTAATTCAAAGAAAAATTGATCAAATTAAGCCACCACAACTTCAGGTAGATGCAAACGGAACTGTTGATTATTATGGGTACAACGCAGAAGTACAAAAGAGCAAAGAGACTCAAATCAAAAACACTAAGTTTGCTACAGTAGGTCTTACACTTGCACTAGAAGATCAGAAGAACTCTTTGGCTGTCCTTAATGGAATGTATGTAGACGGAAAGATAAGCGTTGATCAGTACAATACAGCCTATGAAGCACAGATGATTAACTTTAGAAATATCAAGAAGGCTACAGATGACTTAGTATTAGGTCTAGATAAGGTTGACCCAAGTGGTAAGGCATCAGCAGCAGCGATTGCAGATATGGCTGATCAAACATTTGCATCATTAGAAAAAACAAATAAGAGAGTTGCAAAACTACTTAAAGAAACAGTAACAAAGAGTTTGCCAAAGAATATGAGAACAGAGGTTCTTGTTGCTTATGCAAATGGAAGTTTGTCAGCGACTGATATTTTACAACTTGATACCATCTTGACTGAGATGGATGGAAAAACCTATAAGGAAAAAGTTGAGTTTGTTGCAAACCTTACTGGAATTTCTGATGCCCTAAGATATCAATTAGAGTATTCAAATTCAACAGAGAGACTAAGAAATGCACAAGAGAAATATAACAGAGCAAAAGAAAAGGGAAGCAAGGACCTTGAAAAGTATAAAAAGAATCTTGATAATGCTAGAGGCTCTGTAGACAAACTTAAGAAGGCTATTGAAGGTGGCGGTAAGGTAACTAAAGACTCTCCAGAAGTAGAAGGAACAAAGGGTGTATCTGATGGAACTGGAGCAGGAACAAATCCAAATGCTTTCCTTGATGATCTATTAAAGAAACTTAAGCAGGTTCGAAATAATTCTATAGATGCAACCAAGGGCGTAAGTGGCTTTATCGCAGCCTTGAAGGGCAATCTAACAGGGTTTAAGGGTACGGATGAACTCCTAAGAGCATCAGGTGCTACACAAGGCTTTATTGACATTGTAGGCGGACTTGATGCAAAGACATTTAAGGCAGTTAATGGCACAAAGAATAGACTGTTTAAACTTGGTAAAGATGGAAAGATGGTCTTTGGCGATCTTGGCCAAGCAATTAATAAATTTACAAGAGAAATTGAACTAGGATCATTTGTTGATCAACAGCAGCAAGTTGTAGTAAACTCTAATGAACAGATTACAGCATATAATAAAATGGCAAGCGCTGGTCTTTCTGCTGCCAAGATAACTGAAATTCTTGGTAATGAAGCGCTCACCGCTGCAGTTGCAGCAGAAAGTGTTGGAAGCAAAGACTTTAAAACATTTATTGCTGGAGCAAAGAAAGCAGATGCTAGTGTCAAGGAATTAGGGAAGACACTAAAGATAAACGCATTTAATGCTGCACAAGACCAAGAGACAGCATCTGATAAGATGAACCAATACTTTGCTGCACAAGAAGCAATTATTAAGCAAAACAAAAGAGCAGAATTTACAAAGATGCGTGGCTATAATCCAGAGCAGTATCAAGAGGTTATAGACAAGCAGCAGGAGTCAGTAGATAAGGCCAATGAAGCAGTACAGGCAGAGCAAGACAGAATAGACAAGATACAAGAACAAGTATCTTATTATAATCGTGGACTTGATTTAATTGGTAGAGAAGAAGATAAGATAAATAAGTCTTATGAAGAAAGATCTAGGGCTATTGATGAACAGATCTCTGGACTAGAAGATGTTAAGAAGGTTAATCAGCAGTTAATCGATCAGCAAAAGCAACAAACAGATCTTGCTGGAGCATTGTCTTCTGGAGATATTGGTGCAGCAGCACGTATTGCACAAGAAATGAGAGCCAATGCTGGACAAAACTCGCAGCAAGCACTCATTGATAATCTGGGAAAGCAAAAGAATGCCCTAGAACTTCAAAAACAAAAAGACTTGGCTGCAATTCAAGTTGAGATTAATGGTCAAAAATATACACGTGTTCAATTGCAAGATCTTATTCGTCAAAAAGAAGACGATATATACCTTGCTGAGCAGACTACCCTCAAGGCGCTCCAGGATAAAGCAAAGGTACAAGAAACAATTCTTGGAGATATGCAAAGAATTATTGACAAGTACAACAAAGATATGACTACTGCAATTAATGGCGTAACCAATGCTGCTGGACAAACAAAGGCAGAGTGGGATACTGTTCAAGGAGCAGTCGAAGCCGTTACTGAATGGCTTGGAGATGCTCATATGCTTGGAGTTATGGATGATGTTGCATCAGGAGTCACTAGCATTGAGACTGCATGGAAAAACGTTTTGATTGCAATTCAAGCAGCAAACGCTGCTGCAGCATCAGGTGCTACAGGCGGAGGTGCAAACCAAAAGCAAACTCCACCACCTCCACCTCCACCAACACCACTAAATGAAACACAAAAATCACTTGCTACAGAACAGCAAAAAGCAATTCAAGGAATGGTCAGTCGTGGAAATATCTACGGTGCAGAAAAGGCAACTGTAGCAATGATGGCAGAAATCGGAAATGTGAAAACTATCTCTGCACAAGATGTTGTTGCTCTTCGTAAGGGAGCCCTTGGATACCTTAATGCTGGTGGAATGGTTCCTAAGTACTTTGCAGCAGGAGGATTTGCTCGTGGAGCAGACACAGTGCCAGCAATGTTAACCCCAGGAGAGTTTGTTATGAGCAAGTATGCTGTTAATCAGCATGGGGTAGAAAACCTTAAGGCAATGAATAATGGAGAAAGCGTAGGCGGATCAGTGTATACTTATAACTTAAGTGTTAATGTTAAGTCTGACGCTAATCCAAATGAGATTGCAAGAACAGTTATGACTCAGATTAAGCAAATAGACTCACAAAGACTCAGGGGGATTAGACAATGACATCTGCAAACTACATGATAGGTAGAAAGAACTATGCAAGACCACAAGGTATGTTGTGGGCAGATAATTCTGGTACTTTGGTTGATGGTCTTTATATCCCAAATGGCTACGAGGTTAATTCTGATACGGGTTCTGAGCAGGACACTGATACATTTAACCAGTTCCTTATTCTCTCAGATGATGGAAGAGCCCCATTATCATTTTCTCCAACAAGAATTGAAAAACGAGAAAGAATGATTAATGGACGTATGCGCTCTACGCATATTGCTGATAAACTAACCCTTTCTACAAGTTGGTCTATGCTACCATCACGATCACATTATGTCAATCCAAACTTCAACTCTTCAACTGGAAAGTCAGAGTATGCAGGAAATAATTCATTTGAGTATACATCTGATGCAGGCGCAGGCGGAGTAGAAATGCTTGATTGGTATGAAAATCATCAGGGATCGTTTTGGGTTTACCTTTCTTATGATAAGTATTCAAATTTTGGCAAAGATGATGCTGCCTATGCTCACCTTAATCAGTATAGCCAGTTAGTGGAAATGTTCTTTGCAGATTTTTCATACTCTGTTGAAAAGCGTGGAGGAACCAACCATGATCTTTGGAATATTTCTGTTACGCTGGAAGAAGCATAATGTTTATAAATGATGAACTAAAGAACTTTTTACAAACATCTTCTGTAGTAAGAAGTCAGTCTGCTGTAATTGCAGAGTGGAACATGAATATTGCTGACAATATAAAGAAAATTGGAAACTATAGGTATCGTCCAACAGATGTAGTAGGTTCAAAGTATAGAAATATTGCTAGCGCATTTGATATTAATGACTCTGCAAACTATTACACTGGGGCAACAGATGCTGATATAACAGTCGACGGCGGATTTGATGACGTTAACGAGCCAATCTCATTTGTATCTAATAAAGATAAAGTAAAGATGATTTACTCATTAGAGGATTGTTTTAGAAAGTTTAGACCACGCTCTGGAATCAACAAGGCAAGTTTTTTAAACTCAAGATTTTTGCATAATACAAATATTGAAATGGCAAAAAGACCACGGTATTACATGGCAGATAAGAACGATCAGTTTAAGTACTGGACATCCTATAGAACTGAAGGTAATCTAGAACGTGGTATTGCAAATAAGTTAGTTAATGGATCACATTTTATTGAGGATGCAGCCCCTTATGTTGTTTATAATAATGCTGTACCAGCAAATAGAGTTGTTGTTAAGATGCAGACAAATGTTGGCAGTGTAGACCTAGGGCCATTTAAGGGTTTGTCTGGCTCAATTAATGATCCTCTATATGGAGATACAAACAAGACAACTCCAGTAAGTTGGAAGATTCAGTATCTAGATAATAACAACTGGATCGATATGGTTTCATTTAATAGGTCAAGCACAAGAAGAGATGGAACTGCCGTTATTAAGTCAGACGGATATGTTGAACTTGCCTATGGTCTTATTGTTCCAGAAAAATACAGAGACTATTTTATCAAAGCAGAAGAGTACAGCAATGTAAACTTCTTGCCAGAACAATCCTTACAAGGGTACGCATATCTAATTAAAGAAAATGATCTAGATATTGGAACGTATCATATTTGGTTTGATGGGGTATATCAAACTTTTACACCAACTTATGGTTGGTATCTAGAAGAAGAGACTGTTGGAAGACTAACCAACTTTGCAACAGATTTAACTTCTCCAATCAAGTACACAAACACAGTAAATAACTCTACCGCCTATAGAGAGTTTTCATACCTACAAGGTCTTCGTGTAGTTGTAGACACAATGAACAAGGCAGATGCAACTTTTGATCTTATTGAACTATCCCCAAGACTCTGTGTTGACTTATCTGATAAGGTGTCTGATTTTTCTGTTACTAAAACTGCAGGGGATGTAGGGTCCAATGGACTTCCAGTAGGACAGTTATTAGCATCAACAGGAAGCCTTTCTATATTTGACTATGACTCAGCCTTTAATGAAAACAATACGGATAGTATTATCTCAAAGTACGTTACTAATAACATACAGATTAAGTTCTACGACATCATAGTTAATGTTGATGGCTATGATTATTTTGTTCCAATTAAGACTATGTACTCAGAAGGATTCCCTCAAATTAGTGCAGCAAATAAAACAGTTCAACTTAGCCTAAGAGACATGTTCTTCTATCTAGAATCTTTAACTGCTCCACAAATGTTAGTCACAAGCGCCTCACTAAGTTATGCCGTTTCTTTGTTACTAGACTCAATTGGTTTTTCAAATTATGTATTTAAGAGAACAGCAAAAGAAGATGAGTTAATTATTCCATTTTTCTATGTTGCTCCAGAAAAGAGTATTGCTGAGGTTCTTAACGACCTAGCAGTTTCAAGCCAGACAGCCATGTTCTTTGACGAATATAATAACTTTGTAATGATGAGCAAGAAGTATGTTATGCCATCCGAGACTGATAGATCAGTTGACCTTACTTTGTATGGTTCAGACGATCAGCAAGATTCTGGGGTTAGAGAAAATGAGTCAACTGCAACAAATATTGCAAACATATTAGAGGTTGCATCAGAAGACAAGACAGTGTTCAATGATGGTAAGATTACTTACACAACAAGATATATACAGAAAACTTTTGGGTCACTAAGACAGGCAAGCATGATTGATCAAGATAAGACCTGGATTTATAAGCCAGTACTGTTGTGGGAAGTTGTTGGTTCAGAAAACACTAAGTCTGTTAATGGTCAAGTATCTTCACAGTCCAGTTATGTACTAGGTGCAATTCCGCTCAATTCATCGCTATCAAGTAATGTACCAAGCGTAGTAAATAATGTTGTTATAAACAATACAATGGATCTTGGCGAAGGTGTTTACTGGCTTACCAGAAACTCTGGATATTTTTATGCAAACTCTGAAATTATTAAGTATGATGCTGTTCAATATAATGTCGGTGGAGTAGGAAATGTTTGGATATCTAGTGCACAAGAATATGAGAACTACTTCTCTAAGATAACTTTTAACGGAAAGATTTACCCAACTGGCTTGATTAGAATTTATGCTGAGCCAAACTACGAAGTTGTTGATGGTATATTTAAATATAAGAATGGTGCTGTTTCAAAGCATGGTAGAGGTCAGTTTGGAACATCGGTTGTAGCACATACTGCTGGAGTTAATCCATACTGGTCAGATAATGCTAATGTACGTGGTTGCGATATGGATGCCCAGTATCTTTTTAGCCTTAATAGTCAGTCAACTCAATCAACACCATACACAGTAGCAGCAGCAGGAGTAAGCAATGCCCTTGCACAAAAATCAACACGCAGTGGTATTATTAAAAACTTCTTGTCTAGCACCTATATGACTGAGACTGCAGTAAATAATTTAAAGTCTACACAGACTGGAACAATTCAATCTTCTGCCTTGATCCTGGAGGGGCCTGCATTTAGCACAACAGAGTCTCCAATTAACTTTTTGTCTTATGTCTATAAGCCACTAACAAATAAATTCAAGCACTTTGGAACAAGAATGCGTATTGTTGGAAAGATTGAAAACAATGAGACTCGTGGACAAACTCCAATTGGAACTGGAACGTACTATGTAGTTACTGGATCACAGCCAAATCAAAACATTAACGTGGGTGGTGGATCTGGTGGTTTAGCAGTAATGCTTAACCCAGAAACAAATAACGGATACTACTTTGAAATTGTAGCGCTTACCGAAAACAATATTAATGACTATACAAATGCTTCAGAAAACCTTCATAACATAATCTTTTATAAGATAGGTAAAGATCCATCTTCGGCAAAAGCAGTACCAATTAAACTATGGGGTGGACTATCAAACATTATTGTCGATGACGGAAAATTCACTGGTCAGTATCGCATGGTTGGCGAGCAAAATCCAACGGTATACGATCTAGCAGTAGAGTATCAGGACATAGGAAAGATCAGAAGATTCTACCTATACATAAACAATAAACTAATCACTAGTGTTGATGACACAAACCCATTGCCAATTTATAACAACATGGCATTGTTTACACGTGGAGCATCTAGATGTATGTTTGAAAATGTATACGCCTTAACAAATAACTATAGCCAAAACACTGTCTTTGCTCTTGATACACCAGTCATATCAGCAATTGAAGACTCTGAAATTAATGCTAATGAGTCATTTAGCAAGTATGCCATGAGTGGCATTGTTCAATCAACATTCTTGTCTGGCATAAGTCCTTCAGAGCCACCAAAATACAACATGTATTTTGAAGAGTTTGGAACAATCATGAGAGAGGCAGCATACTTTAATGTTCGCTATGACAAGGCTTACCCAGCAATTTATGCAAAGATGTCTCCAACCTTTAACAGAATTAAGGGTTATACAGTATCTGGATTTAAGGCTGGATCATATGGCGCTGAGTTCCTTATCTTTAATGCAACAGATACAGCATTGAGTTTGGATGAAACAACTGGAAACTATTTGAGAATTCAGGGTGTTACGTTTACTCAGCAATCTCAAAATGAACTGAGCGTAGATTCCTACTTCTCAAAGAATAGTAACTTTGCTAATACAGATTTAAATAATACTGCATTTATAAAGTCTCCATTAAAGTCATCTCAGGACTATGAAGATATTAAGGTAAGCAGATTAACTTATGGCAAAAAGGACTTCTCTCTTGATACGCCTTATATACAAACACAAGATGATGCAGAGAACTTAATGTCATGGGTAATCTCTAAAATATCAAAGCCACGCAAGTCTGTGGGAATCAAGGTCTTTAACTTACCAATTTTGCAACTTGGAGATATAGTTAACATACACTATAAGGATTCGGATGGAGTAGATCAGGTAACCCCAACAACTACAAGATTCTTAGTATATAATATAAACTACTCAAAGAGTCAAGGGGGATCAGACATGACTGTTTATCTTAGTGAGGTTTCATAATGGTTGATGCTAATCCAAATATACCCGTAGTAGTACCATCAAGTTCTAGCGATGGTGTAAAGATCGCAACCAAGGATATTGTACTTTATAATGATGAGTCTACCCCAATTGAGGTAATGACTGACCTAATCTTTGAAAATATTGGTGGTCAAGAGATTATTAATATTGCTAGAAATGATATTATTAATGGGCAATCAGTTATTTACCAGCCTATTAAAAATCTTACAAGCATCAACTTTCAGTATAATCCACAAAATATTTTGGGTCTACAAGATACCTCAGAAGAGTATTTCAAGAAGTTCCCAATCAAACTTGAGAACACAATCCCAAATGTTGGGACAGGTCCAAATGGTGAGACAGTATACATTGAAGAGTCTACTGGAAATCTTATCGTAAACGTTATTAATCTAAATAAAGATGAGCAAGTAGAGATTGAAATTTTAAATTCTGGATCAATCTTTAGTGATACAATATATGAGGTGAACTAAATGATAACTAATACTGGCAAGGGAATTCTTGCAAAATACTTAATTGGTCAGGCACCAGCCTATGCATCATACATTGCTGTTGGCTGTGGGGCTACTCCAGTAGATACTGATGCGACCCTTGGAGATTACTCATCCAAAACATCTCTTGATTTCGAGATGTTTCGAGTACCTATTACTTCACGAGGGTATGTAAATGAAGATGGCGTATCTAAGGTAGTCTTAACTGCAGAGTTACCGACAGAAGAAAGATATGAGATAACTGAAGTAGGAATATATTCTGCTGGATCAAATCCTGCTGCTGGCTCGTATGACAGTAAGTCTATCTATGCTTTTACTCAGGATGAAAACTGGGAACACCACACAGCAGATGCAGCAACAGATGTCCCAATTATCTATCAGCCACTCGATGGAGATAACAATGATAATATAATTGACCAGCCGTATTCCGTATTCCAAACAAATGCTGACAATAGAATTTTTACCAATACACAAAGAATTAACAGATATGAAAGATGTCGATTCTTTAACAACACAGTCATGATGGCAGGAGACTCTGCATCTTTAACTGTTGATGGAAATGGCAAACTTGTAGTTGGTGAGGGCTCTGAGCACATACACTTAACTGGAGCAATCCTAGACTTCAATAAGAACGCACCTACAGATGCTCTTAAATTATCATTTGCTTTGGCGAGCAAGGATGGCCAGTCAACAGCAGTTCCAGATTCAGTTAGAATATTACTACAGTTTGCCTCTACAGATATTCATGGTACTGGTGAGTTTGCACGATTTGAAGTTATTCTAGATGCCGAAGATTATGACTTTGCTACACAAAGATACTTTGTTGCTACAAAACAATTACAGCAGTTAGTTAAAAGCACTGGGTTTACATGGGCTAGTATTGATGTAGTACAGATCTATTCGACTGTAATAGACAATGGGGTTCCATCCTCAGACTTCTACGTATGCTTAGACGCAATCCGTTTTGAAAATACTGGAACAACAAATCCATTATACGGTTTGACTGGCTATTCAGTAATTAAAAATAATGATGCACGAACAATTGTAAAGGCAGCAAACACAACGAACTATATTGAATTTAGATTTGCAATGGATGTTCAATAATGGCAGATGCAGGAATTAAAAAGGTTATTGTTCAAAAAAAGAACTTGCCATCTATTTCTGGAACAAACAATAAGTATATAGTTAGATATAGAATTGTTTCAGAAGATAGAAACAGGACATCTCACTGGTCACCACAGTACAAGGTAGGTGGCGCAGCCATTTCAGCAATCAACCATTCTATTTCTGTAGACTCTAGTTCAAATGTTATTAGATTAGTTTGGGATCAAGTTCAAGACATATCAGCATATGATATTTATGTAAGGTGGGATTCTGGATCATGGGAATATATTGGTCAATCATCTACTAACACTTATAGTTGTTTAATTAAAGATTCAGCAACACAGGTAACATTTGCAGCACAAATACCAACATTTCCTAAAGGTAGATTTACGGCTTCTACGCTTTTTCAGACGGTTTTGACAGATCTCTAATGGTATAATAGAATAATGGCAAAGATACCGCTTCCAGAACGAGGACAACCACTTGATGTGTCCTACGTTTATCAACTAGCAAATGCAATCAATGAACTCTCCACACAGGTATCTCCAGCGACCTATAAGTATGTTACCGTAGACACTGCAGGTGTCGGAAAACAAAGCGTAAAGGCTTCTGAGGCACGTATAATCGGAGGGTATGTAGATGTAGTTTCAAGTGCTACAAAGAGCGCAGGTAACGAAGTAGCGTTCTCGTATGATTTTGCAGCAGACTTTAAATATGCTCCAGTAGTAACAGCAACGCCAATTAATACTGGTGGAACAGATGCTGGTAAAAATGTTTCGGTTGTTTTAAAGACAATTACAACATCTAAGGTAGAAGGAATTGTTCGATTTAACTCAACTGGTGATCTATCGGTTGCTGTTAACATTATCGCTATTGGAATACCAAACTGATGTTAAAGTGTACTAAGTGTCACAAGAATATGTTTGTAGATCGACAGTACTCTGCTGTTGGTCATATTGAAACATATTGCTTGTACTGTGGATCAAGAAAGTTTTTTCATCCACCAGAGGATTCAGAAGAGGGAAGATGGCTACTAAAAAAGGAACAACTGAAAGCGAAGGCTACAATCTCAAGCCTGTAATCCCTGGCAACAAAAAAGTTTGGTTTTTAAATGGGGACCTGGTTAGGATTCATCACTTCAATAAGTCTAATGGAATAATGTCTGTTTATAACATTACAAAAGATCAGATTGAAAGTTGTTTAATTAGTGATTTTAAAACTAAAAGGGAAAGAGCCTATACTGTTGGTCAGACAGCAGAGTTAGTTAACCGTCATAAAAAATATATGCCAGACCTAATGAAGCGTGGAGTAATTCCATTTCCTACTGGATCACAAAAGGGCGGGGCTAGAGGTTTCCAAGTAAGATCATATTACTCTGAATCGCAAGTTAGAGAGATTCGTGATATACTTGCTACACACCATATTGGTAGACCAAGAAAAGATAATTTAATAACAAACGATATTACGCCTACAAAGCAAGAGTTGACACGAAGAA
>Ga0209230_10000558_pt1 | contig 14635 bp, 17 predicted proteins | sample LakOntMetagenome_FD_187467 | JGI IMG/M metagenome (GOLD analysis project Ga0209230, IMG submission 187467) | Freshwater and sediment microbial communities from Lake Ontario - Sta 18 epilimnion Metagenome (SPAdes) (version 2) | ecosystem: Environmental > Aquatic > Freshwater > Lentic | place... | reverse complement strand
AACGCTCTCTCTCTATGCAATTGCGGTGACGCAGGTCTGGTTCCACACCGGCCAGATGGTGATTATCTATGTTGCCGGGCTACAGCAGATTCCAGCTGATCTCTATGAGGCAGCCGAGGTTGATGGAGCATCTCGTTGGCAGCAATTTAAAAGCGTTACCTGGCCAATGGCCATGCCTACAACAGCAGTCGTAGTTGCCTATACGACTATTCAAACCTTTAGAGCATTTGACCTTGTCTACTCGATGGCTCAACCGGCCTCGCTCAATGGATCAGATCTATTGGTTAACCTCGTCTACAACTCAGCATTTGTTGGATACAAATTCGGTTACGCAGCAGCGCAATCTATCTACCTTGTGATTTTGGTTCTTCTCGTCACTTACCTACAACGTAGAGTTTTGAAGAGTAAGGCGGAGGATTAAAATGGCCTATAAGTTATTTAAAAACTCGTTGTTGACCCTCTTCGCATTAGCGGTGATTGTTCCAACATCCATTGTGGTTCTCGGTACCTTCAAGACCGACCTTGAAATTTACACCAAGCCATTGGCGCTACCTAAATCCTTTAATTTAGATAACTTCCGGACACTCTTTGCCGATGGAAATATGCTCGTTCCATTTAAAAACTCGGTCTTTGTCTCGGTCTTCTCGGTCTTTTTCACCTTGCTATTTGCGAGCATGATTTCATTTGCAATCTCTCGCAGTATTACAGTGACAGGAAAAGCCCTCTTTCTATTGTTCGCACTTGGCCTTGCAATCCCAGGGCAAATTAACATCGTCCCAATCTTCACTCTCTTCGTAAAGATTGGTCTTAACAACTCCCTATGGGGACTTGTCCTAGTCAATATCGCACTCACCTTGCCGATCTCTGTCTTCATCATCACCGCTTTTTTCAAAGATCTTCCAAAAGAGATGTTTGAATCAGCCGGACTCGATGGTGCAAATCATTGGCGCATCTATCGTTCGATTGCACTCCCACTTGCTCGTCCTGCAGTCGGTGCAACTGGAATCTTCCTTTTTGTTATTACCTGGAACGATCTGCTCTATCCGTTGATGTTGATTAATGAAGCCTCGAAGAAGACCCTTCCACTCGTCTTGATCGACTTCAAGGGTGAGTTTGCAACGAGCTACAGCATGCTCTTCACTGCAATCATCGTCGCCTCGATTCCGATGGTTGTGATGTACGTGGTCGCGCAAAAGTCATTTATTGCCGGACTTACTGCAGGCGCTGTGAAAGGCTAGCCCTCATGAGTATCGCAGCTACACATCTTGCTCCACAGAGAGCAGCGAAGATTGCTAAGCAATTAACTGAGCTGATTGCAGTTCAGAATTTGGCGCCCGGAGATAAGTTGCCACCAGAGCGTCAGCTGGCAGATCTCCTCGAGGTGTCACGGCCATCTTTACGTGAGGCGCTTCATATTCTGCAGGCACAAGGACTTGTTGCGATTCGCCACGGCCAAGGCACCTTTGTTCAAGAACCATTGGTTGCGCAAGAGCTTCGTGCATCGATGATGGGCAGCAACCACGATCTCAACGAACTCTTTGATGCTCGCGAAGTTCTAGAAGTACCGGCATCTAATTGGGCAGCGACCAAGGCGACAAAGGAAGATCTCCGCATTCTTCGCACAACTCTTAATCAAATTGACACCATCTGTGCCAAAGAGCCGATTGATTATGATCAGTTGCAGGTTCTTGATGCCAAGTTCCACCTCACTATTGTTGGAATCGTCGGTAACCGATTTATCAACCAGACCCTTAACGTGCTGCAAGATGTAATGAAGATGTCGATGGATACAACCCTTCGCCTTCCGGGCCGTAAAGAGATTTCCCGGAAAGAACATAATGAGATCTTGCAGGCGATTGAAGATGGTGATGGCGCTCTCGCTGCCAAGATCACTCTGCAACATATCTCTGGCGCACGTGCGACTGCATTGGCAGATGCCCGCAAGTAAGGTTGATGTCGTCTGCGTTGGCGTCATCACAATGGATACGGTCGCATTGGTAGAGCGCTACCCATCTGAAGATGAACGTGTATTAGCGCAAGAAATCGCACGTGGTGGGGGAGGACCTGCCGCAGTTGCAGCTGTTGCCTTAGCTCGCCTAGGAATCGCAACTGCGATTGTCGGAACAATCGGTGATGACGCCGATGGACGAGAAATCCTCGAGATTTTTAAGCGCGAAGGCGTTGATGCATCTGGAATCTCAATTGGTTCAACTGCAACAGCAGGAAGCGTCATTGTCGCCTCTAAAGAACATAGCGCCAGGGCAATCAGTACCCGCCAACCAGTGACTCAGGCTCCAGTGAACGAAGCTGCAAAGGAACTTATTAAAGGCGCGAAGTGGGTTCACTGCGATCATGTTGGTATCAACCGGTTATCAGAGCTCGGAATCTCTCGCGGCAATGGGCCAAAGATCTCATTTGATGCTGGTTATGGCGTAGAGACATTTGATGTCTCGCTGGTAGATCTCTTTGTGCCCACCGATCGCCAGATGGCGCTTCGCCATCCTGGGCTCTCGCTTGAAGCTGCGATGGCAAAGGATGCGACTAGTGCAGGCAATACTGTCGTGGCAACGTGTGGCTCTGAAGGTAGCGCGGCATATACAGATTCATATATCACCGCACCTGGCTTTACAGTTGATGTCACCAGCACCTTAGGTGCGGGAGATGTTTTTCATGGCGCGCTGATGGCTCAAGTTGTTGAGGGACGTCAGATGCAAGAGGCGCTTCGTCGCGCCAATGCGGTAGCAGCACTTTCCTGCAGGGGTCTCGATGGCCAATCTGCAATTCCTACACTGAAAGAACTCAATACCTACCTGGAGGCACAATCATGAGAAGAGCACTAACTAAACTTGCACGTCCATCTGGGGCTCTTGCAATGGTTGCCGTGGATCAACGCGAAGCTCTTCGTGGAATGTTTGCCGCATACCAGGAGAGCGCAGTCCCAGATTCACAGCTGACACAATTTAAGGTCGATGTTGCTCGTGAGTTATCTCCATTTGCATCTGCGCTCTTGGTTGATCAAGAATTTGGCATTGATGCAATCATCAATCAGAAGGTTCTAGCTCCAACATGTGGACTCATTGCCGCAGCTGATTTATTGGTAGGACCTGCTGGAGGAGCAGCAACAGACACTGCAGTAGATCCAGATGTTGATCCACTTCGTATGCGAGATATCGGTTCAGTGGGGCTTAAGTTTCTAGTTCTATGGCGCAACGATGAGAGCCCAGAGTCTCGCCTGAAGTTAGTCGATGAATTCAATCAGCTCTGTGCCAAGTCAGGACTTCCCTCAATTATTGAGGTAATTGTTAAGCCACCAACAGATTCATCACGTTCATTTGATCGCGAAGAAGAGCTGGTTATTGCTGCGAAAGAGGCATCACAGTGGAACGCAGATCTCTACAAGGCTGAAGTCCCATTCCATGGCGAAGGCGATCTCAATGCAATTACTCGTAATTCACAGCGCATTACCGAGGCAGTCGGAACCCCATGGGTTGTGCTCTCTAACGGTGTGAAAGCGCCATTCTTTGCAGATGCAGTAAAGGCATGTGCGCAAGGTGGAGCAAGTGGCTTCCTTGCCGGTCGCGCAGTCTGGGCAGATATTGTGGGAGCTCCAGATATTCCTGCGGCACTTCGTGAAGTATCTATTCCACGTTTAGAAAAGCTCGCGGAGATAGTTGATCAATACGCGAGACCTTGGACAGACGTTCGTTAAGAATTAAGCCCACATCTCAGCGAGGGTAACTACACGTCCTTCGCGGATTGATTTATGTGCTGCAAGTCCGGTTGCAACGCTAGTAACGCCATCATTAAGGGTTACCTCAGCTGGAGTTGAATTCAGTAGCGCATCACGGAACTTAACGTGCTCGATATAGCTAGCACCGAAGTGATGACCCATCACGCGCACATCGTAATTATGTACATGCTTGACTTCATTTCCGCGACCCTTGCTGGCACCACTTGACCACTCGGTACGGGCGCCGTAATTGTCGCGACGTGAAGCCTTCAGAGTCTGTGATGGCAAGAACGATTCGAGCTTTCCTTCGCTACCGACAACGGTGAGAATCTCTTTGTCGAATGTACCTTCGGCAAACATGCAGAGATCGAGCATTCCTCGGGCACCATTGGCATATTCGAGAATAACAAATGCATTATCGAGCATATCTGCCTGCTTGCCATCGTACTTCTCATCCAGGTGATTTACCGCCTGGCCACCTGATGCAAATACACGTACTGGATTTTCGCCGATGACGATATCCATCAAGTTGAAGTAGTGACAACACTTTTCAACCAAAGTTCCACCGGTGCGCTCTGTGAAGCGATTCCAGTTATCAACCTTTGGATAGAAAGGCTCGCGATGTTCGCGGATTGAGACTTGATGAATCTTTCCTGCTTCGCCTGCTTTAGCGCGTTGAATTACCTCAGTGACAGGTGGCATAAAGCGATACTCGAGCGCCATCCAGGTAAGTGCGCTACGTCCTTGGCCCCATGCGGTAATCGCCTTGCAATCATCCATAGTCGTTGCAAGTGGCTTCTCAATCAGCGCTGCGATATCGGTTGCGAGAACATCTTTAAGAACTGCGGCATGAGTGTCATTGGGCGTTGCCACAACGACTGCATCGACCAACCCTGATTCGAGGAGAGCTCGGTGATCTGAAAATGTTCTGGCTCCGGGTGCCATTGCCAATGAGGCATCGAGGCTCGCCTGGTGAGGATCAGCGAGAGCGGTAACGACCCCGCCGCCCATGACCTGAATATTGACGATGTGCTCGCGCCCCATGCTGCCGGCGCCGATGATTCCGTATCGAAGTTCGCGTCCCATAGGTACAGGTTAGACCACTGGCACTTATTTGGGCAGGGGTCTAGACAAAATACGCTCAAAACCTTTAGACTTCCGGCAGAGGTCAGACCACTACCCATAAAAGAGCAGTGGAATGACGCACGACTAACCAAGGGCGGGGAGCATCTATGGCAATCACACCTCCACAGTTCTTGCTTCACCATGACGGCGATAACGTCGCAGTGGCGATGGAAGATCTGGAGCCAGGGACTCTTCACGGACGTTCTGTGAAGCAGGGAACTGAGAGCACAGCAGTTTTGAATCATGCAATTCCACTCGGTCACAAGTTTGCGCTGACCGATCTCGCAGAAGGCGATGCGATTATCAAGTACGGCATCAAAGTTGGCCTTGCTTCAGCAGATATCAAAAAAGGTGATTACATCCATACACACAACATGAGGAGTTATCGATGGGAAGCAAGCCGCGCTTAACAGGATACCGTCGCCAAAATGGCACGATGGGTATCCGCAATCACGTCATTATCTTGCCACTCGATGACCTCTCAAATGCAGCTGCAGAAGCAGTCGCGAAGGTTATTCCAGGCACTCTCGCACTCCCACATGCATTCGGTCGTTTGCAATTTGGTGCAGATCTAGAACTTACCTTCCAGACACTTATCGGAACTGGCCGCAATGCAAACGTTGCAGCAGTTGTTGTTATTGGTATCGAACCTAAGTGGACCCAGAAGGTTGCAGATGGAATCGCAAGCACAGGAAAGCCTGTTGCGGCATTCTCAATCGAAGGCAAGGGCGATCTTCAGGTAATCGCTGAAGCAAGTCGCGTAGCTGCGATGTTCCTCCAGGATGCATCAGAGATTCAGCGCGAGCAGGCAGAGATCGGCGATCTGATCATGTCAATCAAGTGCGGCGAGTCAGATACAACATCTGGTCTCGGCTCATGTCCAACAACTTCACAGGCGGTAGATCGCTGGGTTGCAGCTGGCGGAACTGTCTTCTTCGGTGAGACTTCAGAGCTCACAGGTGGAGAGCACCTCATTGCAGATCGTTGCATCGACGATGCTTGCCGTAACTTGTTCCAGACAACTTACGACAATTACATCAAGGTCATCGAATCAACTGGTGCAAACCTGCTTGGCTCACAGCCAACTCAGGGCAATATCGCTGGTGGACTTACAACTATTGAAGAGAAGGCACTTGGCAATATTGCTAAGACTGGATCCGTCCCAGTTGTTGGCGTTCTTACGCCAGCACAAGAGCCACCTCGCGATAAGCCAGGTCTCTACTTCATGGATACTTCTTCAGCAGCTGCAGAGTGCGTAACTCTGATGGCAGCAGCTGGCGCTGTTATTCACTTGTTCCCAACTGGTCAAGGAAACGTGATTGGTAATCCAATCATCCCTGTTCTCAAGTTGACTGCAAATATCAAGACAGCTCGTAGCATGAAGGAGCATATGGACCTCGATGTATCTGGTCTGCTTCGTTATGAGTATGACTTGACTAAGGCTGGCGACATGATGATGGAGGTCATCGATCGCACAGTTAACGGTCGTCTCTGCACCGCTGAGGTAATGGGTCACCGCGAATACACATTCACCAAGCTCTATATCTCTGCGTAATAGAAGAGGCATCGAACTTCGTGATTCTTATATCTGAAGATGTATGGGGAGCTCCTTTCGAGAAATTGGGAGGGAGCTTCCCCATTCTTCGTGAAGATGATCTCTGGAAGAATCCAGAAGATCTCAAAGCAAAGATTAAAGATTCGACCGCACTTGTCGTTCGCAACCGAACCCAGGTAACTGCCGAAATCATCGCAGCCGCACCGAAACTCAAGGTGATCGCGCGAGCCGGTGTGGGTCTGGACAACATTGATATTAAGGCAGCCGATGCGGCAGGAGTTGTTGTCGTTGCTGGACTTGGCGCAAATGCCGCCAGCGTTGGCGAGCTCACTCTTGGATTAGCGCTTTCGATGTTGCGCAGCATTCCGGCACATGATGTTGCAACCCGTGAAGGTAAATGGAACCGCACTCCTGGGCGCGAGCTCTCTGGCCTGACTTGGGGATTACTCGGTTGCGGTGCAACCGGAATGGCAACGGCCCGATTGATTCAGGGCTTTAACTGCAAAGTTTTGGGTTACGACCCATTTGTAAAGGCAGATGATTCACGCCTGCCAGCGCTCAATATGAGCATGCACTCATTGGAAGATGTTCTCAAGGGCGCGGATGTCATCAGTATTCATATGCCATCTACTCCGCAGACCAATAACACTATTAATGCCAGCACCCTTGCGATGATGAAGCCATCGGCAATTATCGTCAACGTAGGACGCGGTGAAGTGATTAATGAGGCCGATCTCATTACCGCGCTGAAGGCGAAGACAATTGCAGGTGCTGCCCTCGACGTGCGCGCACAAGAGCCACCAGTAGTCGGTGAGCTTGAGACTCTTCCTAATGTAATTCTTGCGCCTCACGTCGCCGGCATTACATCTGAAAGTCAGTTGCGAATCAATGAAATTCTCACCGCAAATATTGAACTCGCACTTACCGGAAAGGCTGCAATCAATGCAGTCGGTTCACTCAAGGAGAGCACGCGCTAATGACTCAACTTACTGTCGGCACTGCAATCGAGAAGGCGACCGAATTACTCATCGCCGCCGGAATGGATTCAGCTAAGGCGACAGTAAGTGCACATGCAATTGTTGCAAGCGATCGTTGGGGAATTGGCAGCCACGGTTTGATGCGCCTTCCTTTCTATCTCGATCGTTTAAAGGCTGGCGGAATTAATCCAAAGGCAGAGCTTAAAACAGTCACCGATATGCCTGGCCTGGTTATCTTTGATGGCGATGATGGTTTGGGACATTGGCAGATTCAGCACGCGGCGCAACTTGCAGCAGAGCGAGCAAAGGTTCAAGGTATTGCAGCAGTTGGCATTGGTCGCTCTTCTCACTGTGGCGCACTCGGAATTTATGTCTGGCCGATGATTGATGCAGGTCTAGTTGGTATTGCATTTAGTACCGGGCCTGCTGTGATGCCACCAACTGGTGGAAATAAGCCGCTCCTTTCAACTTCACCGGTAGCTGCAGGTATTCCGACAAATCCTCCCACTGTTGTAGATCTTGCAACGAGCGCTGTTGCACGCGGAAAGATTCAGGCGAAGGCGCAAGCAGGTGCTGAACTAGAACCAGGTTGGGCATTTACCAAAGATGGCGCACCAACTACCGATGCCAAGGAAGCGCTGGCCGGAATGCTTGCACCTCTGGGTGGTGCAAAAGGTTATGCACTCGCTGTTCTCGTTGAATCACTAACGGGCGTACTTGTTGGACCAACTCTTTCAAAGAATATTCCCGATATGTTTAATCACGACTTCGACAACGCACCACAAGAGATTGCACACTTTGTTATCGCAATCGATGCCTCAAAGCTCTCAGTTGATGGCGACAATAATCGACTTGGTGAGTTCGCTTCCGAAGTTAGCGCAGCTGGTGGTCGACTACCGGGTTCAAATCGCGTGAATCCAGGCAAACTCAACCTGAGCGATGAGATCACTATTACCGATTCGGTTGCAGCTCAACTAGGTCTTTAATATGGTCAAAACATATGCACCAGGCTTTGCACTTATTGCAGCCCTTGTCGCACTCGCCTTTGAGATTAACCATCTTCAATCTGCAATCAGTCCACTAGCGCTCTGTGTCGCCTTTGGCTTTATCGTCGCCAACTTCATTCAATGGCCAGCTTTTGCAACTCCTGCCACCAAGATTTCAAGTAAGACTCTGATGCGCATTGGTGTAGCTCTCCTTGGAGCACAGGTCAGTGTCGTTTCGCTTAAAGAGATTGGCCTTAAGGGAGTTATCACAGTTGGCGTTGTAGTCACCTTCACCATCTTTGGAATTCTCGGACTCTCAAAGCTCTTCAAGATGTCAGGCGATCTCGGTCTTCTTATCGGCGTCGGCTTCGGTGTCTGTGGCGCAACGGCGGTTGCTGCAATTCGCCCGCAGACTCGTGCAACCGAGGAAGAGACCTCTTATGCAATTGCTCTCATCTCGCTCTGCGGCACGCTCTCAATCTTCTTACTTCCATTCTTAGGTCATATCTTCGATCTTGATACCCGCGAATTCGGTGCATGGGCAGGGGCGGCAGTTCATGATGTTGGCCAAGTTGTTGCAACAGCATCTGTCTGGGGAGATGATGCAGATAAATATGCAATCGTTGTAAAGCTTGCACGTGTCTGCCTGCTGGCTCCAATTGTTTTGATTCTCTCTATCCGTCATCGTAAGTGGCTGACATCGCAGGGCAAGAGCGAGAGTGCAGGTGCAAAGGTTCCATTAATTCCATACTTTGTTCTTGGATTTATCGCTGTTGCAACAATTACAAACATCGTTGATCTCAACGAAACTCTTCACGATTACATCGTTCTTACTAGCAAGTTGTTGTTAGGTGCAGGCTTGGTTGCTCTTGGCTCAGGAGTCCGCTGGAAGTCAATCCGAGCCATCGGACCCCGCCCAATGGCGATGGGCATGATTGCTTGGGTTATCGTGGCAGGTGTTGCGCTTGCAGCAGTGAAGGTAACTGGCCTTTAAAGACCTTCAACTTCCTCTGTTTGGCTTATTGGGGGGTGACTGTAAGAATTGGACTATGAGTCCAGTGGGTAAGAAGCTCTCGAGAATCGCAAAGTTTGCGACGATTCTTCTTGCTGCGATTCTTCTGCCCTCGACTCCTGCGCAAGCTGCGATTTCTTTTGAGACTCCTGTAAATGTGAATCCAAATGCAACCTCAATGCCAACTTATAGCGCGATGCAAGGAAATATCGACGGCTCAATAATTGTTATTGCAACCAACGGTTACCTTCTCCGATCCGTAGATTCGGGAACAACTTGGTTGCCACTCTTGGCTGCAGGATTGCGAACCTGGTCTTCGGTTGCCATCAACGACTCGGGTACCGTAATTGTTGGCGGAGAATCTTCCGGGTCAATCTGGCTATCTACCAATTCAGGAGTCACATTTACACAGCAAACAAATGGGTTATCAACACCTTTGTCCTGGTCTACGATAGATACAAATGCAAGTGGTACGACCATTGTCGCCACAAGTGGCACTTCTTCGGTTTACATTACGACTAATTCGGGCTCTTCTTGGAGCACAAAGACAGTTTCAGGTTCGTCGTCACTACGAAACATCTCACTCTCCGCCGCGGGAGATCGAATTGCAGTGTTTTCATCTGGAAACTCAACTCTGTACATATCGGCAAATACCGGAACAAATTGGACCGCACAAACGTCAGCGGGCACACTAAGTTCCTCGGCTCCCACCTTTGTACTTTCAAGGGATGGCCAAGGAATTATCTTCATGCGTTCTGGCGTTGCATTCATCAGTAAGAGTACAAATTTTGGATCAACGTGGGAGACAATCACCGCTCCTTCGTCTTCATCGATTGCATTTACGGCGAACGATGATTTTTCTTCTATTTGGTATGGATCCAATGGTGGTGTTGCTTATTACAGTACAAATTCAGGTACTACTTGGGCAAGCACGTCACAGACCGGATCTTGGCGTTTCCTACATATAAACCCAACCTCATCAAAATGGATTTCCTTAATTAGCACCGTTGGCATATTAACTTCGTCAGGTGCACCTACAACTCTGACCTATACGCCAGTAAATGTTGGAATATCGAACTGGACAAAAGCTGCTATTTCAACAAGTGGTTTAGTACAGGTGGCGACTTCCTTAGGAACTGATATCAGTATTTCAACAGATAGCGGAGTGACCTGGAGTTCAATTTCTGCTCTCGGAAGGAATTCCTCTTGGAATTGCTTGGCTGTTTCAGGGAGTGGCAACGTTATTTATGCGGGCGGCTACGGCACCGGAATACGTAAATCAACCGATCAAGGTGCAACCTGGAGTTATATAGGTGGTGGATCGCTTACTGGGACGACCATAAACATTCTTGGGTGCGCTACCAATAGCGATGGAAGTAAAGTTGCAGTTATCCAAGATACGACGGGCATCCACTATTCAGTCGACGGTGGTTCGAATTTTACTCTCTCGCAGTCGAATTCCATCTGTACCTCTAGCAACAAATTTTCTGCAGTAACGATGGCAAGCAACGGCAGCAAAATGGCAGGAATTTGTAACGCCGCAAATACTCGTGTTGTGGTTACATCAAATTCAGGTTCAACGTGGGAGACAACATCTGCAACCAGCACTACATTTTTTCGAGATATAAAGTCAGCAGCAGATGGCTCCGTTCTCATCGCATCAGCAGCTTCTATTTCCTCCCCATTCATATCTCGTGACTGGGGAGCTACCTGGACAAATCCAACGGGAATAGGCGTTAACTATTTATCGGGAATGAGTATTAGTAATAACGGAGAGATGGTTCTTTTGGGTCAATCAGTCTCTAATGGAGTTCTGTATTACTCATTAGATAAAGGCGCCACCTTTACTTCAGTCCCAGGATTATCAGTAGGAAGTTTTAGCGCAGTTGCACTTAGCGGAGATACTTCGAAAGTTCTCTTGGGAGCAGAAGGTAGGGAATTGCGACTGATGGGTGTGACAATTACTTCATCGGCATTGAGTTTCGCTTCATTAGCGCTGAGCGCCCCAGCAACTTTTAGATCTCAAATAACTCTTACCGCGACCATTGCAACCGCAGGAGCTGATGGGAAGGTAACTTTCTTCGCTAGTGGAAAGAAAATAGCGGGATGTATAAAGGTTCAAACTGTTTCATTAGTTGCAACTTGCCCATGGAAGGCAGCTACTCGCGGTTCTGTAAATTTGAGTGCAACTGCTTATCCCACAGATACAAATATCACCTCTGGAAGCATCGCTCTTCCCGTTACCGTTACAAACCGCACCGGACGGCGTTAATTAATAAGTGCTGCGTAATCAATCTTGATGCAGCGATCCATCACAACCTGCATTCCAGCAGCCGTTGCATTGGTTGCAACTTCATCATTTCGTATTCCAAGCTGAAGCCAGATTGATTTCGCACCTATTGCAATTGCTTTCTCTAATACTGATGGGCAATCTTCTGCCTTGCGAAAGACATCGACCATGTCCACTTGCTCTGGAATATCGGCAAGGGTTGGATAACATTTCTGGCCAAGCACTTCATCAATCACCGGATTGACAAAGAAGAGAGTGAAGTGTGAGTTGGCTTGAAGCCACTTTGCTACTTGGTAGCTGGCGCGATCTTCCTTATTGGAGATGCCAACGATTGCAACGTTCTTAGACTCTTGAAGCAGGCTCTTTACTTCGCTATTTGTTGGTTCCGTCCAAATCATGGGGCGAGTCTAACCAGCTGCGGAAATGCAGAGATAGATGAATGGCTCTAAAGTTCAGGTATGGAGAACATCTCAAACCCAGCCAATCTCAATGAAGCCGAGCTTGCGGCAAAGCTAGATCCGCTCTCTTACGAGGTACTCCGCAATGGTGCGACCGAGCGCCCCTTTACCGGTGAATACACTGATAGCGACAAGGTTGGCTCATACCGTTGCAAGGCATGTGGCAATGAGTTGTTCCGCTCTGAAACGAAGTTTCATTCAGGATGCGGCTGGCCATCTTTCTATGCGCCAAGTGAGGCAGATTCGGTTCGTCTATTAGAAGATCGTTCCTTGGCTCCCCGAGTTCGCACCGAGGTGCGCTGTGGAAAGTGTGACTCTCACTTAGGTCACGTATTTAAAGGCGAAGGCTATGACGTCCCAACCGATGAGCGTTGGTGTATCAACTCAGTCTCACTCATTCTTGAAGAGAAGTAATGTTTAAAGATCTCCTCTGGTATCGGCAGATAGTTGTTGCCAGCCTTGCCGGAGGAACAGCATGGCTGATTGGGAATCAGCTCGGAACAAATGGCGGAATAGTTGCTGCGATTGTTTCAACGCTCACTATTCGCATTAGCCTCCACCGTTCGCTGCGTGAAGGCTTTGGTCAGATTCTCGGCAATTTTGTCGGCGCAATTGTTGCAACCATCTCAGTTCACTTTTTAGGTTTAGGGTTCTTCTCAATCGGGCTCACGATTCTTATCTGTTCAATATTGGCAGCAGTCCTACGACTGGGAAGTATTGCATCCGTTAACGTTCCAGTTGTTGCGATGATTATCATCGGCCCTGGCCTCTCTGAAAGCACTGTCGCACACAGACTTGGCGCCACCTTAGTTGGAGCACTCACCGGAATCGCTTTCTCATACTTTTCTCATCCGAAGACACCGATTGATCGCACCTATGACTTACTCAATAAATTAGGTCTGCAAGGCGCTGAACTTCTGGCAGAGATGTCTGAAGGAGTTGCAGCAGGATATTCACAGGAAGATGCCGGTCATTGGTTGGCCCGTGCTCGCGCTCTAGTGAGAAAACTTCCGGAGTTACGTCTTCAGATTGGTGAGGCAAAGGGTTACACACGTTGGATAAGAAAAGGTCAACGAGATGAAGCCGAGAAGGCCTCGCAAGAAAGTCTTGCCATCGAACATACCTTGGTTCAAATTCGAGTAATAGCGCGCACGCTCTTTGATGCATCGGTAGATCAAGGTGTTGCAGAGATTGCTCGCAAAGATACCGCCGTGGTTTTATCGGCAGCCAGTTATGCGCTGACAGCTCATATCGAAGATCCAGAGGAGATAGTTGGCGCCAAGAGCAGTCCAACAGAAGATCTTCGCATGGCAACAGGTGCACTTACTCACACTTTGGTAGAGAACACGGCAAAGGTGGAACGCAGTCAGATTGTCCGCGGGCTATCGCTGGTCTCGAACGCTGAAATCATCGCTGACTCTCTCGATCTCACAGCCCCTGCGCTCAATGACCAGGTGGAGGGCGCCTAAAAAGGGGCTTGCTAGCCATTTTGAAAAGCCTCTGATACAGTTTCTCATATACCCGGGGGGGTATATGAGAAACAAGCCAATAAAGGGGTTTAAAGATGTGTTCAAGAGTTGTTTGTAATACATGCAAGAAGTACACCTGGTCAGGCTGTGGCGGCCATATTGATGATGCGCTTGCAGGCCTTACTGACGATCAAATCTGTAAGTGCTAGTAGACGCATAATGGCCAAGGTTCCTACCCATGTTCTTCAAGATGAAGAGCAATTAGAAGCAATCACCAAGCGGCTCAAGCGCGCCCATGGCCAACTTGCCGCAGTAATTCGGATGGTGGAAGAAGGTCGCAATTGCGATGAGATCGTTACTCAGATGTCAGCAGTGAGCAAGGCAGTTAATACCGCAGCTTTTACTTTGCTATCAACCAGCCTTCGCGAATGCATCATCGACGATAAAAATGACAGCGTGGCTGTCCAAGAGAAATTGCAGAAGCTCTTTCTGAGCCTCGCTTAATTGATTGAGAAGAAGGAAAAATGAAGAAGCTCATCGCAGTAATAATTGCATCAACTCTCGCTCTCACATCATGTGGAGGCTCGGCAGGCGCAACAGATCTTGGACCAGCCGAGTTCCAGGCTAAGTCCCAAGAGGCAGGCGTCATCCTGCTCGACGTTCGCACATCTGGTGAGTACGCAGCAGGTCATATTGAAGGTGCAATCAATATTGATGTTGAAGGAATGACGTTTGAGGGCGAAATCAAAGCGCTAGATAACACTAAGACATATGCAATCTACTGTCAGAGTGGGCGTCGTTCACGGATCGCGGTCGAGACAATGTCAAAGGCTGGCTTCACCAAGCTTTTCAACCTTGATCAAGGTATCGGCAGCTGGCAATCAGCTGGCCTTCCAGTGGTTGCATAAATGCGTGTAGTAATCGTTGGGGGAGTAGCAGGCGGAATGTCTGCTGCTACCCGCATGCGTCGCCTAGATGCAGATGCTGAAATCATTGTGTTAGAGAAGAGTGGCCACGTTAGTTAAGTTCCATC
>Ga0209230_10000556_pt1 | contig 14648 bp, 13 predicted proteins | sample LakOntMetagenome_FD_187467 | JGI IMG/M metagenome (GOLD analysis project Ga0209230, IMG submission 187467) | Freshwater and sediment microbial communities from Lake Ontario - Sta 18 epilimnion Metagenome (SPAdes) (version 2) | ecosystem: Environmental > Aquatic > Freshwater > Lentic | place... | reverse complement strand
CACACACACACACACACACACACACACACACACACACACACACACACAGCTACCACTTCTTCCTACAAAGAGGACATTGAATCCCCACGTGTACACTCACCGAAGCCGCAATTCAAGCCATTTGACAAAAAGGCTACTACCGACAGATCTGGTACAAAGGAATATATATCTCCGTCGCGAGAGGGCAGGTCCCTCTACGATATGGTTAAATTTGGTGATAGTGACGAAATTGGTGCGCGCGCTGAACCAAAGCGTAAAGATCCAGTGGAAAATTTTGCTAATGTTTCTGCTGAGATGCCTAAGAAGAAGAAGAAGACGAAGAAAATTGACATGGAAGGCGAATCTGAAGACGAAGGTGGGGGCGGAGTGGAAGATATGCCGGGCTCCGATAACGAACGCGAGGCAGCGAAGCAGTCGGCCAGCAGCAAAGAGGCTGTCGTCGAACCCGGTAAAGAACGCGCGGCAGCGAAGCAGACGGTGCCGACACGAAACAAGGAGGCTAAACCTAAACGCGCTAGTGGTCTGCCTAAAGAGACCCGTAACCCATTGGAACGCTCTCCATCTAATGGAGAGACCGACAAAAAAGTAGTGCCGACAGGGCCTTCATTGCCCCCACCAAGAACTTCGACGCGCGCAGTAGCAGTGGAGCGCCCATTGCGTGACATTTCTCAATTGGGCGATCTACGCGACGATGCAAAGTCGATGCGTGGAATGAATAGCCCCTACCCGTATGACAAAAAGACTCACCTGGAGATGAACCCCAACACACCACGGTCCCTTGTTGAGTGCATGGCTGGCTATCGGAGCCGTGGAGTAATTGTCGCTGCCTACTTTTGCGACACCACTGCCCTGAAGCAGGCGGTGGGCTCACTTCCCCCACCAACGAGCAACGATGAGCGCGTGGTGCTGATGTTCACAGACCCTGACATGTTAAACCATCGTGCGGTAGAAGCCATGCCGTTGCTTCAGTTCGAGCAGTCGGTGGCCGTGTCAAAACATCTGCCGGGGATCTTGATTGCTTCATTTGACCCTACGCTGGTGGTAACCATCAGCGCAGGCCACGTTGCGGCAGACCATGTGTTTATCAGCCCCTTCATCCATCGCGAAGTTACGGTCCTCGATAAGCTTAGTTTCTGTGGCGAGCTAGCCCGAATCCCGACCAATTCGTCCTTACTCATGTACAAGCTTGTCGGCGAGGAGGACATCTTGCATCTCCAGCTGATTACCAATGGCGGCGATGAGCGCGCTGCTCACGATGTAAAAATGCCGTGCCTTGAAGCGACCGAGGCCGTTGAGGTGAAGCTGCAGTTGCCGGTACTGAACGACTCGTATCAACAGTACATGTACATCGAACTGAACCAAAACTTTTTGAATACGTTTCTCTCAGCGGCTCCGAAAATATTTGGTCGCAAAGGAAAGGGCTCGTCGGGCCGTGGCAAGGGGAACAGTGTGGAGGAGTCGGAGGAAGGTGGCGACGCGCGTGACGCAGGCCGTGCCGTCATGTTCCGCGTGTATGTCAAGGGTGACACACATGCCAAGCTCGTAGTACAGACAGCGGAGCAAAAGCCGAGTACAACGCCCACGGAGACAACCATCCGAGAGCTGCGTCCGGCACGTGGCAAGAGCTTTATGACTAAATGTGAGACTGGTGATCGGATGTACATGCAAATGTTGGGTAGTAAACCTTCGCAGGGGGAGCAGCGGGTGTCCCAAATGAAGGATGTCGAGGAGGAAGACGAACAGGAGGAAATTTGTGTCCCCACCTCGCTTGATGGCTACCGAGCAGTCGCATGTGTCATCATGAGCATCGACAATGCGCGTCTCATCGCCTGTTCCACGCAACGTGGCGCCGGACTAGTGTCGCGTCCAACGCTCTTGCTCCCTTACGCATACGATGAGGCGCTGTTCGACACTAATCGTCAGATGCAAACCAGTGGCAGCATGGTTGTCTATATCGAGGGAAACGCGCGTGATCGAAACAGCTCGTGCTATTATCTGGCGCGAGCTGCGTGTGCAATGGATTCCACTCAAGAACTGATCGAGCGCTTTGACGAACCGCAGAGCGTGACCACTTTCGTTCAATACTACGGCAACGCATCCAACCTTGTCGACCAGCGCTTCGTCCTCAGTACTTACTGATTCAATGCCATGACGTGGCAGTAAAGAATTCGAAGAGAGAGAGAGAGGGAGACAGAGAGACAGACAAGGAGAGTAATCTGATGTTTTTTAATCGTACTTTTAATTAAACAGAAAATTAAAAAGCATTTTGCCATGACTGTGGGAGACCATGCGCTACACCCCCAGCAACACGATCGAATTCGAGAATTAGAACAGGTTGTTTTTGATTATCTCCAGGTTCCAAAACTGTAAAACCTAGTTTCGTGTAGTGAGTAGTGAGAACTTCCTCATTATTCTGGGATGGACTGATAAGCAGCGCTGTGATACTTACGATTTTTTTCGCTTCGTCGATGACTGTTTTAACCAGATTTGCTTGTTCGAATTCTTTGCGGCATACCAATTCCACGGACACGTGTTTTAGATTGCGACCCCTCGGATGGCTCAGCACCACTAACATCTGCTCCTTTGCGTGTTTTTTAAAGTTAGCTACGAATGCTGCTACGTGTGAATTAGTAGCAGACATAACTGCTTGCGCTAATTCTGCATCTTCCAGTTGATTTGCAGTTTTACCGCACGCAATTTGCATGAATGAATTATATTCTTCACCAGCAATAGCCCGAAAATCTGCGCCGTGCGAGACTTTATATCTTTCGTTAAATTTTTTGGCGATTGCATTGGCCAATTGCCAAACGGGTGTATTTGCCATTTTTTATGCTTTGTTTTATTTATCATATCAAGTGGCGGTTTAAAATAATAAAACATGGGACAAAAAAACACATCGGCAGCACAGCCTCCGTCGGCAGTGGATGTATTGCCACCAGTAGGCAAAACGATCACAAAGTTTCCCGGAACACCGCCCGCTGGTGGTATCGGTACAGTCATCAAAATTGGCGACGCTGAGTACCAACTAGAACAGAAGCTTGGATCAGGCGCGTACGGTACAGTGTACAAAGCTTCATCTAACGGCCGCACTTTCGCAGTCAAAATAATCCAATCAAAAGACACGCGGTCAGTCCGTGCTGAGGCTGCGGCCTACGCTGCGAGTGCAGCAATGTGTTCGCGGAGCCAGCTAGTCCCATGCCTGGTAGATAGACAAGACTATGAAAATGGAGGTTCTGTCTTGGTCACGACCCTAGCTCTTGGAGTGTCCGGCGCTGCCGCTTTTAGGAGCCCTCGCACGGACCTCGACACAGCTGGTTTTCTATCGTTCATTAAAATGGCATTGCAGCCACTGGTATGGCTGCACAGCCAGCGGATTCAGAGCGGCGACGTCAAACTAGAAAACTTAGTTGTTCTGTTCGACGAGACAGGGGTTCCGATGCAAGTAACTGCCGTTGACTTCGGTCTCTCGTGCACCGCATCTTCACTGGACAGCATAGAGCGTGACACTTGTCACCCAAGATTCAAAGATCCACCAAGTTATATGGATCCACAGTACAACGAAGGAATCTCGAATATGTTCCAAGTTGACATGTACTCAGTGGGCGCAATGCTGGTGCATTTGGCGGATATGCAAAAGTACTATACATCAAAGGAAGTGATTGCGTACACGAAACAACTGGCGAGGGAGCTCATGCGAAAAACTACACACCTTCGTCCCACCGCCGTGCAGACTCTGGTAGCTATTCAGCGCGCCTCTTACGTTACGGGCAGCATTATCAGCGTCAATGGCATTAACTGTAAGGTGGAACGGTACCTACGCTTAAAGCTAAAAAGATCTGTACTTCTAGTAACTGGAGATAAAGGGGAGAAATGGGTGTTGAAGCTGTGCTGCACTTGGCAGGATCTGTACAGAAAGGAGGCAGAACGGGAGCATCTCATCTTGTCGGGGCCACTTGCGAAGCCAGGTCCTGCGCTAATTTCGGCGGCGCTCTCGACTTCGATTGCTGAAATTGCATTGTTAGAAGAGCGGATTGGAAATGACGGTTACAATCTGGAACAGTACCTAGACTCCCGCACTGACTCCCGATTGAAAAGCGTGGAGCAGGCGACGGTCAACCTTGCTCTGGCCAGTGCGCTGTGTGCAGTGCATGCTGAGCCGGGACGCGCAGCTGCGCTCAACCTCAAACTCACAAACTTTGTGCTCGTGAAAGGAGAACATCCCTTGAAACTTGTATTCGTAGACTACGCTGAAGGTTGCAGTGTGTCGATGCAAAGAGATTCTCCACAACTGTGTCCCGAGGACGCTAAATTCAACATATTTGATACTGATGTGGGGAAGCTAGCTGACCTGATTAACTCTTTTCGGGCAGTCGGTGACAAGTCAATCGACAATTTCATACTTCGAATGAAACATAAACATTTATTCATTAGGCCAACGATGCGTCAAACTGAGGAGGAATTTGCTGCCAGGCTAAAGGCTGCACAGTCACAAAGCGTGTAACAATTGGCCGGATAATTTTTTTGGAGTTGTTGTGTATATTCGTCATACAATCACCCATCCGTGCTTCGAAGCGAGACAGTTCGCGCGCGCTGATCTGTTTCGGGGTCACACGCAAGTTTGTCGAGTTCGCGCGCAAGAGTACAAAGCTGCTCTATGTCTTCCGAATTTTCATCCAAAGCGATCGCTGCGGCCCAAAAAGTCGGATAAATTCTTCGAAACTCCATACATATGTTTACAGGTATACACGTGCGAGCTACGATCGCAGCGGCCCGTTTTGATCGGAGTCGAGTGGCACCAAGCAGCGTCCATGCAGCATCCTCGTCTATGCGCGACCGCAACAACGTCAGTAAAATCTCTTCAACTCTGTTACCTGTCCAAAGTTCGTCAGGCGATGCTGTTGGCGCAACATCGTGAAACCCAATCACGCGCCTACCTTCAGCTCGCATTGCACTAACTTTCTCATCTGAGTACTTTTCGATTTTCGCTTTGAGTATTTCTAACATAGCTTTCCTTTTTTTTTGTTTTTTTTTATTTCTCGTTATAAGGAGACCTAAATGATACAAAAACATGCCATCATCTACTGGTACCGTGGTGTATGATGCATTCGACCCAAAATTCACAAAGCCTGTGACTATGATCGTGTGTGCGCCGCGCGGGAGCGGAAAGTCTGTGTTTATGTCAGATGTCATGGAAAACAACGCATCGTTTTTCGACGACGTGTTTGTGTTTGCTGGCAGTGAAGCGGTGTATAACGACTATGTCGACCGCGTGCCACCATCGCGCCTTAAAAGAGGGTATAGTGACGAAAACATGCAGTATGTTATAGACTACTCAAAACGTGCTACAGAAATAACTGCACAGCACTGTGAGCAACGTGAACGTCCTTGGCAAGTTGCACTGATCTTGGACGATCTAGGCTACGATAAATCCATATTTAGATCGAAAGTGCATTTAGAGGTTCAAAATTTATATTCATAGACATACACATACACGCACATTATGATACACATATACACACACGCAGGCTTGGTTGAACTCGCGGCACTTCTTCCTGTCCATTTTTTTGTGCTTGCAGTTTGTGACATCCGTTCCACCTGTAATTCGAGGACAAGCAGATATCGTCGTTGCATTGCGAGATCCGATTAAAGCTAGCGTAAGGCGCTTGCACGAGTATTTTTTTGGAGTTTTTCCCACAGTGGCAGATTTTCAGCATGTACTCACCAAAGCAACCGAACACTTTGGCGCACTTGTTGTGAACAATCGATCCCGCTCTTCTGCACTTATCAAATGTGTATTTACATATAGAGCAGTCGAGCACGAATGCCCTTCACGTCTGTGTTGTGATGCCGTATGGGCAGCCGATCGCCTGGCACAACTCCAGCGGAGATTGAAAGAACTCGAAGCAGAAACTGCGCGCAAAGCACTTATAGATAGAGGCGGGTTAGAGATTTAAATTGTTTAGTCTTTATAAAAACAGCAAGTTTTATTTGGTTGCAGCTGGGTTTTCATTCAGCATTCGCGCCCGTAATTTATGCAACTGGGGGGTTTTCGGGGTTTTCTTTTTCTTTTTTAGCAGTTTCTGGCGAGTCTTTCAAAATTTTATACACGCCATTACAGATGAGCAGTATAACAGCAGGGAGGTTTGTCAGCGCTGCGATTATGAACAAAAGGTCCAAAGAAACCGTGTTGGTTGTTCGTACCAAGTAAGAGCAGAAGGCTAAGACGTCACGTGGCACGCGGCCATTTCCATTGAATGACAAACGATGGGACTCAGAAGTGCCGAACAACGTAATTGCGTATCGTTTTCCAAACAGAGGAACGCTAACACGATCGAATTTCTCTACCTCATGCTTGAAATCGCCAGCAGCAGTGCCAAATGTCGCGCCTCGACGCCACTTAGCCGGAATTGACATCTCAGACACTGTGCTTTCCGCCCAGTCAAGTCGTATCGCATCAAGCTTTGTCTCATCTGGCTGCGGGGTTCCGAAGGGGTCTTCCTGATCAGCACGCTGCACTTTTGGATTTTCATCGACGAAAACTTTGTCCATATCAATCACGCTAGCGTCCGATCCAATGAAGTTAAGATCTGCACTACTCGAGGTTGGAGGTGCATTTCCTGCCCCAAGGTCAATGATGGTCTCTCGCTTTATCTTCGGTACAGGCTCTTCTACATTTTTAGCCATAGCCACGGATTCCTTCTTCCGCTGTGCCAAGGCATGTGCTGCATCAGTTTCGGCAGATTTGGCGTCGTCTTCCATCTGCTGCTTAATTACTTGAATTCTCAGGCGATCCTCGTCCGTACGTTCGACGTGCAGCTCCCAAGTCTTTTTTTCCTTGTTGATTTTCAGAACAAACATCATTGGTACGGCCTCAATGTCCTCCCGATCCGTGTACCGGATCACGAATGCGTTGCGCGTCTTACTAAAGCGCCCAGTGAGCATGACCTGCTTTTTCGCATCGCTGTAGGTGGAAACCGGTCTCCGTGTAGTAAGGGCGAGTGCAGCGACCCCTCCAAGCGTGGCTCCGATGGTACCACTGACTCCTCCGGCGTTATCCTTAATTGCTGTAAGAGCTTTGAATATTTTCTTCTTCATTTCAGGTCCATTGCCTTTTACGATACTATCTGTCTCAGAGTACACGCTTGTAACCACTCCCTCTAACTTCTCATTGATAGATTTAATTGTTTCAGTCTTACCCTTCACTTTTTCAACCGCCATATCCGCGATTTGCTTAAACAAAACGGACGTGAGCACACCGCCTATCAACCGTGACAGCTTCGCGTACCCAGTGCTTTCCGTTTTCATGATTGCGATCATTTTCCCGCTTAGGTCATTGAGTTCACAGGTGCTATGGAACAGAGACATTTTGACAGGGCTCAAGCGAACCTGAAGCTCGCCGCCGTCGTCGAGTAGAGCGCAGCGAAAGTACACACCATTTCCAAATGGTCCCGCTGTAGAATCTTCATCGAAACTGCTCGATTCAGACTCGGATGACGTTCGCAGGGGGTCAGAAGACATTTCCGAGTCGCTGGCGCGCGCGCCAAGCTCATACGAGATACCGCTGCTGGGCTCGGGCATTGTATTTGTTTTAGATGAATTTGCGCGTAACATTTTTTTAAATTTGATAGCGTAGAGGCTGTGCGAATGCTTTGGTTTTTTATTACTGATTAGTCAAGTTCGAAAGTGGGTGTCTGAGATGGTGTGTTGCATGCATATTAGAGTCATGTGGTGTGTGGCATGGATTGTGGGTAGTGGCGATGAAAAAAATATATTAAAGATCCTCCTTTGTCCAACATGTCACCTCATCATTTTCATCAGCTTCGCGACCCCTTTTTAAAGTACTCACAACCTCCGGCCTCTCGGGCTCAACTCGAATGACGCTTTCTACCATGCGAGCTTGATTCTCGTTCGACATCGCGAAGAAAGCTGAGCGAAACCAGTCGTGAGAGCCAATCTGTTTGCGAAATTCAACGAGCTTCATGGCTCGGTACGTAATCTCTTTCCAATAGACGGCATCGAAGATCACCTGAGTGTGCCGCAGCAACATACTTCCGCGGCGTCCGATACCCTCCAGAAGTGTGCAGCGCGGGATCCCCGTCATGAACATGTAAGCATGAACTTGCAGGCGCTCGCTGTCACGTAGCAAACCCCCACTGCAGAAATTCTTGGTTCGAAATTTGATCTCTACCAATTCCCCAGTGGATGCAAAGTATCCATCCGGCCTTCCGCGAAGATGAGCACCAGGGAACCAAATTTTTTCAATTGGGTTTGCCGTCCCGCCACTAGAAACGATCGCGTCTTCTGGTGCAGACGCAGCATTCCACTCGACGACGGCCCTGATTTCAGAACGAACACCGTATCTTTTTCGCGCCTCAGACAGAATCGAGCCACGTGCAGCGAAAGCGCCCTGTAGGTGCTGCACGAGGCAAGCGACAGAGTCGGCACATAATGGTGCCAGTGGGCGCATAAAATCAACGCTTTCCGATAATGCGCATAGCGCCACCAGCGAAGAAGATTCTGTGTCGTCGTCACTGGAGTCAAAATGTGCTTGCACCGCTGCGTCGAGGATTGGGTGCGCGAGCAATAGGTCAGAGTACGCCGAGTACGTACTTTTCAGCGCAGTGCCAGACGACAGTTCTTTGCGCGCACGCGCTGCCAGCTCCACCACATCTTCCACAGTCGCCACCTGCGCCGCGATCACTAGAAGTGCCCGATATGTCGCCGCCACAGAGGGTACAGCTCGCTCCAAGAACCGATCGACAGAAATATGTCTCTTAGGTCGACTTTCTAATTCGATGACAGCTTTCGAGAAGTCCGGAGCCGCCTCAAAATCGCAGCATCGTTGATGTTGTGGAAGCGATGCTAGTGCCGTCATTCGAAGCGCCCACCGATTGTCTGCGCATGACAGCTCTTCGAACAGTGTACTCGGTGAAAAGTACGAGTCGGCATTCATAGCTCGCGCCATTCCCTTTTTTTTGTTTGTTTTTTCTTCCTATAAACAGGGCGTAAACTAAGCTTCAAGAGACCTCCTTGCCGCTTCAACTTTCTGTTGCATTACAGCTTGCCTCCTCGCAAATTTCTCAGCCAACGCAGGGAATAGATCAAAAGCTTCGCATTTGTCATTGAGAGAATGCATGGCCTCGTGTCGCTCGTGAATCTGTATCTGAGCAGCTTTCAGTGTTGTTTCGTACAGCTGTTGCCGCTTGAGCAACTCGTGTGCTGCGGTTTTTTGCTCCTCTAAGACACCCACTAGAAGAAGCTTCACTGAGTCCAAATCTTCTTTGTCGAAGTTTTGCGTCGATGATAATACGTGTAGCATTTTTTCGAGCGCTGCACGCTTTCTGGCAGCAGCAGTTACAAGTATTTCCAATTTGCTAAAATCCGGAGCACTGATCTCCATGAGTATGATGGCGGACTCCGGGCTTTTTTCTTAGTGTTTTATTTTATTTGTTTTTAACCCATATTTCTTGTGTGGTCGAAGTTGCAGTTTTTGTGTTGTGTGGAGAGTCGACTCTCTCTCTCAGTCTCTCTCTCTACTCTCTACTCTCAGTTTCTCTCCTGTCTCAAGTCTCTCTCCTGTATCAAGTCTCTAGATCTAAGCCTTCCTCTGTCCCCGCAGTTTTGTCGTTTTGCCGTCGTCATGAAGTGCGGTAAACGATAACTTGCGCAGGCTTCGGCTACCTCCTGTCAACACAGCTACGAGATCCTGTATTTTCGTCAACACACCAAGCGACGCGTACATCACCAACTCTGGCGCCGCTTTCTCGTCAACCTCCACCTCCACTTCAACGCCACACTGACCAGTAGTTTGTCCGTTGTCTTCGTCGTCGTGCATAAGCCTCTCCGCTTCCGAAGATGTTCTAGCGGTCCATGCGCGATACACTGTGTAGCGGTAAGTGCAGGCAGGCTCTGCGCGAGAATGCAGAACGTATGTTCGTCGGAGCGACAGACGCACGCTCTCCGGTAGTAGAAGAATGACTTGCGCGCTGGTTGTGGCCACGTCGCGCTCGGCTTTTGCTTGAAATCGTACACGGATGTTCGAGCCAGTGGCGGCGAAGTCCGTCCTTGTCAGCAGTGTCTTTGTAATACTGGTACTTTTTTCTCCCTGGATACTTCGCATGCGTACCGTTTGGGATTGTGTGGATGTTGTGAGCGATTTGTCCAAGACGACGTAAGTGTCGCAAAATATTTTCCATTCGCCAACTTCGTCCCAGCAGGTTGCTCCTCGCTCCAGAGCCGTGAGCAATAATTGCGTTTCGAAAGCCGGTAGTTCTGGCCTCCAACCCTTCGAAATTCGCCCATTTGACATTCCAATCGATGCTTCAAGCTCGACGATACCATTTCGCTTACACAGGTGCCCTGCAGCCTCTTGAGCCGCCGTGATTAGCGTGCCCTGACTTTGGTTACACTGCTCTAACTGCTGCTTCATTGTCTCCAGACTCTGAATACTTACGGAGATATCATCCCCAGGCACAATTTCAACCGGTACTCTTTGCTTTTTGTGATGCGATTTCTTGCTAGGAGCGGCTGACGTCTCGTGTAACATCTTTCGCTTCGTCATCGCTGGTGAGAGGAGAATAACTGTGTGTGCATGTGTTCTTCTGCTTCTGTTCTCACGATTTTATGAGCAAAGGACCACCTCCTCATCCGATCAAAAAAAAAATATTTTATTGAAATACGCTGCCCAAAAGTCTCTATGCACGGTGTCTCTATGTCTGTGTGTGTATGTATGTCTTATGAGCAGAATTACAATGCATGGAAAGAAAATTTGGAGTACATCAATCAATCGTTATCAACTCCCTTTGTGGGACTGGCACTTTTATTTTCTCGACTGTGACTTTTGATGGTTTGCATATCATGATCTCACTTAAGGTTGGTGTTTTTTCGTGGTGGATCCAGCCATCGAAACGATACTTCTTCCGAATCTTGCACAGTATGCTGGCTACTGGAACATCGATCGTCGACATGCCCTCTTTACCTAATTGAAAGTACGTCCGGGATTCAGCGTTCGTCAAGTGCGACTCCAGTCCACGTAGGTTGCTCTTTTTCTTGACCAGAAGAAGCAGAGGGCGTTTAGGGGTTAGCTTGTACAGACAGCAATGTTTTGAACCAAGATAAGTTTTAGCGTAATCCAAATCCGGTGAGCCAAAAAGAACTCTTCGACGACTTATGCTTCCTGACACGGACGTATAGAACGGCTTGTCCCACACAACGACCGAAAGCGCAACAGACATTTGGTTTTTTTTTATTCTACACTTTCATGTTTATTTACTCGAAAAAAGGGATGGCGATTTCAGAAATTCTTCAAACTCCATGTTTTTTAGCGTATTTTTTTTAGCAGGCGCTACTCGATAGACTGGGCGTACTTTAGTCTTGACGCAAAAGTCGTCAAAGGCGTCAGTCCACAGCAGCAGCATCGTTGGTGATGTATGCTGCAAATCTCCATGAGTGACCTGAATTTGCCGCGCGGCCTTGACATGGTCCTCAATCGATTTATCGGCCCAAGACATGTCATCGGGCACGATTGAATCGAGCAGTGCACATGTTTCCACCGAAACATGTTTCCACAGTGCTTTATTTTGTCTGAGAACCCATCGAAGAGTGTCCACTAGCTGGCGAATGTCGACAAACTGGTTACAATTTGTTTTGCTCAACGACACGACGCTACCAAATTTCGTGGTTCTAGGAGCCGCGTGGCTGTGAATTCCGGCTCTAGAAGCGTCATCAGCAGAAATGCTCGCAAAAGAAAAATCCCACAGTAAACATCGAAATGGAGCCCTGTCAAGGTCAATTTGCCATCGCTTCTTACCTAGAGTATACTCCATGTACAGTGGCTCCAGCGTTTTAAGTTTGTCGCCAAGTGCAACCCGTATGTCTAGCGGGTTAATGCGCTGAATTAAAACGTTGCTAGCGTGAAGGTCGTTGTGTCGAAATGACGGGAACGTGGCGTGTATATTCGCCAGCGCTACACACGTCTGCAGCAGCGCGGCGCGAAGCCAATAGTCGATGTCGATGGCATCTGAGTGGTACAAATGATCGGTGAGTGAGCTGTTGGCCGACTCGGCAAACAGGAGAGCGTATTGGTGAAGAGCTTGCCCCTTTGATCTGCGTAGCGAATCATCTGCCCGCACTGCGTCGCACTGCGCGTCAAGCAGTACGCCTGTATCACACAAGGTGCGGCCATCGCATAAGAACATGCCAATAGGGATAGTGGCAGCATCCAGAAAGCCGGCCTGCATCATTGCTGTGAGTAAAAGAAGGTAGCGTACCTCGACTTCGTGCTCTGCGAGTAGTCCGTCGTCGATATTGGCGTCTTTTGCGCGCGATCTGGACCTTACAATCGCCCAAACTTTGACAATTATACTGACGCCAGCCGTACTCAAGCGATTCACGTAGGTTGATGTGCTTTCGCGAGTGTATACTTGGGTGCATTCAACTTCCGCACGCAGCGGCGGCACATATGCTAACTCGAGACATGGCGAGTCGACGACAAACTCGAGTGGCGCGGCGAAAATGGCACGGTCTTTAGCTACTGAATCTCTACAAGCTATACGATAGGATATTGAGCGTACAGCAGCAGCAGCGTCAGAAATGTGCATGGAAGTGCTCATGATTTTATTTTATTTTCTGCTTTTGTCTTTGTGCAATAATTAAAAATTATTAATAAGAAGAAGCAACTAGAAAAGCAGCTATAGTAAAATTTGTACACGAGATTCTGCAGAGACCAAAGAGGTACGGAGAATGCTCCCTTGCCATTCAGGTCGAGGGCGGCGGACACGGAAGTACTGGCAGTCTCAGTCAGACAAAATATGGACAGCAATTTAGCTCGCTTCTCGATTTACAACCAGTAATTTTAATTATGTTCTAGGTGATGGCGTATTTTTTGTCGATTCTAAGATCTCAACATCACCACCGAAGTTGACGACGTATCCAATCTTCCCCTTTACCATCACTATGAGGTCCTGCGTCACAGCATCGATTTCCAAATATGGCTGCTCGAGGTCGGTAGGGTTGTTCGTCTGACTACACTGGCGCAGACTGTCAATAATATTGGGAAATTGGGTGGTGCCGTCCGCACCCCGCGAACCAATTAAGAATATCGTCCAAGACGATACATCCTTATGATGACATTCGCCAGAGACAGTGGCACGGGCGACTACTTGCACTTTTATACTAAAACCGGAACTTTTGTTTGGCGTCCACGACACCACTTTGGTCGGTGTGTCGTCCGTCGTGGTTGTGACGCCCATACGACGTGAGCCAAACACCATCTCAGTCCCCTGATTCGTACCAGCAAGTAAATTTATAACTAACTCGCGATCGGGAGTGATCCCAATCACATTTGTGCCGTTTGGTAATATGTTGCATTTTTTCTGCCTCTGACAGTAGTAGTAGCACACCACTATAAGCACCGCTATAGTAACACAAAGAGTCACCAAGTGTACAAAAAACATTACCGGTGACCAGGCAGGCATGTTTAGTGAATACAGAAGTTTTATTTATTTTAATCTGATTGCAGGATTTTTCTTGCTGCAGTACTGACAAGCTATAGCTACAAATCGCATAAAATTTGAAATTTCAACAGGCATTTATTTAAAAAAAAAATTAGCGCAAGACTTGTGGCGTAGCCACTGTTGATGTAGTCGAGACGTTGGGGTTATCGGAGAGAACTTGCCTACCACCCTTCATATTTGCAGTACGCGAGGAATTCGATGTAAATGCGAAGCCTGCTACAAGGCCGACGATAAGAGCAACAGCGAGTACAACACCAACAGAAATTCCAATAATTTGGTCCTGTGTGAGTCCTTCATCGACTGCACATGCCATCTGCGCACTTTCGTCTCCAGGTTTGCTATTAAGGCATACGCCACAAGCCGCTAGATCTGCAAGTGCTGATGTTGCTGCAGTTTGACAGGGTAATTGCACACTGGCGATACAAGTTGTATCGCCTGTACACTTACCATTACACTCGATCGTGCAGGTATCGGTTGTAGCCGTTATCTTAGCCGGCTCATTCAGCAAGTTTTCACCGAGTGCTTTTAAGTAAGCGGTTTTGTCCGATTTGCTGACATCTGGTGCGTATTTAGCGCACGGAAGTGTCATATTTTTTTGTTGATGGATGTTCTACTGTGAGTGTTTGATTTTTTATAATATCTTTATTTCACACCGATTACTCGTGGTTCGAGTGCAAGTGTAGTGAGACATGTCAGTTGCTGCTCGTCCAATCCATTGCTAATTAATCCAACTACATTACATGCGACATCAGGCATTTGCAATGCATTGCACGCTGCGACATTCCGTAAATCGTCATCCATGAAGCGCGTCTGTCTCGGACGTGCCGTGTTTCGCAGGTGCTTCACGATGCACCACTTGTCATACAAATCTTGAGACGATGTCCCAACGCGCAAATACTCAGGAAACAGTGGCACATGCCTAAGCGCATGCTTTTTTTGATTTGACCACACCTCGAGTTCAATGCTATTCCTGTATCCACGACCATACACTCTTGTAACCAGCCGGAGCAGATCATGGAGTAAGAGCAATTCGACAATCTCACGGGTATATCCATAGCTTGCAATGATCAGCGGAGCGCCTTGCAATTCGAGAGCCTCCGACCATCGGCGTAGAAGTGCGACTCGTTGCGAATT
>Ga0209230_10000554_pt1 | contig 14664 bp, 20 predicted proteins | sample LakOntMetagenome_FD_187467 | JGI IMG/M metagenome (GOLD analysis project Ga0209230, IMG submission 187467) | Freshwater and sediment microbial communities from Lake Ontario - Sta 18 epilimnion Metagenome (SPAdes) (version 2) | ecosystem: Environmental > Aquatic > Freshwater > Lentic | place... | reverse complement strand
GTTATGGATTTCAGGAGTGCGAAGTGGTCTTTCCAGAGGCCATGCTATTGAAGCTCATAAAGCTGGTTCCAAAAGAGGAGGGTGTGCGTCATTTGCGCCGTGGGATGGAGCGGGTCATTGGTTGGCTAAATATGCATCGCTATATGCCTTCGGATTACCCGATAGCATTTCCCTGTGTCGTTTCAGAGGATCTATTTAATAGAGTCTTTGTATAGGGAGTAATGCAATATATTCAAATAAAGGATAGTGTGTCAATATTAGATGTTTTATAGAAAAAGAAAACAAAAGATGGGGAAATTAGTTTTCGGACATTACCATTTCAGAGGGTGCCACATTAGGAGGTGGGCGAATTTCGGTGGATTGCATTGCCTCTATGAAACTACAGTCGCAACAATCGCGGCACAAACAGGCATTTATTTGAATTTCTCTGACACACGAATGGATCAAAAAGAGCACCCTCCGGCTTTGGCTCGGGACACCAATATGATGACGGCATTGTTAATAACTTATAGCCAACACATCCTTAAGTATGCTGTTCAGAAAAAAATGGGGGACATGAATAGAATAATGATGGAATGAAAAGGGTGCGTTTTACAAGGAATAGCATTGCGATGGCACCACATTTTGAAGAGCATTTGCTGATGGAACTCTATTGTGTGCGTGACCATATTTTGGCATTTTTTAATCTTACTATGACTATGGGTGAGATTTTGTTGGAACATGAAGAGGGGGCAACCACTGTCCAAAAGCTGTGTCAGGATTTTATTGCAGACTATGGTCCTATGTATAAAGCACATAGACGCATATGGTTTCAAGAGACAAAAATTGACTTGAGGTTTTTTACTTTATATTACTGTGTGCGTATCTATTTTCGGAATTACGCTACTTTTACATCGCTACTTCTTTATCGGGGCGCAGAATGGGCTCTATCTTATCGGACGGAGTGTGAAAAATTATATAGGGACATCTTTGAGCGTATTTATCCGGGGGCGCCGTTTGATATAGACATGATTGAATTATTGGACATCTTTTTCGTGCTTAATTTTGGTGAAAAACGATCACTTTTCGGATGATACCCTAGGCCAGATTCGAACTGGCGGTCTCACGATTAGAAGTCGTGCGCTTTATCCGCTAAGCTACAAGGGCACTACGCCTCCTGTGGGGCTCGAACCCACGACCTCAAGGTTAAAAGCCTTGCACTCTACCAACTGAGTTAAGGAGGCTCCTATCTATATGTAAGCGGCTTATCTTTATATCACTTTATTATATAACAGTAGCGCGATGGGTAGAAAGAAGTCAAATAAGGGCGGTATGCCACCTGGCTTATTAAAATTATTAGCAAAGGAAGAAAAAACTCCTTTAACTTATGAACAGCAATATGATGTAGTTGAAGCTGAAGAACGAGCAATAATAGAACATCAACGCAATAAGACGTTGCAAAGTGTAAAATCATGGGAGGAAAGTAATAGACCTGTTCCGCCACCTCGCATGAGTTCAACTGGTCGCATGAGTGGGCTACCAGTAGCGTCCAGTCGGAAAACGAGAGCTCCTCGTATGACACTACGAGAACGCATAGAACCACAACCTCTATTACGACTTTCAGGTATCACAGAAGGAGGCGCATTGGCATACAATCGTTTAACGGTTAAGGAGTTAAAAGCGGCCATTCATGCGAATCCAGTAGCTCGCAATTACTTGAAAGGGGCGCGTGTAGCCCAGCCCCGGAAAGCCCATCTAGTTGTAGCGTTGGAATATGCCGAAAATAATAATATGTATAGAGTGTAATATGAAAATTAAAATTAAACAGATAGAAAACCTTGGTGGAACATTCGTCTATAAAGGTGTCCAAGTGGTGATTGGTATCGTCGTGCTGATATTGGCCCATATTGTTGCGAACATCATTTCCAAGGGCATCTATAATATTGGGAAAAAAGACCTTACCGATATCATCAATGTGAATAGCAGCAAAGATGGCACCACTAAAACAGAGAAAACACAACAGGTAAAGAGCACCAGTCTGGTATTTATTACTCTGGGTAATATTTCTTATTATGCGATCATGGTGATTTCGTTCTTTATTGTATTGCGTATTCTGGGTATTGAATCTACAAGTTTGATTGCTCTCCTAGGTGCCTCCGGTCTAGCGATTGGTCTCGCAGTTCAAGGCAGTCTCAGTGATATTGCCTCGGGTGTGCTCTTGGCCCTATTGCAAACCTATTCCATCGGGGAAATTATACAAGTAGGCGACGTAGAAGGCAAAGTGGTTGATTTCACCATTTTAAACACCATATTACAGGATGTTGAAACGGATAGCATCATCACCATTCCAAATCGTAAAATTCAGGACAGTATTATTTATAATCAAACCAGACAACCTGTGCGCTATCTCGTGAATGACGTGACTATCTCTAACAATGAAAAAGATATGGATAAAATAAAGGATGTGATTAAACAAATGCTATTAACAACCGATGGTGTTTTAGATACGCCTCCGCCTTCGGTAGAGGTGGAATTAATCAATAGCACTGGAACAGTCGTTCGCATAAAAGCGGCGATTAAATCTCAGGATTATGCCACCATTGCGGACCCACTTCGCACCAAGATTCGTCAAACATTGATTGATAATAAAATTGAGCTTAAAAAATGAGACACTATTGCGAACTAGATAAAAGATAAACGAATCATGGAGTCTATCGCCGCGGTGCTAGAAAGCAAAGGCTTCCTCTGTTGTGCGCATCTAACAAGTAAGGATAATTATAGGCGAATGTTGGCTGCGCATGCAGAGGGTGGCAGCAGCATTGATGCGCCTTATGAACGTTATAAGAAAAGGGTGCAAGCGCATGGTATATATAGCTACATGAATCAGAACTTTGATAAGCCATATGAAGTCGGCCGTGGCGACTATCCAGGGGTGTATATGGATCTCGGATATGATAGAGCGCGTATCTTTCAAAAAATAGCTAAATATGAATTGAACAAAGCGGATAATATTCTGATTCTCTTCCCATTGTCTCTCTTGGACTATACAAAGCACTGGCATTTCAACCTCTGTGATAGATGCGGTAGTATTGGATACGATACCTACTTTCATGATACCATTGCAGAGGTTCCTTCTGTCCAAGAGATTCTGGATTTTTATCCGGCCGAAGACTACTGTAATGAAATTGTGTTTCACAAAAGCATACCCTTGGGGCTAGCGACGGAGATTATAGGGTTTGATGAGGCGGGTGCAGAGGTGAAGGAGGATGCGTTGTCTGTAGCGTCGGTCACAGAAGAGGCACATGATGAACCCGTGAATTATGTTTTCTATAGCGACTATTATTACAGTGGCAAAAATATAAGTTATTACAAACAGCCGGATGTATATGACACAACGGCGGAATTCTATATTGCCTTCATTCGGGAGCACCTCCCTGAGGCTTATAAATATCTATGTGATTCAGTCACTTCCAAATTTGAAATGGAAGACGCACTAGATTCATGTGGTCTAATCACCACTCTGCATACGCGTTAATTAAAAATTTATATCTTATGAAACATTAAGCATGAAACTCCTAAAGCCCTCTTTTTTTGCACTTATATTCAGTGGATTAACCATTGGCATTGCACTGATTCTATTGTATATAAACTATAAAAATCAAGTAAATGCCACCAGCATACTATTGCTCTCTATTGCGATTGCTGCCCATGGCATGCTACACTTTTTATATGAGCACTACTACGGATTTAATCCACTTGTTCGTGTATAAAAGGCTTATATTTTATTTTATATAAACATTAAATAACAATCTATGGAGTTTTATCGTATTCAAAGTGGAAGGTATGTATTTTATGCAAAAGTGCTAACAGATGAAAGCATTTCTGTATTTATTGGAAGCAAAAAAAATCCTATGTGTATGCTTATTCTCATAGATGCATCTTTAGCCATTTTACAAAGTGTTTCTTACGATGAACGATGTTCCTCTAATGAACCTATGCCAAGAAAAATAGGGACGCGAGAAATGGTAAATGGTGCGCTTACATTCATTAAGTGGTTATTTCCAAACATAGAGCATTTATCTGTAACAGATGAAGCAGTTTTTGAATGCAATGGAAAGAAAATTCCGAATTCAAATATGTCATTTATATTGCATGGAAAGACATGGTATGAACGTTATTTTCATGCCGAGCCAGTGGATAAAGAAAATTATGAAGAGTTAAAAAGACTTTACTATCATTCCAAACTTCATGATACTGCATTTCAACGCATTTGGGATCATAGCTTGTGTTTAACCCCAATCCCAAGGAATGATGCCCTTGCTCTTTATAAATCCTCTACGACTTGGAGCGAGTTTTATAAGTCTATTTATAAGGCGTATCAGTGTGTGCCATTTATCCATATCACCGTATATTCTCCATTCGCACTATTTAGTCCCCGTAAGAAAACCCTAGTTACTGAAACTTGGACTATACCATTGGGTGGTGGCGATGCACACATCATAGCAATAAATGGAGATGAATTTCCAGAGATGGATTGGAAACCCTTGAAGCCACAGAGAAAACGTTTATTTGGTGGTTTGATGAAAGTCCGACGTTATCAACAAATGTATATAGGGGATGATATGGACGAAGAAGGAGTCTCTTAAAGCCGTCGTTTTTTGCACTGATATTGCGATTGCCGCCCATGAGCGCTACTATGGGTTTAATCCACTTGCCCAAGCTTAATATTTTATTTGGTTTAATGTAGCTATATATGGGTGATGATGATATTACTGAAATTTATTTTGGAAAGTCAAATGCATATATCGTAATGACGATTGATCATGAAAACAATATTGCAATTATGAAAGATATGACGCATGGAGGAATGCAACGATTGATTCAAACCTCACTAAAATGGTGCAGTAAAGAATACCCATTTATCATCAAAATATATTTTAATGATATATTATCGCCTGAGAAATTGGTATTAACAGAAGGCCAAACATGGTATATGAAATACTTTGGTGCGGTTCCATGTTCACAGACAAAAACCGCTTTAAGAAAATACTTACGTATCCATAAGCTATATAAAGAAAAATTCCAAGCTCTACCAAAGGATGCTTGGAATGAGAAAAATATAAAAGCTACTCTTTCCGATTTAGAATATCATCAATTGTCCGGTTCATCATGGTATATTACAAGTGCGATGATTCGTGAATTAAATATTTTACAAAATGAAGGAGGTAGTGTAAAAAGTTTCCCCACAATCACTAATATCTGGAGATCCTATCCACCTACTTAGCTAAGGTTGCATAGGTAGATGGCTTTGTTAAATTCGGCCATCATTTCATCTACAATGTTTTGTAGTTCGGTCGTTTTTACACACTGTGTGTGGATTTTACGCAGTGCTTCACGCTCAGTCTCTAGGTATTTATCTAGTTTGCTGACATCAGAATGGGCGTGCATGGTGATTTTAAAGCTCTTAATAGGTTGTTTCTTGAATTTACCAATATAGACTTCAATGAAACGATCTACGAGCTCACCAAAGGCACCATGCAGGTCATCCAGCGCTTTATGCTTTGAGAAGCTCATGGTTGCCCAATGGAATACCTTTAGCTGACCGAGTATTCCAAGAAATGTTTCCATAAGATTGGATTCTTCCATTCTATATTAAGGGTATATAATAATATATCTAATAATATATGGTTGATAATAACTTAATCCTATTAATGTCTCTCAGTGGGCTGACGGTTCTATCTCTATTTTTCTTTAAAAAGATATATAGAGAGACATTTATTGACCAGCAGATACTAATTATCCCTATAGAGTTTGGTCGTCGTTTTTTACAATTTGACTTAGACGGGTATGCACAACAATTATCCACCGAAGATTTAATTGCTAGAAAGGCCAGCACGGTTCAAGAATATTTAAAAAAGAGCGCGGCGGATGTGCTGTTGATTACAGAAGGTCAAAAATTGGTCCTTATAAATGCCGTGGATGCAGCAAGTAAATTCTTTGAGACCTATCGGAATTATTACATTGATCCCGTGCTCTTCAAAAATCTACCTTGGAAATTTATTATGACGGCTGGCTACTATGAAAATGGTTTGCCACATACACGGGCGGATTATATATTTATCACACCCGATGTGTTTCGGCAATCCGTGGATGACATTGTGCGTCTGCTAATCCATGAAAAGGTGCATATCTATCAACGGGTGTATAAGGAACTCATTCTGGAAAAGCTAAAAGCCCGTAATTATCAGGTTTATCGCCTACGGAAAGGGTATCCTCTTATTCGCGCGAATCCAGATCTGGATGAGAATATTTATTTAGACCCAACGAATAATGTAATGGTGCAAACCTATGCCAGTATGACGCCGAAAAATATTAGCGATGTAAAAGGAAGTTATATGGAACATCCCTATGAAGAAATGGCCTATGCCATCGCAAATAGCTATGGCGTCAAATGATATAAACATAACTTCTTTTCATTTGTATAAGAAAGAAAGAATGAACGTGGAAGATCTAATGATTGTTCAACAAAATGTCCCTGAAGAAATTGGGACAGAGCAGATTCGGGCATGTTATGAGGATTGTGGACGGGATCTTGTGAAAACCATTTGCACATTACTAGAATTGCCACCAATTGTGGAAAAACCCAAAACGGATTGGGAAACACGGAGAGAAATCGCGGATAGTTACGATGCGGAAATGCAGAAAATGATGCGACAGAATGCTGTTCCGGTAGAGACCAGTAGTGCGCCGCGGGCGGCACCCGTAACAAACATTGTGCATAAACCGGGGGCAATTCAACTCAACCCCATTTTAGAGTAGCGCGGCGCCGCGCAACGCAACGTAAAACTATTTAAAGAGCTTTCCTTGATACAAGAGTAGTAGTTATATGGAGTCAGCTTTTTTATTGGAATTAAAAACCGTTCAAGCATCAACCTTTAAACAAGTGGTGGATGCACTGAAGGAAATTTTAATGGATGTCAATCTGGAATTTGATGAGACCGGTCTAAAAATTGTAGCGATGGACACCACCCATGTGGTTATGGTGCATTTAAAGCTCAATGCCGATCGTTTTGAGAATTACCATTGTGAGAAGAAACTGTATGTTGGCATCAATATACTAAAGCTGCATATTCTGATTAAAACCATTACCAATGGGGATATTCTCACCCTGTTTGTTGAAAAAGAAGACAGGAACCGTCTGGGTATTCGGATTGAAAACATGGATAAGAATATTCGCACTACCTATCGCCTGGCCATGTTGGATATTAATGCACTGGAATATAATATTCCACCCGTTGATTTTCAGAGCATTATCACCATGCCATCGGTGGATCTCCAGAAGATTATTCGGGATATGAATAATTTGGCCGATAACATTGAAGTGCGTTGCGTGGAAAACAATATTTATTTTAAATGCAAGGGCGAGTGTGTGCAACAAGAGACCATTTTGGGAACCGAAAATAGTCAGAATTTTAATATTGTGAATAACAGTAGCACCCAAGAGATTATTCAAGGGGTCTTTAGTCTCAAATACCTTACCATGTTCACAAAATGCACGAATCTAAACAATGTGGTGGAAGTATATCTAAAAAATAACTTTCCGATTATTCTAAAATACAGTGTAGCTTCTTTGGGGGAGATAAAGCTCTGTCTGGCGCCTCAGGACGCTTAGGAATATAATATGTTTCCAACTCATCATTATACACTGCTTTGTCATATGGACGTATTGGTAGAGGAGGCTGTAGCGGTTGTATTTTACACATACTATACTCTATTCGTAGCTTTATATTTAGGGCGGCAGTTCTGACAAAGCTTCGGATATAAGTTGTGGGGTAACACGGTGGTCACGCACTGCCTCAATGAGGAAAGCTAATATCTTCTTGTGCTGAGTAATGGGTTGGCGGCCGACACGCCGTTGTTCTATGGCTTCTTCAATGAATGCGATGGTGCCGTTGGCCATAACATACATGGCGTCTTCGCAGCGTTGTTCCATACATTGCCGATACTTTTGCACGGCTGGTTTTTGATTGGCTGCAGCACGCAGTAGGCGTTTTTGTGTAGCGGCCTGGCTAGGTGATATTTTACCCTCATGTAACTGTTGGGATATAACGACGAATTTCTGCATTAGTCTTTTTTTATCCGGTGACGTTAGATCGCTAGCCTCTTTTTCAAAATTATCTGTCTCAGTGGGGCATTTTTTACGCATGCATTTACTTACTTGATCGGATCCCTTAATCATATTATATATATCATACATTATTAGTAAAGTAAATGAGAACGCCTTCTGCACTAAATATCGGTTTATCCGTATGCACGAATGCCGAGCATTTTTCTAGCATTGTTGCAAAGGCGGCAATTATGGTGTATCGTAATCATAATAATAGCGGCGCCGGAATCAAACGGAAAGATGCCGAAGATAAAACAAGAAATTAACTTATGGAAACTATGCGCCTATATCACGAATAATGAATCAGCGCGGGAACAAATTGTAGAGGTTAAACATTTGTTAAAAAAATGGGAATATATATACAAACATCTAAAAATGTTAAATCTGGATTATAGAAATAATAAGCCATTCATTGAAAAGGAAGAAGACACTTATTGGGCAAATATTATGACAAATTTAAATAAGCCTAGAATCTCTGGATTATCGCACACGGTAACACTCGCGCGCGGTGGTGGTAGTGGTGGGAGGGCGGTGAAGAAGGCTAATGCTAAGCCTTAGCATTCTGTTCTTGTTCAAACTTCTGTTTATGAAAGGTATATTATATTGTTATTCTGTATCTTCGTCACCATATGATGATTCTGTGTCATTTATGTCTATAATTTCTTTAGGAGGAGAAATAAGGTTGTTAATTCCTATCTTCCAACGGTTTAGTGTCCAGTTTCGTGATCCTGGTTTATTATAATGAAGCAGATCAATCGTTTTCTTTCCTGTATGAATACATATCATATACGTTACCCATTTAGTTTCCATATTATCAATATCATCTGTGTATAAATATAACGTTGCTAGAATATATCCTGTAATATAACCGATATCCCACATTTTCTTTTTATTTTTCTTAGGAATTGTAACTTCTTTGGCTACTTTTTCAAAGATATTCAGCAATTTATCTACACATTTATCTGCATTTGCTTCATCAAATGGTGTATTAAGAACAGGTCCCAATATATCATATGAGGTTGTAATAAAGTTCGCTCCATGAGCAACTCCTCCTGCTAGCGCCATTATATTTTTTAGAAATGTCTTTGACTTTGTATCTTTTATAAAGTTATGCTCTCCATAAATATTTGACATACGATTGTAGAAATATTTATCTTTTGTCATAAAACGTTCAATTGCATATTTAACGAGAAGAGTATTTTTCTGTGCATGAAATCGTTGTCCTGGTGTTAAAGCAACACCATTTTGTAAGTTATCAAATATTTTTATTTTTTCTTCTTGTGTTGTATCATAAAACTTGGTAATACATATATTATACGTCATAAAGTGAATTCGTTCATCTTCATTAAAATCTTTATATTTTTTTCCATTCCATACAGTTTTATTATCAAAGAAATTTTTTATAGTATAATATCTTTGCTGACCATCTTCAAGCCATTTGATAGTCTCAGGATGACTGTCTTTTTTATAAACGTGTTCCTCAGAAAATATTAAGTTTGGCATAGGAAACCTACTCATAATAGTATCTATTAACTTTTCTTGGTGCTTCATATCCCAGATAAAAGGCCTTTGATGCTCAGGAATATGAATCGCATTATCATTCATGATATCTTTGATAAATATAATTTCATATTTATATGAAACCACCATCTTTAACACTTATAAGAACGTTTAGAAGATGATCGTTGCAGGTAAATTCTTGATAATATCTATATAGGGTGATTCATTTTTTATAAATATAATGATATTTTTCCTATTAAACTTGCAAGTGGATGTGGGAAGGCTAAGAAGAGTAAGCCTTAAGTTCTTGTTCAAACTTCTGTTTATGAAAGGTATAGTTTTTTAGAAATCCACGCATATGGGGTTTATTAAAGAGCTCTTTGGCTTCACGAATTTGAGTTTCGTTCAGATCTTTGATAAATTCCGCAAAATCCTTCTCCACAAGCTGTTGGTTGGTGTATTCTTCGGTGGGAGTCATCGTCATTGTTAGGTTAATTTATTTTAACATATCATTTTTTTCCTTTTTGCGTTTGAGACATGTAAAGATTTTTGAGTTTTCTCATTGTATTTCTTCCGAGGATTTTATTAAGGTCTTCTTCTCCATTCCTGATCTTTTCTAATATATTCTTATAACGTTCTAATGAATTTCTTAATTTGTATCCTCCACTTACTAGTAACGTTTGTTCTTTATTATATGAAAAATCGTAAAACGATTTAAAAATATTTAAAATATAGTCTAAATGGTCTTTGATTCTATTATTCCTAAATGCCTTATAATAGGATTCTCTATTAACCCTGATATATGCTTCTATGTTTTCTCCATCTAATTTATTTGTATTTTTTTTAACACAATCCACGAAATCATTACATGGTTCAGTGGATTTATTATCATCTAATAGAGCCTCCATTATTCTTTCCGATGTAAATTCTGGGTCGGTTGATATATCTATGGGTATTCTTAAAATACTTAGAAAAGCGGCTGAAATACTTTTAGTGCGAATTACATTAAAATAATCACGGTTATTAGGTATTGTCCGAGTGCTGTATAATGTAATCATGTTTAATAATACACATGCGAGTGCCCAAGTATCATTTTTATAACTCTCTATATTACATATCGCCATTGGGCTCATATAAAATACAGTTCCCTTATAATATTCAATACCTTCTTCGTAGTATTCTTCATTAAAGTTATCGTATTTAATAGTGACCGAACCAAAATCTGCTAAGGCAACAACGTTGCGTGTATCAACATTTAATAAGATATTTTCAGGTTTTATATCTTTATGCATAATACCATTTTCTCTAAAGGCAGTGAGTATGGATTCTAATGTTTTTTTTACATTATCGATTAAAGATAAATTGAATTCGTTCTTTTTATCTATCAAGTATTTATTTAAATCGGTATCATATTTTTCTATTTCAATATATATATTTTTTAAACCTGATGGATATTGGTAATATGAAACACTTTTATATAAAACTAAGTTTTTCAAAGTTGCTTTATAATTTCTTAATCTATATTTTATAATTTGCATATTTTCTACTTCAACTATAAGAGATTCTATATTACCCCCTCCAAAGTTCGTTTTTATGACCAAGTTAGTGTCGGTTGGATGCTGATATATAGTTCCACTTCCACCACTACCAATGATTACACCTAATTGCATTGGGGTTGCAAGTGCTTCAATCTGCATATATCTTACTAAGGAATAAGGAAATATAAAATTTTTTGTTTTTGTGTTGTGTGTGTTGTTTATTAATACACACCCATTTTCGTGAGTGCTTCAGTCAGCTGCTCATACTCACCATTGTTTTTTAAGAGGAAGATATCTTTTCGGTTGGGCGAAGTATAGCCCACATGCTGAAATAGATAGTCTGTCTCCATTTGGTTGCGAGTTAGCTCTTCGGCTGCGCACTCGGGTGTCTGCTGCTTGTCAATCATACTCGCCGCCAGCTGCTTTTTTGTCTGCTGGAGCTTCTGCAGCCAGCTCTCAATGCTGTTGCGGATAAAGAGTTTGTAAATAGTGACCGGTCGCTGCTGTCCAATGCGAAACACCCGATCGATTGCTTGTTTTTGTTCGCTTTCGTTCCAGTAGGGCTCCAGCATCACTACATGGTTGGCCTCTACCAGATTCAGACCACAGCCACCGGCGCGCAGATTGATGTAGAGGATCTTTGCGGTCGGGCTGCTTTTGAAAGTCTCTATCATTTTTGTTTTCTCCTCGGCGCTGCAGCCGCCATGGTAGAGGTAGGCTTCTTCCGCGCCATAGTTTAGCTCTTTGCAGAGGCGGAACAGGAGCGAGGTGAATTGCGAGAAAACCAACACCTTTTCGCCGGAGGGAATAGCCTCCAAAATGGTGCGCAGAGCGGTCACTTTGACAGACAGCTCACTTGCTTCATACTCACTCAGGCGCGCCTCATCGTGCAGGGCAATTTCTTTCCCCAACAGTTTGTGGTTGTTGGAGGCCTGCCGCATCCTCAGAATCCGCCGCAGTATTTTTTCGTCGTTTAGGAAATATTCGTATGTGTCTGTCTGAATGCCTTCGGGGAGAAATACCGGCACCACCTTTGTGGTCAGAGTCGGCAACATCTCCGGAATGGTATCCTCCTTGGTGCGCCGCAGCAACACCTGCTCAGAGATTTTCTTCACTGTTTTTACTTTCTTGGGGGTGTGCATGCCCTTCCAAAAGCTGGAGTGGTTGTAGGGCTCAAAGTTTGTTAGGCAGATTAGGGACACAAGGTCAGATACTTGGTTGCAAATAGGAGTTCCAGTAAGCAACAGTTTGTATTTGGCCATGTGTGCGCCTTCTTCCAGCCGCTGGTAGGTTTTGCCCTCACCATTTTTTAGCCGGTGCGCCTCATCAATAATCCAGCGCTCTTGGGGAAACTCAATGCCATTGTGGATGTCGCGCCCGACAATGGCCGGCGTGCTGAGCACAATATCTGCCTCAAAGGTTTGACCGCGAGTGTTTTGGCGGCTGGGGCCATGGTAGATGCTAACACTCAGACCTGTGGTGTGCTTGACCACTTCGGCCGCCCATTGAGAGAGCAGAGAGGTCGGCAGCATCACTAGGGTTTTCATCGGGCGCGCCACCATTACAGCGCAAGCAATCACTGTCTTGCCGAGACCCATGTCGTAGGCGAGGATACCGCCCTGCTCTTCGTGGTCTAGGCACCAGCGGACGGCTTCGTTTTGGTAGGGCAGCAGAGTGGCGAGTAGTTTGGTGGACATTTTGGCTGGATTACATGAGCTATACACTTAAAGACCCGCGAATTTCAATTTTTCGTTATTTATGATAAAAAATGAAAAAATAATGTAATCTATAGTAAAATGGTGTTAGATATAGACGAGGACGGAATTACGCCACTGTATTTGGCTATCTTTGAAAATAAGCCCCTATCTAACATTCAGAAAATGTTAGCGATACCAGAAAATGAGGTTTATACACATACTTTAGATAGAAATGGTGTATCACCATTATTGTTGGCGCTTATAAAAAAGAGAGATTTCGCATTGATTCATTTATTATTGAAGAAAGGGGCGTGGGTTACACTCAATCAAGCAGAAAAGCGTGGACTAACGTCTGGGCATGTAGCGGTTGTAAATGCGATTCACCATTTTAAAGATCCGGCCGCTTATAAAAACGATATAGCTATTCTCAGAAAATTAGATGAATATAAAATAGATTGGAATATACCTGACCATTATCAGACAACGCCGGCGCAAATGCTGGCGGATTATCCAGTGCTTTTTGATGATATATTTCAATCAGGTATTCGGGCTCGCCGCACTTAATTGGATATATTTCTTCTTGCCCTTTACTATAACGTATATACCACCTTTGCTACCTACATAAATTTTTTTACCGGAGGCAGATTGTGGCATTTATTATTATACAATAGTGATATATTTTATGTTTGGATGAGCCCTTCTTCTTTCCATTTATTTGTAAGATTCACAATGATTAATTTGATGCGTTGGGTTGCTTTTAGATAATTGTCATTTTCGTCGTTCTGGGTATTTACATCGTCTAGATAAAGTCTTATTTTTTTTTCAATGGATTTCATAAACTTCGTATGATCTTCGGTGCTTTGAAGGGCGGCACAGGTTAAGAAATGGGTAATGACTTTATATACATCGTCGTCTAGTTCTATAGACCACTCTCCTTTACCCACGTGTACTTTGCTATAATTATTATTGGGATGGGTTTTATGAACGATTCTATTCTCTGGGCGTTTAAAAATAGAATAAATATAACGGCGAAATCCGAGTTCAACGGGTGTGTTATCAAATATTCGTTTCATATCTGTCGCAGTAATATGATCTCTCAAAAAATCAAAATGTCTGTTATCTATACCAGTTGGCGGATAAGTTAGCAGGTTGGTATTGATTTCTAGAATAGGTGCCGATGGTAGTTGTGGCGTCGGAACTATAGGCTTATTCTTTTCTATACATACCCTATCGTGTCTAGATTTACTGGATTTATGAGAAAATATTTTATTGCAAAATGAACACGTATGTAGTAATATAGGTGTATTCTCTAATGCTTCATTCTCAGAATGTTTCATTTGGATATGACGCGTTAAATTATACGCCCTCGTGGTAGTATATAGACAGTTGGGACATGTATGCATTTATTATAATGATAACATTTTTTAATTTTAAGTAGAAACGTTCCGCTAAAACGCCTTTTTAAATAGTGTGGTAACGGATCCTGGGATAATAGATATTTTGGATACCAGTTGATGCTACTCAAAATGCTAACTTTTACTCAGAAATGCTAACTACTTTTACTCAAAATGCTAACTTTTTTACTCAAAATGCTAACTTTTTAACTCAAAATGCTAACTTTTTAAGGTCCCTATTTTTACAGCTATATTTTCTTATTACCTTATTGCTCTGTATATATTATATGTATTTATAGTATTTTAAGATATTTTCTAATAAAATGAGTTATAGTGTATGGTATATAAAACCATGGGAGGGAGAAAAAGCGCTTACTAGGGACCTACTC
>Ga0209230_10000553_pt1 | contig 14676 bp, 11 predicted proteins | sample LakOntMetagenome_FD_187467 | JGI IMG/M metagenome (GOLD analysis project Ga0209230, IMG submission 187467) | Freshwater and sediment microbial communities from Lake Ontario - Sta 18 epilimnion Metagenome (SPAdes) (version 2) | ecosystem: Environmental > Aquatic > Freshwater > Lentic | place... | reverse complement strand
ATTGGAAAAGTTTTTGAATCCGCTCCCGGCAATGTTGTTGTACCCAACAATCAACTAAAACCGGAATATGCTTGGAACTATGAAATTGGAGTACAGTATAATAAACCAGAAAAAATAAACTATTACCTATCTGTTTTTACAACAACACTAAACAATGCTTTAACCAATAGACCTTTTAGTTTTAACGGGCAAGACTCTATTATGTATGATGGAACAAAAAGCAGCGTAAACGCCATACAAAATGTAGCGAATGCAAAAGTTTGGGGCGTACAATTAGGTTGGGAACTATTTTTGAATAAGCACATAAAATGGCAGACAAAACTTAACTGGATAGAAGGACATGAAACGGATGATACAAAAAATGAACAAGTACCGCTTAGGCATGCACCACCTTTATTTGGAAGTAGTGCTGTTCAGTGGCAAAAAAATAAGTTTGCATTTGAACTAAACACGCAGTTTAATGGTCAAATAAATAGCGAAAATTTAGCGCCTAGTGAAAAAGCAAAAACAGCTATTTATGCGTTAGATAAGAATGGAAAACCATTCTGCCCTAGCTGGTATACAATCAATCTAAAAGCGAATTACAATATTGGTAAATTCCAAATACACCTTGGATGGGAAAACATTACCAATCAACGCTACAGGCCGTATTCTTCCGGAATTGTTGCTGCCGGAAGTAATTTAGTTACAAGCTTACGGTATAGTTTTTAAAATAAATCAGCAGCCAATCTAAATGTGTTGCAATGTGCTTCTACAATTGTTTTAACATCTGGCGAATAGCCGCCTCCTAATGCTACTACGATAGGAATATTATTCTTTTTAAGGCTTGATAGTACAAATTCATCACGACGCTTACACTCGTCTAAACTTACTTTTAGTTTTCCAAACTTATCCGTTTCCAAAATATCTACCCCCGATAAATAAAAAACCAAATCTGGTTTTACCTGACTAATTAGTTTAGGTAGTGTATCCTCTAAAATAGATAAATACATTTCACCAGTAGTTCCATCAGTGAGTCCAATATCTAAGTCTGATTTTTCTTTACGGAAAGGATAGTTGGTTGCGCCATGCATACTAAATGTAAAAACATGATCATTATTTTCCATAATTTTTGCAGTGCCATTTCCTTGATGCACATCTAAATCCACAATCATAATTTTATTACAATAATTATGATCCAATAAATAATTGGCTGCAACACACATATCATTGAGTATACAAAACCCTTCTCCTCTATCAGCAAAAGCATGATGGGTTCCTCCAGCAACGTTGAGTGCAATTCCATTTGTAAGGGCCGCAATACTGCAATCGATAGTACCCTGTGTTATAATGAGCTCTCGTTGAATAAGGGCCTCTGACTGAGGAAAACCAATTGCTCTTTGTTCAGAAGCACTTAATTGTAAGGAGATTAATTTTTGATAATAAGCCGCATCATGCGTTTTTAATATGACCTCTGGGGCACATGCTTTAGGCTTAAAAAACTGCTCAGCAGTATAAGTGCCTTCATGTAGTAATTGAGCTGGAATTAGCTCATATTTTAACATGGGAAAACGGTGATTCTCTGGTAGCGGATGTGCGTAAATATCGTCAAAAGCAATGGTGACCATCTAATATGCTTTAGTCCTTATTACGAGCGGCGTAACTGTATGATTCCTAAATAATTAAATAATCGCATTACCTGATACGTAATATCAAACTCAAACCATTTTTTGGCAAAATTGGCATCGTCTTTTTTGTGGTGATGGTTGTTTTGAAATAATTCTCCCATTAATAAAATGCCCCAAGGACCAGTATTTTTACTCTGATCAACACTATCAAAGTTTCGATAACCATATTTATGACCACACCAATTAACAATAGCGCCTTGCAGCGGTCCCATTAAAAAATGAATAGGGAGTAGTAAGAACCACCAATAATTGGGGGCAAAATACCAATATAAAGCAGCATACAATACCACAAACGATAACCTTGTAAGCATGTGATGCCCAAAGCGGTCTAATTTTTCCCAAACAGGCAGGTAGTCTTTGGTGAACTCAGCATCGGGCACATTTTGACCCAATAAAAAGGATCTGTAAATAGTTATGGTACTTTTCATCATTTCATAAATATCCTTAAAGAAATGAGGTGAGTGTGGATCTTTGTCTGTATCACTATAAGCATGATGCATGCGGTGCATGACTCCATAAGCGCGGGGTACCAAATAAGACGATCCCTGAAAAAACCACGTACATAGATAAAAAACTCTTTCCCAGTTTTTACTGGTCTCGTACATTTTATGAGAGGCAAAACGGTGCAAGAAAAATGTATGGAAAAATAAAGATAAAAACCAATGACTAACTAAAAGAATAAGAATGAAAACCATATAAACTAAACTGTTTTATTATTAACTAGCTTTTTAAGACTATACAGGTAAAAAGCGATGATCGAAAAAAGAAATCCAATTAGCACCACAATATAGTTCATGGGCTTATCAATTGTTAAAGAAATTCGAATTAAAATTGTTGTGATGATAAAACTTGCATTTCTAAAAATAGAAAAGAAACTAAATTGATACATAAATGAAATAATCAGTAGCAAAACATCCACAAATATCATAATTGAGAAGAAATCAATATAAAAAACCGTATTTGGATTGGGATAGTTGCTATTTATTCGAAGCGCATCAATCATTTGAGAACCCCATTGGTAAAGGCTTATAACACTTAATATGAGCAGCACTAGTATCATTCCTAACGATACCAATTTTTTAATGCCAATAAAATTAGTTAACTCGGAAGATTGCTCTGTTACACTGTTTTTTTGATAAATACGGTAATACAATATCGTAAAACCAAGCATAACAAGTGAAGCTGCTAAATCATATAATAAGCTTACAAAAAAAGGATTATTGATATCAATCGCACGAATGAGATCTAAATCTGCAATGTCATGAAAAAAACTTCTTAACGTAATTAAAGTAATTACCTCAAACTGTTTGCCAATAAATTCAGAAATTGATTTAGGGATAATAATTACGAGCAAAAACACTTCATAAAATAATATAAAACTAAATGGTGTATATATTGCTTTTAAATAACTATGCTGAAAGTTTTTAAAATAAATAACATTATTTCCTAAAAAAATAATAAATAGATGCAGCAAAAAAGAAAATATTGCTAACCTTAAAATGATCAACTCTACTTTTCTTATTTTATTAGGATTAAAATAAGAATCAAAGTAATTACTAGATATGTCTAATAGTTTACTCATTTAAACTTATTTGTATCCTTTGTATTTGTTTAAAACAAGCACACATGCAGCTCCAAATAGAAGGGTTATAAAACCGGCAAAATAGGGTATAAAATCTGTCATTTTTGATTTTTTATAAGTTTTAGCAAAATAGCGAATCCAAGAATTGATGGAACCCATAAGCCTATAAAAATCGCGGATTCTTTTTCTCCGTTAAACCATAATAGTTCAGAAAAGATTAAAGAAAGAAATGCGGCAGTGAGCATTAAAAAATCTGATGCTGTGAAATTTTTGAACATATAATTGTCTTGTTTATATAAATATAAGACTTAATAATACTAAAAAGTACAAATTATAATTAACAATTAATTCATCGAACCAAATGTCTAATGTTTTGTTATGCTAAATAAAACATAACATGAAAATCAAATTATTCGTAGCAGTTCTAGCAACTGTATTAACAACTTCATTTGCTGCACAAGCACAAAAAACAATCGTTGACATTGCAGTTGGTTCAAAAGAGCACACTACATTAGTAGCAGGCTTAACTGCTGCAGACCTTGTAACAACCTTACAAAGTGCTGGTCCATTCACAGTTTTTGCTCCAACAAATGCAGCATTTGCTAAGCTTCCTGCTGGAACTTTAGAAACATTACTAAAGCCAGAAAACAAAGCAACTTTAGCAAAAATCTTAACGTACCACGTTATCGCGGGTACATTTGATGCTGCTGCAGTTGTAAAAGCTATTCAAGCAAATGGTGGCTCTTTATCACTTACAACAGTTAGTGGTAACAAACTTGTAGCTTCAATCAAACAAGGTAAAGTAACTTTAACAGATGAAAAAGGTAATTCAGCAACAGTTGTAGCTGCCGATTTAACTGCAACAAATGGTGTTATCCATGTAATTGATGCAGTTGTGTTACCTAAATAAATTAATTAGGTTTCAAACATTATAAAAAAGCCCTAGCATGTTTATTGCTAGGGCTTTTTCTATATAGGTATAATTTATTTATCCAAATACAAGTGGTTAAATAACATTTTGTAGGTGCTGTGTGTTTGACCTCTAAAGGTAATTTCAGGACCATACACCACCAGTTTACCTTTACCTACATTGGCAGAAAATGCGGCAACCGTTTGATTTAGGTATGACTGTCCAAAAGCCCAACCACTGCGAAGCGTTTTTTCTGATGCATACCATGCAAGTGGTGTTATTTCACCGCTCGATGTAGCGTTAGGTAGTAAATTAAATACAGGACTAGCGCTAAAATAAACATCTGCTGTTGACTTCATACCCCAATTGGCAGTAAGTGCATTGTTAACTGCTACCTGCATAACAGATCCTGGAATATAAAATTTTTCGCCAGGGAGTGGACGTTCTTTTCCATTCACCATTTCTACAAGTGCGTTGCGCACAGGTAATTTAAAATGGTAAGCTAAATTAGCGCTGCTACCTACAGTAATTATAGTGCCGCCCTCTTCTGCAAACTGTTTTAAAGCTTGAATAGATTTTGCAGCAGTAATTCTTCCAAGTTGCGCATGGTACATTTCAGGAATATCTTTTTCATTTGGCTCTCTACCTTCAAATTCTCCCATACCACTATTTACTGAGGTTTCAGAACGGTATGCAGGAATAGCGCCACCTACAAACAATATAACGTCATACTTACTTTTTAAATTACCAGCATTAATTTCTTTTGCATAGACAAGCGTAAATGGAAAATGATACTGCTCAAAAATCCATCTTGTCCAGCCTGATGGCATTGATCCACCATATACATCCCATAAAGCAATTCTACTTGGCTTAACAGCAATACTATTTGAAGTAAGCTTTTGCGCTACACCCATTATTTTTACACCATTTTTTGCTGCAGCATTTTCTAAAATAGCAACTACCTTATCTGAAGCAGCTACATAAAAGTGTTCGCTCGTTTTTTCTACTTCAATACCTTCTTTTAATAAATCATTTACAAGCACAAAACTTGCATTTTCGTTGGTGGCAAATGTATAGCCAGCAGCTGCTGCTAACTTTGTAAATGAACCAGTATGTTTTTGCTCCTGACCATACGGGATGGTTTCAAATGGACCATCAAAGGGTTCTAGTATGCGGTCAAACTCGAGGCCCATGGTATAAGCCGGCGTCCAGCCTGCTGCATCGTAAGGTCTTACCGGTGGGCCACCAGGATATTGAAAATCGTTAGGGTGGTCTTGCGGTTCAAACATATCAATCACGTGTGGTCTAAACGCCTGATTAGTTTTTACAACATAAGAACCTGCTTCATAACTTTTGCCATTTACATCAAAACTTTTAGTTGCTTTTTCTACACGAATACCACTCTTTATTAAAATATTTACAAAATTAGTAGCAGTGGTTGTTTGCGTTATTGGTATGATATAACCGCGGGCATCACGGAGCTTTGGATTTTTATAAACTTTATCGTAGTACTGTAATGCAATGGTATCGGCACGTTGTTCTTTTTGATCTGCCTTTATTAAATCGTTTACCATTTCAACTTTATTTGGAGATAATGTCCAGTAATCTTTGTTACCCGCATTAATTGAATTTTTACCCATGGTATAAATATTCATGAGTAATTCATCTTTATGACGCGAAGCATAATTTAATACTGCATAGTTTAATGAAACAGAATAATCAATTGAATTTCTGAAATACCATTTTTGTGGTGCAATCGGAAATGGTGTACCACTATTAGGAATAAGTCTTGAAGGCACAAATGGAATTTTCATGGGCGTAGGATTCCCAATCATTTCTGTTAAGAGACCAACAATATTATGGTAGTAAGCTGTTGTTCTTAGTCCACCATTCCACCATGTAGAATATACCGAACCGCTTTTCATGGTATAACCTGGTTTATTTTCGGCATTGAGTCTTGTACTCATAACTGCACCTAATTGATCGATGCCTGTAATTAAAAGTGGATCATACACATAATTGAATGGATCACGGTAAGGAGGGCCAGCCACAACGGTTCCAGCCGGTCCGGTTTGGTGGTGATTGTATAAAATTTGTGGCATCCACTCTACATACTGTTGCAAGCTCATGTTGCGCGACTCACTCATATTGGTCATATAAAAATCACGATTGTTGTCATGACCAATATATTTTTGATAGAGCCTTGGCAAATTGGCTGTGTTGCGTTTTAAAGTATCCGCATTACGCATGTACCAATTAGATTGAAGTTCTTGACCATCCGGATTGGCGTGCACAAATAATATGATCGTAGATTTTAAAATTCTTTTTGTTTCATCATCATTGCGAGATAAAAGTTGATACAATGTTTCTATCCACTGATGAATACCAAGCACTTCATTGGCGTGCAGGCCACCATCTATCCATACAACCGCTTTGCCTTCGTTGGCAAGTTGTTTAGCAGTAGCATCCGATATGCCTTCTGCTCTAGCCATTTGTTGCGAAATCGATTTGTACTTAGCAAGTTTTGACAAATTTGCAGGATCAGAAACAATCACCATATACTGGGTACGACCTTCTTCGGTAGTGCCAATACTTTGTAGCTTCATTTTTTTTGAAACGGCTGCTAACTTTTGTAAATAAGATTCTGTTTGGGTATAGTTGGCTAACTGATAGTTATCGCCAATATTAAATCCAAAATGAGATTTAGGTGAAGGTACTTCTTGTGCTTGACCAACAATCGTAACAACGAATAGGGTTACAAATAGAACCGCTTTTTGAAACATATAAAGTAGTTTAGAGTTCGTAAATTAACCGAACTACTTTAAATTCTAAACTTTTGTGGGACCTTTTTAAAAAGAAATAGGTTAATGCTAATGCATAGTAGCTGTTCCGCCTCTATGAACCTGTCCAAAGTGAAAAAAGCTCACAACAGCAGGCTTACTAGCTTCCAATTCTATTTTAAATATGTAATCGTAGTCATCATCTGTTAATAGCATTAAGGGCCTTTTACCACCAAGCGCTTCAATCGTTTCTAATACGGTATTGGAATGACCTACAATTAATACAGACTTTCCATTTGCATTTTGCGTGATGAGATCAAGTAAGCCCGTTAAATTTTTAGGATTATAAATCTCTAATGGCGCCTTAAAATACTTTGCGGTTTGCTTAGTTCTTTTGGTATCGGTAGAATAAACTTTTACAATCACTTCGCTTTGTAAATATGCAGCTAAATCAAGAGCTCTTTGCCTACCCGTAGCTGTTAAATCTGGATCCTGACGGTTTACAAATGCCGTGTCTTTTTCGGCGTGTCTAACAATCCAAACGGTTGTTTTTTGTGCACTGGCAATCATGCATAGGTGCAATGATAGCATGAACAGAACACACTTATAAAATCTAGACATATTAATGCGCCGATTTTTCTAATTGTTCAATCGTTTTTTTAGCAGCTTCTAATCTGGCCTGTTTATTTTTTTCAATTAATTTATTAACGGCCCAATGTTCGAGTTTATGATGAATAGGAATTAATAGTGCTGCTAATGCCACAAGACTTAACAACATTAAAAAAGGTGAATGATGCGTTACTTTTTCTAAAACTGGATGAATTAATAAATTGATAAATTCAAACACCATTAATAAAGAAACAACACTTAAAAACTGAATCACTTTTGTATTGGTAATATGTTTTCTGCTAAATAAAATAAATACCATCAAAAAACTAATAATACCAAGTCCTAAAAAAGTATATTCTAAATTTTGTTTGCGCGCTTCATTTGACTGTTCTGTTTCTAGTTTTAATTCTGCAAGTCGTGCTTCTTCTTCGACAGCCATTAACTGCGCTTGTTGCAGCGCTCTGATATTAGAAACGCTGTCATTTGCAATTCTATATATTTCAGAATATTTAAAAGCACTATCAATATTGGTGTCATGATAAATGTTTAACAAAAGCTTTGCCGGATCTATATTTAAGGTATAAAAGGCAGTGTTCTTAACACTAGAAATGGCTCTGGTAGCATATAGTTTGGCCGAATCTGTTTGATTGGAAGCGTAGTAGTATTGCGCAATTGCATTATAAGCAGTACTTGCAAATTTTGGGGAGCCAATTCTATTTGCTTCCTCTAGTGCTAGATTCCAATAATTTAATGCTAAACCAGAATTTTTCATAGCGGCATGAATACTTCCAAATTGTAGATAAGTTGAAGTTAACCAATATTTAATGCCTGAGTTGATTGCAAGTTCATACGCTTTTTGTGTATATATAAGTGCCGAATCAATTTTGCCCATAGCTAAATAAATAGTGCCCATATCATTGACCGCACAAATAGAAATAATATCAGGTTCATATTTAGAACCTGCTTCAATGGCTGCTTTATTATATGAAATGGACTTTTCAAAATCACCCATTGTCAAATAAGTGAGGGCTAACATAGCTTTACCAAAAGTCTTTAACCTATCATTGTTTGATTTTTCGGCAACTTGATTTGCTTTAATACCAAACTCTAAACTTTTTACTTTATTACCAAAGGCAATGTAATCATAACACAAACAAGCATAGCCTAATAACTGACAAACTAAATCATTGTTTTTTTGACCGTGTAATAATATAATTTCAGAGTTATGCATATCCTCTACCGGATTGGTTTCGGAAATGGTTAAAGCCGACATTGCTAAATAATATCTGGCGCTATCATTTTTTTCAGCTGCAATTTTAGGTAGCAACGAATCAAGATTAGGGGGTTTTTGAGAAAAATCGATTTTAGCTCCTTGCCCAAAACTATTCGTAAAAGAGAAGAGCAAATACAAACAAACGACAAAGACTTTTTTCATAGATATAAATTGGTGCTTGCAATATAGCCATATTTAATAAATATGTTGGCTTGTTAGGCATATATGCGCGCTTCGGGGCTATTCAGGGAAATAAAAAAGGCCCAGTTAGAAACTAACTGGACCCTTTTAATATGCAAGAGAAAATTTTAATTGTCTTTACAAAGTGGGTTTAATAATAACTCTGTAGAAGATATAGGCCAGATATACTGTTGTGCATCTGCTTTAATTTCACCTACACCAGGTTTTGCTGGCAAAGGAAGACCTAGACGAGTAATGTCAGTACCACTAACACCCTCTCCTAATAACTCGATACGTCTTTCTTTTACAATTGCATTTGCTAGCGCTGTTGCGTTAGCAAAGTCTGCAGCTGTAAATACAGTTGATGCATCTGAACGGCCGCGAACTGCATTTAATAAAGCAATTGCTTGTGCATCTACGGTATTCAATGAACGCACTCTTGCTTCTGCTAAACTAAGAAGTACTTCAGCATATCTGATTACAGGTGCATAGTCAGTAAAGATAGATGCTACACTGTATTTTGTTAAATAGCTTTTACCACCATATACACCAACCATAGATCTTCTTTTATCCGTTGTTTTCCAACCAGCATCAGCAATGATACCAGTAGATAATAAAGAGTACTCTCCATTACCACCATTAAATGCTGCAGGGCCATAATAGTAGCCTAATTGATTTTGTGTACCTGGTGCTTCATTAGAAGCAAATGGCATAGACAAAATAGATTCAGTAGTTGTATAAGGCGCTTTAAATACATTCGTAATATCTGATTGTAACGCATGTGCTACACCAGATGCAGCAGTATAAGGTGCTGCACTGCTTACTATTTTATTAGCTTCAGTAATCACATTTGAATAACGACCCATGCTCATGTAAACTCTAGTTTTTAGAGCGATTGCTGTATTCTTGTGCGCGCGAATGGTATTGTTTAAAGCAGAGCTATAACTAGCAGGCAAATTGGTTTCAGCAAAATCTAAATCTGCTAAAATTTGTGTGTACACTTCTGCTACTGTTGCTCTTGCTTTTGCATAATCATCAGAACCTGTGTTGCCTTTTAAACGCATTGGCACACCAGGCTTAGATCCATTGCCATCCCAAAAAGGACGTGCATATAATTGTAGTAAAGAGTAATAACTTAAAGCTCTAAGCAAACGTGCTTCGGCTTGATAGTTATTAGAAAGTGGAGTACCAACAACTGCAGTTCCTTTAGCGGTCATACCTTCTAAAAAAACGTTTGTTAAGTTAATTACATAGTAGGCTCTTGACCAATGGTTTTGAACCGAGTTGGTAGAACTGTTTGAAGGCGTATAGTTCCAAACATCAAAACCCGTAACTACGTTGGTTCTTTCATTCATAAAATCACCACCACGGATATCGTTAAATATTTGGTAACGACCACCGTACATACCTGAATTTTTAATAGAGGCATAAATTGCTCTTACTTGTCCTTCAACTCTATCCTTACTATCAAATGCAGTAAGATCAGAAATTACGTTGGTAGGAACCGGATTTACAAAATTTTCTTTGGCACAAGAGGTCATTTGAACAAGACCTGCTGCCATCAAAATGTATAATAGATTCTTTTTCATTTTTCTTAATTAATAGTTTAACAATTAGAACCCAACGTTGATACCAACAGTAATTGTGCGTTGGTTAGCTACGGTGTTTCTGTCAATACCAAAATTGGTAGTGCCGTTTCCGTTTGAAGAAACCTCAGGATCAGGTCCTGGATATGCTGTTAAGATAAGCAAGTTGTTTCCTGAAACATAAAAACGAGCATTTGAAATTTTGATTTTTTCCAACATATTTTTTGGAATATTGTATCCAATTGTTAGGGTTCTTAACTTAATAAAATCACCTTTAAATACATTGATGTCAAGAGGGAAAGAAGAACCGTTAGAAACGTTATCTCCAAACACAGCTCTTGGAAATTCAGTAACATCTCCAGCTTTCTGCCATCTATTTAATACACCTACTTCATTATTCCAGAAACGTTGGTCTCTTAAACCTGCTTGTGTACCATAATACAACCAGTTACCCATTTGGTAGGTAAATAAAGCATTCAATTCAAAATTCTTGAATCGTAGATTGTTTTCAAAACCGCCAAATATTTTAGCATGTGTATTTTTGTATACAATCGCATCTGCACTACTTACAGTTGGAGCTACGCTACCATCTGCATACATGAAACGAGATTGACCCGCTGGTGCAACGTGTTGGAATAATACTTGTCTACCTTGAGCATTCAAGAAAATTCTACGTCCAGAAGCTGGATCAACGCCCGCTGTTCTTGTTACAAACAACATACCAATTGGTTGACCAGGTATTGTGATGCTTGGGTTTTCTAGGCCACCTGTAGAACCAATGATATTAGTGATACCAGGTGCTAAAGACAATACTTTATTATCGTTGGTTGATAAATTAAATGAAGTAGTCCAAGAGAAATCTTTGTTTTGAACTACGTTGTATTTAATATCAAATTCAAAACCTCTATTGTACATAGAACCAATGTTGGTAGGGATATTTGATGGTAAACCAGCAGATGGAGGTTGTGGTACAAATAATAATAAACCGTCGTTGTTACTATTGTAGTATCCGATCTCTGCAGTTAAACGATCATTAAATAAACCAAAGTTTAAACCAACATCCGTTTTTTTACTCGTTTCCCAAGTAAGGTTTGGATTACCTGCTTGGCTATAACCTACAGTTCCAGCACTTCCATATAAACCAGAGCTAAATGTTGACAATGAAGCAAAGTTTCCTAAGCCACCAATATTACCAACTTTACCATAGCTACTTCTTAAACGTAAGCTGCTAAATACTTTGTCTAACTTGATGTTCTGAATGAATTTTTCAGATAGCACATCCCAGCTTGCAGACACACCCCAGAAAATACCATACTTACTATTCACACCTAATTGAGATGCTCCATCTCTACGTACGTTAGCCGTTAAGAAATATTTTCTTTTATAATTATATTGTCCACGAGCAAACTCTGAGTACAAATAGTTTTCTCCAATACCTAGTCCAGAAGTGTTAGGTGTAACCCATCCACCCTGAATATTTGTAAATGCAGGATCCGCAACAGTTACACGGTTTAAACCATAGCTGTTTTGGTCAGATTTTTGTTGCTCAATACCTGCAAGCACACTAACTGTATGGTCTTGTGCAAACACTTTATCAAATTGAGCAGTAGTTGTCCAAACCCAACGTTTGTTTTTGTTAAATATAGCAGAAACAGAACCTGTAGTTGAAAAACCTTCTCCAGATAATGGATGAGAAAATACATCATTGTCAACCATTAAATAATCAAGTCCATATTGTGTTCTTACAGCTAACCAATTTACAGGTTTGAACTGTGCGTATAAGTTGCTAATTAAGTGTTCGCCATAGCTATTAGATCTATTTAAATCCATCGTGATTTGTGGATTGTAAAAACCTACTTGTCCTAATTTATTACCCATAACACCAATCAATCCATTTGCTTGGTTATAAGAACCATCCGCATTGTAAGGACCAACGTTAGGTGCAGTTATTAAAGCCACACGACCTAAACCAGCTGTTGCAAATGCATCACCCAATGATCCAGAACTTGTTGCAGCTGTGTTTTTATCGCTTGTGTATTGGATTTTACCACCCATGCTAAAAAACTTACCTGCTTTATGATCTACGTTCATTAATAATGTTAAACGCTTAAAATCATTTCTATTGATGATACCTTCTTGCTCTGTGTAACCAGTAGAAAAATAATAGCTAGTAGATTCATTAGCACCAGATAAACTAATGGTGTTGCTATGTTGTAAACCTTGGCGGTAAACTAAATCAGCCCAATTGGTATTAATGATTTTACCATCTGCACCAACAGTTGTTGCAAAAGCATTTGTTGCCGCATTAAATGTTCCAGCATTTCTTAATGCTTCGTTTTTATAGTCGGTGTATTGTTGTGCATCCAATACTTGTTGTAAACGCTGTGGATTACTAAATCCAATCCAGCTATCTAATGTTACTTTAGAACGGCCCGGCTTACCTTTTTTAGTGGTAATAAATAAAACACCATTGGCAGCACGGCTACCATAAATAGCAGTTGCAGCAGCGTCTTTAGCAACGTCAACACTTTCAATATCATTTGGATTGATAGAAGATAAAACGTTACCCGCAGCATTTGTAGAACTACCATCACCTGTAAATACAGGTACACCATCTACTACGATAAGTGGATATGATGATAATGAAATAGAGTTTGCGCCTCTAATTCTTAAAACAGGTGGCGCATTTAATACACCACTAGGAATTACTACTTGTACACCAGCAGCTCTACCGCCCAAAGCTTGTTCAAAACTCTGTGTAGGCTTGTTTGCTAAAGCTTCACCCTTAACACTAGCGATACTTCCTGTGATATCTCTTTTCTTTTGCGTACCATATCCAACTACTACTACTTCATTTAAGGCTTTATCTTCTGGAGATAAAGAAACTGTAATAGTTGATACACCTGCAATACTTACTTCTTTAGAATCAAATCCTACATAAGTAATTTTTAAACTTTTTACTTTTTCAGAAACTTGGATTGAAAATGTTCCATTGTTTTCTGATAGTGCATTTTTGTTCATTCCAACAGCACTAATTGTAACACCGCTAAGTGGTGTTCCTTTGTCATCGGTTACCTTTCCGGTAACTGTTCGAGGGGATTGAGCGTATGCTTCAGCGATTAGTAGCAAAGCAAACGTCAAAAAAACAGTTAGTTTTTTCATCGTTTATAATTTTGGTTAAATAGAGATTAAATTTAGTTAAATTATTTTTACGTTAATTCTTTTATTTTTGTGAAATTCATTCATTAAACTTCCTTTTATTTATTAATATATTGTAAATCAATCTATTATAAAAAAACGAATGGAATAAATAATATATTCAAAAAATGAAGCTACATTTAATTTAATTTAAATCATGAAAGTTAAAGAGATAATCGGTAGAAATATACGCAGGCACAGAGAGGGTTTGGGCATTAGACAAGGAGCTCTGGCGCAACAATTATCTATCACACCAAGTGCACTCAGTCAAATTGAAACTGGTAAAACGGATATTTCTGTAGATCGTATTGAGCAAATTGCTGGTGCACTTAAATTAAGTTTTTATGAACTTATGACAACGCCTAACCATGTAGGCGGCATTAAAGCAGGATTAGAAGTAGAAGAAGTAACAAATAATACCATTCACTTACTCATCGATAAAATTGATACACTGTTACAATCGGGTGCTAAAAAAGAAGGATAATGGCTATATTTATCGCATGAGTAATAGCAGTTTAGATAAAAACATAGCCCAACTAATCCAACTAGAAAGCTATATCGAATTGCACCAAAATCTAAATGACACAATTTCTAATGAAACAATTGGCTGGCATATAGCCCATAGTTGTCAGGTAATCAATACCATAACAAAAGCCATTGTAAATTCAGACCCTTCACAAGCAAAACCTAAGTTTAGCAGCCTTTATTACTTGATTATGCTAACCAATCATATTCCAAGGGGTAAAGTAAAAGCTCCAAATATTGTAATTCCTAAAAAAACAATTTCGAAAGAAGAGATTATTGAAGAAATAGAAATTGCAAAAGCCAATTTGCAAACACTTAGTACCACCCAGCAAAATAAATATTTTACACATCCTATTTTTGGTGATT